>Ga0315281_10004096_pt1 | contig 21262 bp, 24 predicted proteins | sample YL17G07_0_MG_FD_204540 | JGI IMG/M metagenome (GOLD analysis project Ga0315281, IMG submission 204540) | Sediment microbial communities from Yellowstone Lake, YNP, Wyoming, USA - YL17G07_0 | ecosystem: Environmental > Aquatic > Freshwater > Lake > Sediment | place: USA: Wyoming | collected...
TCCCCAGTTCCTAAATGCCTCAATGGGTAACCAGGGATCAAGTTCAAGACGTCACGACTCTTCTATCTTTTTGAGGCCCAGGTTGGCGACGAAGTCCAAAGCGCCTCCCACAACCGCCATAAGCAGACAGAGGAGAAATGCGTAGGCCTTGCTATCAAAGACAGGCGTAAATGTGAGGTCTTTTATGACGCTGTTGAGCGGCCCGAGGACGAGCGCTATGCCTGCCATGCCGGAAACGCTGAGGAAAAGCCCAAACCCCCTGATCACCATGAAGCCGATGGCCTTCCAGCCGGGAATGATTGACTTGCTGCCCTTTTTCTCGCTCATTTTGGCCCCCTCCCGAACTATTTGCGACATTCTACCGCGATATGTATACTATGGCAAGAAGTCTTCAGTCTTTATCTGTGGAAATATCCTGTGTCAAGTGAGAATATCTTCTCTGCTCTAGCAAAATACAATTCAGCAATTGACGAAAACTATCTGACAGAATCGTTCGTTTTCGTCCTAAACTCTCTGCTTCAGAGAGACCGCTCCTGCGGTCTTAACATTTTAACCAGGCTTTGTGTGAACGACAATGAGTTCTCTTTTGACAAAGATGAGGATATCTCTATTTCAACTCAGGAAACAACTGAGCAAGGCAGACCTGATATTAAAGTATCCTCACCAGATAAACTGATATACATTGAGGTCAAGCATGATTCCGCTTTCGATCCTGATCAGATAAGGCGCTATCAGAGAGATTTGGACGGCAAAACAGCATCTATAAAGCATGTGATTGCACTTACTCGGTTTACTATTGATTTAAATGAACAACCCAAAGAGCTTTATAGGCATGTTCGCTGGTTTGAGGTTTACAACTGGCTTACAAAAATAAAATCTGCCAATCTAGTAAACCAATATTTAATCGATTCATTCAAATCTTTTTTGGAGGAGAAACAAATGGGTATTCAAAGGATTGTATTGGGGTACATCAACGGTGTACCAGCGTTGAACAATATGATAAACATGATTGAAGCGGGGATTCAGGGGGCAGGGCTTAAGGTAAATGCAAAGTATTATGGATTGGAAGCCAAGGGGTTCTATATCGAAAGCAAAGAGTTTTTGTGCGGAGTCTGGCTATCTGAGCCCTTGTTTGTGTCAATCGAGATACAGCGTCCATATCTCAAGAAATACAATACTAAGTTATTGAAAACTCCTTCATATCTGCTAGAAGAGGAAAGAGGCGCCATCTCGTTCAGCTTAGATCTAGAAAAGATACATTTCTTTTCTCTAACTAAAGACGAACAACTTGATGAGATAACGAAGTTTATTAAGACTTCTTACAAGGAATCACAAGAAATGAAAGTGAAGTGATAGTTAGCCTTTGCCTGGGTATGGGACAGAGCCCCTACCCTATGGCTAGATTCCTGCTTCTGCAGGAGTGACATTAAGGTCGTCATTTAAAAACTCAAATCATTCACCTCTCCGTCTTTACCCACAGGCGCTTGCCGTCGGTGATAAGCTCGATGGTGCCTTGCAAGTCGGTACGATACAAATGAGCTGAGCTCAGCCTGCCCACTACCTCAGGGCTGGGGTGTCCGAAGAGGTTATCCGCGCCTACTGAGATAACCGCCACCTGTGGTTTTACCTCAGCCAGAAACTCTGAACTACTTGACGTGTCTGAACCATGGTGGGCTACTTTGAGTACGGTGCTGCCCAGGTCAAACTTAGTATTAAGCAGGTACCTTTCTGTTTCTTCAAAGATGTCTGCGGTCAACAATATACTGACATTACCGCAAACGAGACGTGATACGACAGAATTACTGTCGAGAGCGGAGGTGGTGCCCTCCAGGCTAGCCTCTCCGGCATAGAGCACGTCCAATCTGACCCCATCACCCAGCTCGATATGCTGTCCGGATTGCGCCGTGATGCTCTTTATCTTCTTCTCCTCGACAAGGCTCTGCCACTCTTGATAGACCGGTGAATCGTATTCTACAGTGCTTTCCAGAACCTGCTTCACCTCATACTTCTTGAGAACCTCCACCAAACCGCCCATATGGTCTTCATGAGGATGCGTGCTGATAACCAGGTCTATGCTTCGCCCCCAAAACGAGAACCTCTCTCCCAGGCAAGCGGCTAATCCTCCATCAGCGGGGCCACCGTCTATGAGTATGTGCTGGCCTGATGGCGTCTCAATCAAAATAGCATCCCCCTGACCTACATCAAGGAAGAAAATATGGAGGCGGTTATCGTGGGCATTGGCTGCGGCAACCCACACCAGTGCAGCTACAATAGCCAACAGGAAAATAATAAACTTCGCCGGTATCCTGCGGGTGAGCTGGGGCACCACTGCCACGCCCGCCTTTACTTTGCCTAAGATAGCACTAAACCTCGCCCAATTGTTGGCTATCCAGAGGGCTGCTCCCAGAACAGCGTAATATCCCCAAACAAAGTAAGCGCCGATTTCCACTTCTTTCGAGGCAAAGGGTAAGCCAGAGAAGAACCCAACGACCCATACCATGTATCTGAGGAAAAGCCAGGCGACCCAGCCCAGAACCCAGGCCAGCGGTGCGGCAAATAGCCCGATAACCGCAACGATGGCACTGGTGACCATAATGCCTGGCACTGCCGGGAGGATGAATAGATTGGCCGGCAGGGACACCAGCGAGATTTGATGGAAATAGAAAACAATTATAGGCAGGGTAGCCAGGATAGCGCCCAATGTGACTGAAAGGCTATCTATAACAAAGGTCCCCGCTGTTCTCGCCTCATCGCTTATCCTAAAAGCCTTCCTGCCCAGGGCTTGAAAGCGAGGGGTCAACAGGATCAGGCCGGCCATGGACGCGAAGCTCAGTTGAAAAGAAACATCGCCCAAAATGGAGGGACGAATCCCTATCATTACAGCGGCAGCGAGGAGAAGCGCAGGCAAAGCACTGCGAGGCCTGCCTATGTAATCTGCGAATAGCCACAGGCTGCCCATGATGGCAGCTCGCAGCACCGGGGCCTGCAGTCCTGTAAGTACAGCATAACCCCAGACAGCGACAAGGGCGAGCCAGAAATAGGTGGGTCGCCTTCTGCCGAACAACCATACCGTGAAGCTGAGCACGATACCGGCGACGATGCTGAGGTTGAGTCCCGAGATAGCTATGATATGCGTCGTCCCGGTTCGGAAGAAAGAAACATTCAGGTCGTCGGGTATACTGCTGCGCTTGCCCAGCAGTATAGCCTGAGCCAGTGAGCTCTGGGGCTGCGGCAAAGCGCTATCCAGGGCTTGAGACATGCGATTCCTCAGCCCATAGACCCACTCCAGCGGCTTAAAACCTTGCCCTTTAGAGAGTAGCGCTATCTGCTCTGGATAGTTCATGAGTGAGTGTATGCCATTACGGGCAAGGTATTCTCGCCAGTCGAAATCCCCAAGTTGCGGTGGGGTCTTCAGCTTGCCCGCGACCTGCAGCAGGTCTCCGTATTTGTACGAGGAGGACTGAGGGACATAGACGAGTACCACTTCCGAAGTCTTCTCCCAAATATCACCTGATCCTATCTCCCTGGCTTCGAGGCGCAGAGTGAGCGGAGTTCCTGAGGTTTCGGGATCGGCAGCAACCAGCCCTTTTATTGTCACGATGCCCTTATCGTTGTAAGACTGGAGAGTATCTTTATCGGCGGCAGGCAGGGTTGACTGAATACGAAGGATGCCGCCGAGCAAGGCGATGAGGCACAAGCACAATAGCAAAGCATGGCTGCGGCGCAAGGGGAAGGCAAGAAGCGCCACCAGAGCGATGGCTGAGACAGCGACCCACGGGGAACCGACCCATGCTCCCAGGCAGATACCAGCGATCCAGCATAGACTTAAGAAGATTAACTTCATCCCTCATATCTCAAAGGGAATACCAAACTGGGCTAGCGGACAGCGATTTTATCCTTCATCTTTTCAAAGACGGAGACGCCGATACCATCCACTTGTTTCAAGTCATCGATACTCTGGAAATATCCATTCGCGATGCGATAGTCAACGATCCTCTGGGCCAGGGTTTCCCCGATGCCGGGCAGTGATTCCAGCAGCCAGGCCTCGGCGGTGTTGATGTTTATCTTCTGAGGAGTATCGCCAAGTTTGAAAATATGGATTTGCTCACCATCTCGCAAAGTGGCAGCGAGATTCACCGAACCCCGGTCAGCATCGATAGTGAATCCACCGGCAGCCCCAACAGCTTTGGCAACGTGATCACCGTTCTCCAATGTGTAGATGCCGGGGTTAACCACCTCGCCCTCGACATAGACAGAAATCTCGAGGGACGGGGGAAGTATGGCTATCTCGGTTGAATGGGGCAGAGAAAACTGCCGATAGAGGAACACGGCGCCGCCCGCGAGGATAAGCACGCTTAAAAGCAATATAATTAGTGTGCGATATCTCTCCAGAAGGCCCATTATTTATCCTGGTCCTGCAAGATACTTTTTAACAAAACACATTCATTTTAAGTATGTAAGATAATATGTTACGATATTCCATAGCGATTGCTTATAATACCACAAGTGGACGCTGGTGCAAAATCCTGGAGATAACGAGTTTGGAGACTGATACGCAATAGACAAGAAGTAGCTGCAAGGTGGGCTATTGCTTTTGAGCTTCCCCGAAAGTAGGGATGATAATCTGAGGAATTGACAAGCAACGATTGATATACTGTTCTATACCACTGTGAGACAACATGAAGCACTACAGGGCGGTGGAAGTGGAGGTAAGAGCACACACTAATGCTGATGCTTTCTCTCTTGCCTACTGCTATCTCACAATGATGCTATGTGATCTGATTCATCGCCCAGGTTGCTTTGGCTTGGTCTAGGTACTCTCTGATTTCGACAATGTTTCTTTGCTCATTGAACCAATTGGTAAATGCATTGGAAGCAAGGACTTCCCGATAGTAGTCGTCTATCGTTTTATTATTGTCTATCTCGGCCACCTTAATTATATAATATCCAGTTGTAGTCACTATCGGCTCGCTTACATGGCCCGCTACGAGAATGAAGGCTGCCTGGTCAAGCTCAGGAAGTAGGATGCCCTGAGGCAACCACCCCAAATTGCCTCCGTACTGTTTTGTTATATTATCCGTGGAGTACTCCATAGCAAGAGTGGCGAAGTCCTCGCCATTCTGTAACCTGTTTTCTACCTCGGTTGCGTTTCCTTCGTTATCAACCTTTATGGCATAGACATAGATCTGCTTTGCTACTGCAGGCACGCTCTGCGTGAAATGGTCTCTAATCTTTTGTCCAAGGAGATTCGACTCAACGAGATATCGGTATTCGCTATCGGAGAGGCGTATATATTTGAGCCACTGCTGATAAGTTTTACCGACGTCGCTTTGGGGCAGCGTTATATTCCCTTTTGCATTCCCACCAACTCCAGCCAATGGGATCATATCCATATTGACCTTTGCTGTTACCTCATCCGGGCTCACATTGATACCTAGCCCGGGTGCTCCCTGTCTTACCAGTTCATCGTTTTCTATCTGCTGCAATATATCAGAGGGGAATGTGTCAGACGAAACATCACCGTTTGAGAGCAGGTAATAGTACCGGAGCATTTTGATAAAGTAGTCCATGCTTATGGTCGTGTTATTTATTGTAGCTACCGGCTGTTGCCAGGTAATTGCAGGACTGGGAGTTGATGAAGTAGGTGTCACAACGTGTTTACTAACTAATGTTAAGGGGCAAGGGAGTGCTCCTGAATTGAGCATAATCGCGAGATTTTTTGCCTCGTCCAGAGATATGTTTTCGATGACCCCACTCGACCCGATCTGGGCTTTGACGATTGGACTTGTAATGATCTTACTATCAAGGAAAATGCCCAGCGGCTTGTCGATGAGACGGCCAGTGATCTGTGAGAATAGATTTGCCCCCTCGCTGTCGAACTCAAAGGCTACCTCAGGCACATTAGTGTTCCAATTAAACACGACTTTTGCATTTCTCTTGAGATACTGGCCGGTCAGAGCCACCTCTTTGCCGCTGCTGTCAACTGCTGTGGCTGGTATCCATTGTATTAAACCATGATTTGTTAGGCTGATATAATCAGGAAAGTATCCTGGATAAATGCTTGGTAGAACGTATTGCCAACTCTCAGCAGTCAATTCCTTGAACTCAAGCTGTCCGGTTGATCCGATGAGTGCCACTGCCTCATCTATATCTATATCTCCGATGGTGGGGATCTGTATCACGATTTGGTCTGTTCCCTTTCGCTTCACTGTGGCTCCTTGTAAATCATAAGCATCCAACCGTGTCTTAATGATATCGATGGTATTTGTCATCGCTTCGTCCTCAGAGCCAGCACAAGCCGACAGGTCAGCCTTGTAGACCAACTCTGTTTCCATCTTGGGCTGTGCGCAGCTTACTGCCAGAATGGCCAAAGCAAGAAGCATAACTACGACTATTCTCATCAATGAACACTTAGTGAGCATCTTAATTGCACAATCTCCTGTTTCCTACGAGATTCTACCGCGATAATAATTTTAACTGCAAGATGACGAAAGCGCAATACGGTAAATGACGCCTTTTAAGGGAAGCCAAGAGGCCAGAACATCCCTGGGCAGGCTATGCGGACTTTTTTATGACTTATCGACTATCTTCTGCAGCGGCTTGACCATCTCAGATTTTGTTCTCCGGGCGTATTCTTTTCTAAACGCCGGTATCTTGGTCAGCAGCACAAAGATCCCACCTATGATTCTCGTCTTATATTCATTCTGAGGGAAATCATAAACTCCGTGCTTCCGGTAGAACCTGTGGTCTGCCTGAAATGTAGGCCGAAGCCGTCCCCAGATATCGTCCCTGAAAACCTTGCGTCCCCCTATGCTGAGGAAAGTCGGCGACTTCATGTAGCTCTCGCCGGCAAACCCGATGAGACGCTCGGCAAGACTCTGCAACAAGGCATCTATCTCAGCCAAACCCTCATATTCATCCGTTACGAAATCAACCAGATTGGCCCCCTCGCCCTCAGCATAAGCCTCCATGATCTGCCTGAGGTTCGGTATCTGGCTCAAGGGCCCGGAGATGATAAACCCGAGCTGCTTCCCGATATATTTAGGAGCATGCCCATAAAAGAAGCTCCTGTCGAAAAACAGTTTCCACCTTGAAGAAAGGTAGCGGTCCTGGATGGTGCCTGCAAAAACGAGCACATCGGCAGCCTTTACCTTCGTAGTGAAGAACTCCACATATCCATCCTTATCCTGATAGACGCAAGTATTATCATAGCCGCACTTAATACAGCCCAGGCATCCCCCCTTAATATCCACATTGTTCAGATTTATCATTTCAACGTCACCGGAGAAAGAGCTTCTAAATTTCTCAACCATCCGGCCCAGATTCGTACGACCGTCATCGGAATCGGTCAAAATTAAGACCTTCTTGCCCGCGACATCTATCTTCTTCCCGACATGGCCCGGAATATAATCGAACTTCCTGTGTACCAAAGGCCTAAAATTTTTTGAGGTGAGCATATTGCCTTCGATAGCCCCGAAAAAGTGCTCAGCGAACCTGACCAGCCTATCTTGTTCCTTTGCTTTCAGCAGGTCATACATATCGGCAGAAAATGCCCCCACAAATCTCATATCGAGGTCATCGCAAACAGCATTTATGTAATTATGCGCAGTGTGGTCGAAGAAATGGATCGAGGTGGAGAGGGATGCCGCGTATTTATTCTGGAAAGCTGCTTGGGCTTTCCTCTCCCAGATAAGCTCAATGAACCTCTTGTAGTGGGAATGCACCAGCAGGAAATAGAGGGGAAAGGCCCACAAAACGCCATCCGCAGACTTTACCGCCTCGATAATCTCCTGAAACGCTCTGTCCTCTTTCTCGATCTTTCTGATCTCCTGAGAAATGTTGAATATCTTGAGTTCATGTTGAGGGAACTTTTTCCGGATGAAGAGGACATACTGCAGGGTAACGCTTATATTGCCTTTCGGGCTTCCGTTCAAAACAACGATTTTCATCGAAATGACCTCCTCTTATGAACTAGCATGAAATCCTTGAGAAACCAAGCGGGACTATCGCAAGCTATATCAATGTACTCCGTAACAGGCAGCGAAATCTCAATGTTGAGTATTCAGTCTTATTTCATCCAGGACGAGATAAATCACGACAATGAGAGCAACACCTGCCATCGTGAGAAGTGAACTCGGGGCAAGATGCCAGGCATATTTACCGGCCCATTCAACTATCGCCAGCAGAGTCATAAACGCCGCGTACGTCAGACCGACAGACTCTATTAAGACCCGCCCTCTATGCTTCAGGAAACTCATCTCTCACTCCTCCCTCTCAGTAACTATGTTAGCTCAGCCTTATGTGATAGGGGCTTCCTTCACCTGCGCGTTCTGCGCAACTCAAAGACGACAGGATTCTGTGAATCAGGACAGGCAACAACAGCCTTGCCCGGGTTATCCTCCCAGGGGAAAGAGCCACCGAACTGCAACACCGCGGCAAACGGAAAGATGGTATAGAATGCCCATGAACACATGCCAGCCGGGGTACAATCACCAACGGCAAATTCATCCCTCACCCTGTGTCCGGCTACACAGGTTCCCTTCTGATTTACCACTCTTGCTACAACCTTGTATTGTTTCGCCATCCTGCTCCTCCTGCTACTTTCTCCCAGCGACGCCGAGGTATTCGCTGTAACGAACCAAATGGGCAAGCACTGTAGCTGCCTTCTCTGGGTTAGGGTAAGGGTCAAGATAACTTTGTTTCAGCTTCCTGAAGACTTTACCCCGCCTCCTGGCACCCCAGACCATCGTGGTGAAGAAAATAGGCTTCTTGTGCTTCTTCATAAGTTTGATGGTCTTCTCCAGATTGCCCAGCTCTGATTCCTCAAACTTTTTGCGCATCCGATTAGCATCGTACTTCATCGAAGGCGGTATGCCTGCCCAGCCCGCGAAACTTGACGCCATGCCGACGCCGCCGATGATGATAATGGCATCCAGATTTTCATCTTCCAGCATCGGCCAGAGGAGATGGTAGCTGAGAAAGTCCCCGGCAGGGTCAACAGGGTTCCCGTGAGACCACCTCACCGATAACATGGAATTAAATGTCTCCATGGTTGATGGCGAGAGCGGAGGCAACTCCAGTCCCTCCTTCCTCAGCGCATCTGAGGCCATGACTGCCATACCACCGCCCATTGCCAGCACCCCTACCCTTCTACCCCGGGGGAGAGGCTGACCCAACAACGCCACAGCAACATCGATCAATTCGGTAAGCTCATTCACTCTGATCACCCCGCATTGTCTAAATGCTGCATCGAGCACCTCATCCGAGCCTGCCAGAGCAGCGGAGTGAGACCGCGCTGCCTTCGCTCCGACATCGGAGCGACCCGCTTTCATGATGATGATAGGCTTCTTCCTGGTAATTTGCTTCGCCAGACCCAGAAAGCGCCTCCCCTCCCTGAGCCCCTCGACATAGCCCAGGATAATATCCGTTTTATCATCCTGAGCCAGATACTCCAGGTAGTCCTCGAATCGCAGGTCAGCCTCGTTACCGCTGCTGACGAACTTGCTGAACCCCAGGCCCATCTCTAACCCGTGGTTGAGAACCGACTGGCTAGAGTTCCCGCTCTGAGATATAAGAGCTAAGTTCCCCCTTTTCACCTTTGGCAAGAAAGGCACCGTATAAAAATTGGAAAAAGCATCAAAGTTCCCCAGGCAGTTTGGCCCGACGATGCGTATCCCACCCTGCCGGGCGATGTCCACCACCTCCCGTTCTATCCTTGCCCCCTCAGCGCCGCTTTCCGCGAGCCCGCTCGAGATGACAATGGCAATCTTGACCCCCTTCCGGACACAGTCATGCATCGCTTGATGAAGAGCTAGAAACGGCACTGTTATCACAGCAAGGTCTACGGACTCAGGAACATCAACCACGCTTTTGTAAGCCTTCAACCCAAGCACTTCGGGGTCCTTATTATTTATGGCATAGATTTGCCTATCGCGCTTGCAAGTCAACACGCGCCCAAGGATATTAAATCCCCATTTACCGAAGATGTTCGATGCCCCAATCACCGCCACCGACCGGGGATTAAACAGGTAATCTAATTGCTGTTTAAGATTCATTAAACTCTCTTCCCCTAAAACAATTTCTCAACGGACACACCACAAGTTAGGTGACAGAAGGACACTGTTTCAATAAAGCTCAAATAAGAGAACCAGGAAGCAGATACAGTGCCACTTGAGCTAGTGTATATAATACCATAAAAGGGTCCCCACGAAGCTCCCTGTAGAGATAAAAATAAGTTCAGGCGGAGATTCTACGTAATCTCCGCCTGAACCGAGGTGATAAGGCTTGGAAATACCAAGCCGCTCCTATTGATTATCCGAGGTAAGAGCCAGGCCAGGGCTAGATGGCTGAGATGAGCGGGCTTTATTTTTTTGCTGGCTGGTAAGACCTGCCTTGCCCTTCCTCTTACCCCAATATTACAATATCACTTTATCGTCAACGCTGTCCTCGGCCTAATTACTCATTTCCACTAGGTAAAAATACTGGTTTTTTAGGAGGCATCGCACGTGTTCCTTTTTCATCTTTTAGCCACGCCAAGTGGACTTTACCACCACCAGCATGGTAGAATACACTAGATTGGCGATTTTATAAAAGCTGAAGGGAATTCACTGCAATGGCTGATAAGGCTCTTCCCGACGTAAAGACCTTTGTAGAGAACGTAAACAAGAAGGAAAAGAAGCACAACGGCAAGAAAGTTCAGTATGCCTGGCTCAAAAGAAAGAGGAGGATGAAGGGATAAAGAACCCCTTTCACCTCTTCATATCAGCAGCCACAGAGAAGGGATGACCTTCTCTGTCAAAGTCAGGCAGGTAATTCTCCGCCGCTCCCATCTCCTGCACCCAGCCGTTCTCCAAGCCCACCTCATCCAGTAACCTGAGTACTTCCTCATACTCTGCCTCGGAAATCGTCCTCGAAAGCAGGTGTCTGCCTTTGGCTTTGTGTGAGGGGTAGTATTGGGACATTATGCTGGCCGTGACCGTGGGGGAGACCTCTCGTGCCAGCCAGGGAAGCGATTCCTCGCTGCCCGCTATCCTGTTAGGAAGGATGAGATGGCGCACAATCAATCCTCGCTGCGCCACACCGGATTCATCCGCCACCAGTTCTCCCACCTGCCTGTACATCTCCTTGATGGCAGCGCGGGCATGTGCCACATAATCTTGTGCCCGCGAGAATTTCTTCGCCCATTTGTCCGAGGCATATCTTAAATCAGGGAGGTAAACGCTGATTATGCCGTCAAGCTCCTTTAAAGAGGCGACAGAATCGTAGCCGCTGGAGTTGTAAACCAAGGGCACACGAAGCCCCAGAGGCACTGCCTCCAAAACCGCCCGAACCAATTGGGGTACAAAGTGCGAGGGCGAGACGAAGTTGATATTATGGCAGCCCAATTCATCTTGAAGATAAAGCATCTCTCGAGCAAGTTTGAGAAAGTCCATCTCCTTGGACTTCTGACTCTTCCAGTCCTGGCTTATCTGGTAGTTCTGGCAATAGGCGCACCTCATGTTGCAGTTGCCGAAGAACACTGTACCGGACCCTTTGGTTCCAGATATAGCAGGTTCCTCGCCGTGATGGGCGCAGACCGCTGATACTATAGGGCGATAGGCCGAGTGACAAAAACCGCGTTTGTTTTCCAGGCGGTTGGCGTGGCATTCCCTGGGGCAGATATCACAAGAGGCTAACCGCGCCTCGAGTCTCTCAGCGCGGCGCTTGAGCTCACCGGAGTAGTAGAGAGTTATATACCCTGGTTCCACAAATACTATATTAGACCAAAGCCCCATCTATGTCACTCCTGCGAAAGCAGGAGTCCAGGCTCCTAGATTCCCGCTTGCGCGGGAATGACATTTAATTCAGGTATCCTAGAAAGATTAAAGCCCTTTGTCTACCCTTAATTTGCCGATGTCCTGCTTGTTGCCCCTGAACGCCTTCTTAACATATCGAGGAAAGCCTCGATGCGCGTCTTCACATGGGCGTTGAGTGTGAAGTCCGTATTGCCCTCGAGAGTTAGGATGGGCAGGTGGATGGCGTGGCGGAAGATTATGTCCCCTATGCCGCGGTGACAGAACGCCTGGACGTAATGGATAACGCCGTCGACGCGCCGCCGATGCAGTTGGGTGAGGATATCCTTAGCACGGCCTCGTATAGAGTAGGGATAGGTATAGTTGCTGTACTGCTCAGCAAGCGACCCGCCGGGGTTCGGCATGGCAAACTGGAGCTGTGTCTCGTTAAACACCACCCTGGCGCCATTTTGCTCGATATAGGGATAAAGCCCTGCGGCAAACACAGGGGGCACGCCGATATAGGCAAGGCGAAGCGGGTCGGCGGGATAGGGTTTCCTGTCTCTGGCCTCTGCCAGCAACTCACCCAGGCGGTGCTCATACTCCACATGGTCTCCATTGAAATCAGAAGTTGATACCAGCCAGTAGTGGTTCTCCAGTCCGCTCACCAACCCATCTTTCCAGGTGAGCTCATCGAGTTTCAAAGCAAGCTGTCTTGCCCTCTCCAGCTCCTTCCTCATCTTCTCTGCTTTGGCGATGGTCGTGCCCAGCGTCTGAGCCAGGTTCTCCAGGGCCTTCTGCACCAAGCCAATATCAGGCTTCTCCGGATAAGCGAAGGGCAGAACATCAATACCCTTGAGCCTGAGCACCTCCATGAGCATGATGGTATTGGAGCAATCGCCGGTAGTTACGCAGAGCACATTCTTTATGTCATGCTCCATGCATACGCCGTAGATGCCTTTTATCCAGGTGCAGCAGTTCTGGGGGAAGCCAGCCCTCTCAGCTATGTTCACCAGGCGTTCCCGCTCAGTGCTGCCGATGAACAGGTTGTTGAGGTCGACAGGCTGATAGCCCGCGGCTAGCAAGATTTCTATAGGGACTGTGGCGGTGATGCCAATCTGCTTCATGACTATTTTCAACCCCCTAATCCCCCAGTCTTGGGGGACTTTAGGAGTTGGGGGACACCCCCAAACCCCTGGCAAAGGGGCTTCGCCCCTCTGCACTCCTCACCTCCCTAAATTGCGAAATGCCCCTTTCCCGGCGTACCTCGCCTTCTTGCCAAGCTCCTCCTCTATTCTGAGGAGGCGGTTGTACTTGGCGACGCGCTCAGAACGGCAAGGCGCTCCAGACTTAATCTGGCCACAGTTCATGGCAACAGCCAGGTCGCTTATGGTGGTATCCTCGGTCTCGCCGGAACGATGACTCACCACCGATGTCCACCCCACCTTCTTCGCCATGTCCATGACTTCCAGCGTCTCCGTAAGGGTGCCAATCTGGTTGAGTTTAATCAGTATCGAGTTCGAGGCATGCACCTTGATGCCACGGCTCAGCCGCTCTTTATTGGTGGTGTAGAGGTCATCCCCCACAAGCTGTATCTTGCCGCCTAGCTTCTCGTTGAGCAGTTTCCAGCCCGGCCAATCATCCTCCGCCATGCCATCCTCAATGCTGATAATAGGATAGGCTGAAACCAGCTTGCTATAATAATTCACCATCTCAGCGCTGGTGTAGGATACACCCTCCTTGGCCAGGACATAGTTGCCGTTTTTGTAAAACTCTGTGGATGCGGGGTCGAGAGCAATAAAACAATCCTTGCCAGGCTTGTAGCCAGCAGCCTCGATGGCAACAATAATAACCTCTACCGCCTCCATGTTCGTGGCCAGGCTGGGGGCAAAGCCTCCCTCGTCGCCCACAGATGTGTTTGCCCCTCTGGACTTGAGCACCTTCTTCAAGGCATGGTAGACCTCAGAGCCTATCTGCAATGCGTGAGCGAAGCTTTTTGCCCCGGCGGGCACCACCATGAACTCCTGCAAGTCTACCGAGTCCTCGGCGTGCTTGCCGCCGTTGAGAATATTCATCAGAGGCACCGGCAATAGATGAGCCTCTTTCCCGCCCAGGTAGCGATACAGCGGCACTCCTTTAGAATTAGCAGCGGCATGAGCCACTGCAAGCGATACCCCCAGTATGGCATTAGCACCCAGCTTCCCTTTATTCGGCGTGCCGTCAAGCTCTATCATCGTCCGGTCGATGGCCTCCTGCTTCAGCGCCGACATACCCAAAATAGCAGGGGCGATTATCTTCTTGAGATTGTTTACCGCTTTTAATACGCCCTTTCCCTGAAATTTAGAGGGGTCGCCATCGCGCAGCTCCACTGCCTCATGGCTGCCTGTGCTTGCCCCGGAGGGCACAGCGGCACGGCCCACAGCGCCATCAGCCAACTCCACGTCTACCTCTACTGTGGGGTTGCCCCTGGAATCAAGTATCTGACGCCCTTTGATGCTTTTGATAGTCTTCATTTCGTTACCTTCTCAGCCTCAATTGCAGCTAAAGCCTTTTCCACAGCCTCCTTCGGATTTTGTGCTGCGATTATCGATTTAACTAACCGCCCGCCCTTTGATAGCGTCCAGGTGTTCAGTCCCACAACAGGTATCTTGTTGCGCAGAGCATAAGCAATCTCAGAGAGCGTCCCGAACTTGCCACCGATGGCGATGACAGCCTGAGCGGTATTAACTACAATCACATTTCGCGCTTCGCCTATGCCGGTGACGATGGGTATGTCCACATAGGGGTTGGCCTCGTCTCGAGTAATGCCCGGCACGATGCCCACCGTTTTCCCTCCTGCGGAGCGAGCCCCTTTGCAGGCTGCTGCCATTACCCCACCCAGTCCACCACAGATTAGAGTCACCTTTCGCTTAGCCAGCTCAACTCCGACCGCTTCGGCGAGCTTGGCCTCATCCCGGGAACACTGTGCCCCGCCAACTACTGCGACAAACATTTCTCCCCCCTTTTTAACGAAGACTGTTCAGCGAGCCCTATTATAATACAAGGGGCTTAAGCCCCTTGTACAAAAACTGCATTTTAGTTCAAAATTTCATTTCGCCCTAGGGTGAGAGCTTTCATAGACCTTTCGCAGGTGCTCTGTAGTGAGGTGGGTATAAATCTGGGTTGTGGAGATATTGGCATGCCCCAGCAGTTCCTGAAGCTCCCTGAGATTCATCTTACCGCTGTGCAGCAGATGAGTGGCTATGCTGTGGCGCAGCACGTGCGGCGTAATGTCGGCATCAATCTTCGCTTTCTCAGCGTAACCCTTGAGGATAAGCCAGAATCCCTGCCTGGTGAGCCGCTGTCCCCGACGATTGAGGAATAAGGCCACCTCGCCGGTAGCTCCCAGGAGCCGGGGACGGGCTTCATCAACGTAGGTCTTGACTGCTTTGATCGCCTTGCTATGAATAGGAATAATACGCTCCTTAGAGCCTTTACCGAAACAGCGCACGAAGCCAGCCCGCAGGTTCACATCGCGCACGTTCAGCCCCACCATCTCGCTAACTCTCATGCCGGTAGCGTAGAGCAGCTCCAGCATCGCCTTATCCCGCTTCGCCTCCGGCGTTGTGCCCTTATCCGCCTCCGCCAGCAACTTCTCCACATCCTCAACAGAGATAGCTTTGGGCAGCGCTTTGCCCACCTTGGGTCCGGTTATCCCTTCGGTAGGGTTCTTTTTCAGGGTGCCCTCGGAGACCAGGAAGTTAAAAAATGACTTAATGGCAGCTACCTTGCGCGCCATAGTAGCCGGAGCATAGCTCCGCTCCTTGAGGCTGACCATGTAGTCCAGCACCAAAGAGCGATCGACACTGTCCCAGGTTAACTGGTGCTTGTCTTCTTTGGCAGCCTTCTTATTCAGGAAAGTAACAAACTGGTTGAGGTCGTTTTTGTAAGCATCGATAGTATTGGGTGAAAAACCCTTCTCCACTGAAAGAGCTGAAATAAAGCTTGAGATTCCCTCGTCCATACCATACCTCCAGAACTAATTGTGACTAGACCCCGGCATCTTCAAAGGAGGCAAGTCGAGACATCTCTCCTTGCATATCTCCTGGTAGATAAGCACTAACTCCTTGTCAAACAGGGCACGCTTTCGGTTGAGCGCCATCGCCCGAGCACGGGCCAGTATCTCCTTGGCTATATCCTCAGGAAGCTGCATCCCAAACTCATTAGCGAACTTAAACAGAATGGTGTGCGAGCCGCTGTGCTTGCCGACCATGATCTGTCTCTCCATGCCCACTTCCTCAGGAGAGAATGCTTCGTACGTGGGCGGATGTTTGAGCACACCATCAGCATGGATACCCGACTCGTGGGCAAAAATGTTGTCACCTGTTATCGCCTGGCTTACCGGCAAGGGCCGCCGCGAAGCTTCAGCTACATATTTGGAGATAGTGCGTAATCGCGTAGTGTCTATGCCGACATCTATCTTCTCGATGTGCCTCAAGGCCATAACCACTTCAGCAAGGGAGGCATTCCCCGCCCTCTCCCCCAGGCCATTAACCGTGGTATTGACCCACCTGGCCCCCGCCCTGATGCCCGCCAGAGCGTTGGCTGTAGCCATGCCGAAGTCGTTATGAGTGTGCATTTCAATGTCGATGCCCACGTCCTCGATCAAACGGCATATCGCTTCGTACGTCCTGAACGGGTCCAAGACGCCCACAGTGTCACAAAAACGTAAGCGGTCTGCACCAGCCTCCCTGGCAGTCTGGGCAAACTGAATAAGGAAGCCGGGGTCAGCCCTTGAAGCATCCTCGGCATTAACCGATACGTAGAGGTCATGGCTTTTAGCGTACTTCGTGGCCTTTTTCACACCCTGCAAAACCCATTCCCGGCTCTGCCTGAGTTTATGTTGTATATGGATGTCCGATACAGAGATACTTAAGGCAACCGCCTTAGTGCCGCATTGTAGCGAAGCATCTATGTCGGCAAGTACCGGCCGATTCCAGGTGATAACACTCGCTTTCAGCCCTGAAGCTATGATAGCCTTGATAGCTTCCATCTCATCGCCACCCATTGCGGGTATACCAGCCTCGATCTGGTGCACGCCTATCTCATCGAGCAATCTGGCGATGTTCACCTTCTCTTCATTGCTGAACACCACTCCCGCGGTCTGCTCCCCGTCCCTCAGGGTGGTATCGTCGATAAGCACAACCACGCCACAGTCCTCCGTGACACTGCTCATCTAAATCTGACAGCAGATGAGACAAAATTTTAAAACAAATGAACAGGCCAACATAACATAACACAACCCCCCTTTTTTTGCAACAAGCTCCCCATTATCCTTTCGGGCTCTCATGCATCACGGTGTTTTGAGGCAAAGGAGGCGGCATGGAGGTTTTAATTGTTACAGCTTGCTGTTTTTTCTTGGGTTTCGCGTTTGGGGTTTTGGAGGCTTTAGTTATGGATAAAGTACCTCGTAAGAAAACCCATGATGTAACCCAAGGCCGTTGCGAGGAAAAACACAAGAAAGTTGGGGTCAATGATTTTGGAAAAGGTTAACCACGATAAAATTCCAATCCCTATGATAATAATACTACTCATTGCTACGAGAAGCTCCCTGCGAGTGTGTTGTGCTTGTTTCTGGAAAGGAGTTGCAACTGCCTCTACTATCTTTTTTAACTTATCTGGGTCAACTTTGTTAATTGACTCTACAATTACAGAAGCAACTTGCTGTGCTGTGTTTGCTTGAGGTACATATACTATTTGTACGGGCCTAGATGGAAGATTAGGTGGTGTAGGCAACCTGGATTCTTCTGGAGGATTTTGACTGCTCATGGATGGCATTTTACAAGGGCAAGTTTAGTGTGTCAAGTGTGATAAAGAGGGTAAAATGGGAGATGATGATTTCAGAGAGTGTCTAAACAAGTGTAGCGGCTATTATGCTGAGCATCATTTTACTGAGCCGCAAGTCATAGTCTGTAAGTGGTGCGGCTCTGATAACATAAAGAAGTACGGTTTGCGAAATGGAGTCCAGGAGTATTTTTGCCTTGACTGCAAGCGGAAGTTTAATATCAATACCAAAGACGCACCATATAAAAAACAATCATCCGTTGAGCAAATCGGCTCAGCCCTCAATATGTTCTATGATGGCCTATCGTTTACCGATATAGCCAGACATTTAGCCCGCACTTATGATAACCCTGTCAACGAATCCACTGTCTATCGGTGGGTTATGTCATATAGCGAAATAGCAGCCAAAGAGTTTGAAGCATTTACCCCTACAGTCTCGGACACGTGGGTTGCCGATGAGACGGTTTTGAGTATAGCAGGTGATAACGTCTGGTTGTACGATATTATAGACCATGACACGCGCTTTTTGCTGGCCACCAGGATGTCATGGGCACGAAGGACTAGCGATGCACAGCAGTTGATGGAATCCGCAGCAAGGCGGGCGGGTAGAGCACCGAGGGTAGTGATAACAGACAAGCAGAATTCCTACCTTGATGGTATCGAGATCGCCTTTGGAGCTAACACCGAGCATATACAGTCACAAGGGTTCACTATTCAGCCCAACACAAATTTAATAGAGCGTTTCCACGGTACGCTGAAAGACCGCACCAAAGTCATGCGTGATTTCAAGACGTTCGAGTCTGCACTTTCCATCGTTGACGGCTTCTTAGTCCACTATAATTTTTTCCGCCCCCATCTGAGTCTCGGCGGGCGTACGCCCGCCGAAGTAGCAAGGATTAACTGCCCCTTTAAGTCATGGATTGAATTTGTAAGGAGTGATAGGTAGATGGCTACGAAAGAAGAAATACGACAAATCGTGAGAGAAGAAATTGTAAATGCCCTATCTCTTGGCTTGCCTGTATTGGCAGAACGTATCGAAAAGGCTATTTCTTCACTTTCAGTTGATAGTAATAGTCATTCTGAATGTACTTTACGTGCAGATGACCCTGAATCGCTAAAATTAAAAGTTCCGACCCAACGTTAGCTCCGAATTGTTTCTTGAGTTCTGTTAGAGAATATGCCTTATCTTTATTCTCCATAAAGAAATCGAGGACTTGAGGATTGCTAAAAGAATTACTTGCATTGAATGTTTTACTTGATATTGGCATACTTGACCCCCTTCTACGATAATGTGGCGTTCCGAGTATTATAACATAGGAAGACACCGTGATGCATGAGAACCTCCTTTCGATTTTCCTTGACACATGGTCTACCCACAAGCTATAATCGTCGGGAAAGTGTGCAGAAGGGGGGGATATGTGTGACCGAGGTAAATGTAGGCGATAATGAGCCCTTCGAGAGTGCTCTGAGGCGTTTTAATAAGAAGGTGCAGCAGGATGGCGTTCTTGCTGAGGCACGTCGCAGAGAGCACTACGAGAAGCCAAGCATAAAGCGCAAGAAAAAAGAGGCTACCAAAAGACGGAAGACCGCCAGAAGCGCCAGGGGAGCCTAGTACATCGCTAGCACAGGGCGACAGGTAAGTATATATGTTGCAAGAAAAGTTGATGAACGACCTCAAGGCAGCGATGAAGGGCGGCGACAAGCAGCGCAAGCTGGTAATCAGCTTGATTAGAGCAGGCATCAAGAACGCCGAGATTGCGAAACAGAAAACGCTGGACGATGCAGGCGTTCTCGATGTCATCGCCAAGGAGGCCAGGCAGCGTCGCGAGAGCATCTCAGAGTTCAAGAAGGGCAACCGTCCGGACCTGGTGGCCAAAGAGGAAGCCGAGCTGGCTATACTTCTGGAATATCTACCCCAGCAGATTTCACGCGAGGAGATTATTGCGGCTGCCCGTCAGGTGATTAAAGAGGTGGGCGCTCAGGGGCCCGGCGATAAGGGCAAGGTAATGCAGAAGCTGATGCCCCAGCTTAAAGGGAAGGCTGAGGGCAGCACGATAAACGAAATAGTGACAGGGCTGCTCAGCGGTACCATAAGCTGAGCAAGAAAAACAGCGGAATTTTACAGGGGACAATGCACAAGCGAGAGGCTTGCTGATTGTCCCCTTTCTTTTTGCTCAGACTCTTGATCCCCGAACGTTATTCCACAATTTACGACACGATCGGGCGGCAACCCCTTCAAAAGAAGTGCGCTGGGTGTCATATAAATACTATTATGTTCGTTTCGTAGGCCACATCGGCCTCTTCGACTTGGCCTAACTTAGCCCCACTGCTTGATTGCTTTGGCTGCAGCCGGCATTCCTTTGGCCAAGTCCTGGGGAAGCATGACCGGGATAAATTCCACTTTAGCTTTGAACCCGAAAAAGACGGGCTCGGCCATTGCCACCATCTGAGAGGCATCATCCATGTTGATGACAATGTAGCCCCCTCGATGGCCGTTGATCGTAGTGAAGTATGCGGCTTCCGCCTTCATGTCTTTCAACAACGTCTGCATCTTGTCTCCAAATTTAGGGTCCTGAAGGGCTGCATTGCCAGCCTCAGCCTGCCATTCCATTTTCATTAAAAACCTCATTTTACTGACCTCCTTTTAACCGTCTCTCTGCTCGCTTGTTTAGTGCCAAGCATGATTTCTTACGGGGCTACACTATCACCTCGTTCACGCCTTTCTCAACGTTTGTTAAGCCCCAAGTTGTTATTTCTTAGCTGCGGCCATCCGCTTGTGAATCCCCTCTAAATCCTCGCGGGTAAACTTATCCACTTCGACTATGCGGGCCTTCTTGCGCAAAATGTTAGGGAGCGTCTTTCGAGCTGTGGCCTCACTATCGGCCTCTACAATGGCCCATCCACGATGATCCCCTACCATGCATCCCCAGTCCCACTTGGCAAGACTTGCGTCTCCCTGTGCTAATATTTGGTCTAGTGCATCCAAGCACTCAGCTTCCGTATGAGGCGACTCAATTAAATACCGCGCCATGATTACCTCCCCCCTTTTTCTTTAATTCTTTAATTACTGAACTGGTAACCAAACATGCTAGTGATTCGAGATAAACCTAAATCATACTCACCACTCCTAGTTACTATTTCCTGCCAGTCGGCGCCTTGCGGGCGTGTGCCACTGCCTTGAGCACCTCTGACTTGAACTGTTCGTAGTCCATCTGCATACCATTGAGGTAAGTGCTCCAGCCCATCGTCGATTTGGCAAAGTGCACCGCATCCTCGATTTCTGCTTCAGAGGCGCCATTCAGCTTAGCCATCTCAGTGTGAAAGAAGGTGCAGTAGCGGCACCTTGTGGCTGCTGCTACAGCTAGACCGATGAGTTCCCGATACTTGTTGGGTACCGGCCCCGGTTCCATCTGTGTCTGCTTCATCGTTTGCCATTCGAGTTCGAGTGACGAATCCGGCAGCGCCTTCAAGAAACTTGGCACTACACCCATCGTCCCTTCGATCTCCTTGTAGACCTGTTGCCTGTTCATGTTCACCTCCTCCCTTCGCCTATTCAGGGCTACCCCACCCATATCCCAAAATTTTGTTTCAAGGGTGTGCTATCAATGTTAAAGAAAAAAAGTGGAGAAATCATAAAATTAGAAGCGTAAAAGGTTAAAAAATTGTGA
>Ga0315281_10004097_pt1 | contig 21257 bp, 19 predicted proteins | sample YL17G07_0_MG_FD_204540 | JGI IMG/M metagenome (GOLD analysis project Ga0315281, IMG submission 204540) | Sediment microbial communities from Yellowstone Lake, YNP, Wyoming, USA - YL17G07_0 | ecosystem: Environmental > Aquatic > Freshwater > Lake > Sediment | place: USA: Wyoming | collected...
AGATGTTTCATCGGCGTCGCACTCGTATCCCAATCAAACGGGCGGAGGACTCAGGTGCCACCAGTTAGGCGCACGGGCTTATGCCGCTGTACGGCATCCCGTACAGCGGGACGAGCACGAGGCCAGCCAGCCCGCTGCGCGTTCTGGCGGGTCACAATCAACAGAGGTACAAGAGCACCGACGTCACGAAGATCGCTGACAACATTCTTCTTTACCAGAAGACAAATGGGGGATGGCCGAAGAACTACGACATGCTTGCCATCCTCACTGAGGAGCAAAAGAGGGCACTGAAGAAGGCGAGAAAGGATGCGAACACGACATTCGATAACGGTGCAACGCATTCTCAAGTTGAGTACCTGGCGAAGGCATTCTCCATCGCAAAGGGCAAGAGATATAAGGATGCGTGCTTGAGGGGATTAGATTTCATCCTCGCAGCTCAATATGCCAATGGCGGATGGCCCCAGTGTCATCCGGACAGTAGCGGTTACAGGAGATACATAACGTTCAATGACGGTGCCATGATCGGAGTGATGAATGCATTGCACCACATCGTTCAAGACAAGCCGTACTACGCGTTTGTTGATCGTGCACGTTGGGATCAGGTGCGCAGAGCCTTTGCCAAGGGGCTCGACTGCATCCTGAAGTGTCAGATCGTACAGAACGGCAGACCTACCGCGTGGTGTCAACAGCACGATGATGTGGACTACCGTCCCCGAGCGGCAAGGACGTTTGAGCCGGCTGCGGTCTGTGGTGGTGAGAGCGCTGAAATCGTGCTCTTCTTGATGAGTATCGATCATCCGAGGGGAGAAGTCATTGCCTCTGTGCAGAGCGCCGTGAAATGGTTCAACAATTCAAAAGTCCGCGGCATCAGAGTGCAGAAGGTCAAGGCGCCCACCACACAGTTCGTGTATCATACTGCAGATTTTGACAGAGTCGTGGTCCGGGATCCAAAGGCCCCCCCTATCTGGGCGAGATTCTACGAACTTGGTACCAATACGCCGCTATTCTGCAACAGAGATGGCAAACCGGTCTACTCCTTAGCGGACGTGGATAGGGAACGAAGGACAGGGTACGAATGGTACACGTACGCACCCGAACAAGCGCTGAAGAATTATCCTTCGTGGCAGAAGAAGTGGGCGCCCTCTCAGAAAGTGCTTGAAGAGTGACACGCGGTTCTCATCGATGGGTGGACTGAGTCATTCTTGGTAAGTCAAGAAATCTTCAAGAGCGCTTTGGCAAAATTGACAAAAGAGAAATTTCTCCTGAAGGAGAGCGGACCCGAGATCCTTAAGCATGCGGTGATTATTGGAACTGCTCAAAGAAATGATGTCAGCGCTTGCGCACAAAACGACCCACAGAGGTTCCTTGCTGAAACAGCAACTGACGATCTCACGTATGACATACTGACTGCATTCTGCCCTCGACGGGCTTAAGCTACGCGGGGCACACGTTGACCATCAAGGAGAGATCATGAGAATGGAAAAACACATCACGACGGTTGCCGCACTGCACATCGGCCTGAGCATATTCGGCATCATCATCGGCGCGTTCATTTTCATTTTTCTGACAGCCATCGGCTTCGTCTCGCGCGACGAGGAAGCATTGGTGATCCTCGCCGCGATCGGGACTATCGTGAGCATCTTCCTGTTCGTCCTCTCTGTGCCCGGCATTATCGGTGGAATCGGGCTGCTGAAGCGGAAGGAGTGGGCCAGAATTCTGATCCTGGTCGTCTCAGCGATTGACCTCATCAACATTCCGATTGGAACAGCGCTGGGTGTGTACTCGATCTGGGTGCTGGTCAACGATGAAACTGTCAAGCTGTTCTCAGCCGCGTCCATGAAGTCGTAATCTCGACTTCCTTCACCTGATCGGGTAGGCGGAATGGAATTCCTCCAAGAAAATTCCACCACTCCGCCCTTCACCCTACAATTATCAAACACCGCTAACCTCCAGCTCGAAAGTAATTCATCAGGAGGTTTCGTACAGATCGATCCCACGTGTGACTTTTGACTGAACCACCTGAGCCTTACCGACAGGCTGTTTGAAGGTTTTTCCTTCCGATCATCGAAGAGGATAACAAATCATGGATACAACGAGGGACAAAGAGAAAACAACAAGGACTTCCTTGATTGTCGTTGCGACCTTCACCCTTGCCAAGCTGCTCATTCATTTGCTCACAAATGCCTTTGCGAGCTACGGCATCTTTCGTGACGAGTTTTACTATCTCGCGTGCGCGAACCACATTGATCTCGGCTACGTGGATCAGCCTCCACTGTCGATTTACATTCTCGCCATCAATCGATTCCTGTTGGGCGATTCGCTCTTTGCCTTGCGTCTCCTCCCAGCCATCGCCGGCGCCCTGACCGTGTTCGTCACGGGTCATATGGCACGCCGACTTGGAGGTGGCAAGTTCGCTGTTTCGCTCGCCTGTCTAGCTCTCGTCGTGTCGCCGATCCACCTTGGAATGGACACGATCTACTCTATGAATTGCTTTGACTTGTTGCTCTGGGCACTTGGTTCGTACGTCCTCATTCTCATCATCCAGGAAAGCAAGCCGCAGCACTGGATGATCCTGGGAGTAATCATCGGCTTGGGCCTCCTCAACAAAATCAGCATGGGATGGTTCGCAGCAGCGCTGTTTGTCGCATTGATTGCTACCAAGCACAGAAAAGAATTGAAAACGCGATGGCCCTATGTCGCAGCGCTACTAGCATTCGTCATCTTTCTTCCCTACATCATCTGGAACATCCGGCATGACTTCGCGCACCTGGAGTTCATCAGGAATGCCACGAGTCAGAAATACTCTGGGCTGTCACCGCTGGATTTCATCGTTGGACAGTTCGTGATCATTCATCCGTTTACCATTCCCGTGTGGCTCGCGGGCTTGTTCTACCTGTTCCTTGATGAACGAGGAAAATTGTACAGGATGCTGGGCATTGTATTCGTCGCCACCTTTCTCATACTTGTCGCGAACATTCACACCAAACCCGAATATCTTGCCTCCGCCTATGCGATCTTGTTCGCGGCAGGAGGAATTCAGATCGAAACGCTTTCCAGGGCCAGACGGTGGGCATGGCTCAAATACGGCCTCCCAGTGCTGATCGTCATCGGAGGCCTTGCTACGGCGCCGATCACGCTTCCCTGCCTGCTGGTGAAGGCGTACATCGATTACACAAGTGTCATCGGCATCAAACCGCAGTCCAGCGAAAGCAAGGAGCTCTCGGAACTCCACCAATTCTATGCCGATATGTTTGGCTGGGAAAGCATGGCTGCGACGATTTCACAGGTCTACACGTCGCTCACGCCCGAGGAGAGGACAAAGACAGTTTTTTGGGGAAGGAACTATGGAAGAGCTGGTGCAGTTGAATACTACAGCCGAAAATACGAGTTGCCTCCTGTCATCTCACCGCACAACAGTTACTGGATTTGGGGGTACGGAACCAGAGACGTTGAAGTCTTGATAGTGACTGGAGGAACACGAGAGGATCTCCTGCAGTATTTCGATCAGGTGGAGCAACCTGCAACGATACGATGCGACTACTGCATGCCTTACGAGAACAACCGTCCGGTCTTTCTCTGTCGAAAGCCGAAAGAGAATCTAAGAACGGCTGTCGCGAAGATCTGGCCGAGAGAGAAGCAATACGAATAACTCATCACTGAGAGGAAATCCATGAAACCTATTCCAAGAGCGGGCGTCGTGCTGGGAGTCCTCGTCGCAGTCTGGACGTTTGTCATGGGATTCACAGGCTGGTACAAGCATCCAACACTTCTAAATTTGTTCTGGGTTGTGATCCTGATCCAGATCGGCGTGTTGGTTTGGGGACTCCGATTGACGGCCCGAGAAGGAAAGAGTTACTGGGGACAGGTGGGTGCCGGTACCTTGATGTCGCTCTTTGGCGTAGTGATCATCTTTCTTGGTTCCATGCTCTTCACGTCGGTAGTGTTTCCCGAGTACTTCAGGGAACTTCGGCAAATGGGCGAGGAAGTGTTCAGAGCACAGGGGATGTCAGCAACTGATATCAAGACTGCTCTCGACAATCAAGCACGGATGCAGACACCGTTCATGCAAGCGTTCTCAGGTTTCATCGGAACCGTCATTACAGGCTTCGTCATTTCACTGGTTGCAGGTGCGTTCCTCAGGAAGAAAGGGGAACCGGCAGCCCAGCCGTCCTGATGCCTTGTTCGGTGAGACTGAATTTGGCTACCTCAGATCCCTCGCGCACGAAAGCGGGCTTTGAACTATTGCGTCGTAAGACCGTTCTCGGAGAGGAGCGAGGAGGGCACTGCCCTACTGGAGCGGAAAAACAAACCGCATTCCGATGTCCGTAAGGAGGAAGTAAAGCAGCTGGCAAATGAGGAGGTGAGGAACGAGAGAGTTGGCCTCTCTCTCCGCGGTGTACTTCTGGAGAAGGGAAAGCGAGACGTATGAAATGACAAACCAGCTTATGTAGTTCAGCTCCGAAGGTAGTCCCCCCTTCCAATGCCACAGATCGAGCGCATCTGCCGCAAACTCCATCACCGCATCAAACGCCGTCACAAGAACGGACGCAACAACGATGTGTTTGTACTTCAGAAATTTCCCTGACGCAATCCAACTCGGCACGAGGATGCCAATCCAGATAAAAGGGATAATGAGCGGCACATCGAGCAGTTTCGGCCCCAACAGGTTGGTGAAGGCGTAATCCCCGAATGGAAATCCCAGATTGACACCCGAGGCCTCGCAGAGGAACACCAACGCCACGACTGCCGCTCCAGCTCCGATACTCTTCAGGTTGATCTGATATGTCAGAGCGAACGCTGCGATCGCAATCACGAGGATCACGACCGGCGTTGCCATCATCATCAGCGGCTGCAATGCTCTTAAGCTATTCCACATCGCGCCCGCAATGAAAAATGCGTAGAGCGCGACAAGGATCCAGCGCTGGTTCATGATTCGTCCGCGGGGGCTATCCGGCAGGTTGTCGAGGTTGGATGCTTGCTTTTGCTGCCTGCAATGTATTCCTGAGAAGCATGGCAATGGTCATCGGCCCCACGCCGCCGGGGACCGGGGTAATCGCTTTGGCCACCTTGCATGCAGATTCGAAATGCACATCGCCGACAAAGCGATAACCGTTTTTCGCCGACGGATCGTCAACCCGATTGGACCCGACATCAATGACGACCACCCCCTCCTTCAACATCGACCCCGTGATGATTTCCGCCTTGCCCATCGCAGCAATCAGTATATCCGCGCTCTTGGTGTAAATGGACAGATCCTTCGCTCCGGTGTGCGCAATGGTGACAACTGCGTTTGCTCCCGACCGTTTCTGAAGCAGAATGTTTGCCATAGGTTTGCCCACGATATTGCTTCGTCCGACGATCACGACGTGCTTTCCGGAGGGATCGTTGCCGCTTCGCAAGAGGAGTTCCTGGATACCGGCAGGCGTGCACGGCCGAAAGCCTTCTTCACCGATGACCAGCTTTCCCACATTGATGGGATGAAACCCGTCAACATCCTTCTTCGGATCGATCGACTCGATCACTGTGTGCTCACTGATGTGTTTGGGAAGCGGGAGTTGCACAAGGATCCCATGGACGCGAGGGTCTTGATTGAATTCCCTCACCTTCTCCAGCAATGCATCCTCGCGAGTCTCGGCCGGCATTTTCTCCGTTACAGAGTAGAAACCCACTTCTTCGCAGGCTTTTCCCTTCATTTTGACGTAGGACTGCGAAGCAGGGTTTTCCCCCACGAGAACAAATGCAAGGCCAGGCGTGATTCCAGTCGACGCTTTTAGTCGCGCGGTTTCCTCTTTTACTTCACGCCTGATGTCTTCGGAGATCTTCTTGCCGTCGATGATTTGTGCGGGCATAGCGGAGAATTGGGATGAGAAATGGAAATCGTCGCTTGAGCAGTCTTCGGGAAGCTTATGATGAGAGTAAATCTACTGTGGTTCCAATCGGCGCCGGTGCCGGCAATCATGAGAATGCGGGGAAAATCACCTGTTCGATCTTGACCGTCTTCCCCGTTTCAGTATCCACCTGGAAATACACTGCGCAGAAGCGGACATCGTGCTGGGCAAGTTCGAACTTGTACGGGATTTGATGCTGGAAGCGCTTGATGGCAATTTCCTTCTTCATCCCGATGACGGAATCGAACGGCCCAGTCATCCCTACGTCGGTGATGTACCCAGTCCCTTTGGGTAGGATCCGCGCATCCGCAGTGGGTATGTGGGTATGCGTGCCAATCAACGCGCTCACTCGCCCTTCCAGATGCCACGCGAGCGCCATTTTCTCCGCCGTCGCTTCAGCGTGCATGTCGATCACGATGACCTTTGTTTCGTTGGCAATCTTGCTGATTGCCCAGTCTGCTGCCTTAAAAGGATCATCGATCGGCTGCATATAGGTCCGACCTTGAAGGTTGACCACACCCACCCGCCCTTTCTCCTTCAGGTCATAGACCACATAGCCGTATCCGGGGTTCTCTTTGGGGTAGTTCAGCGGGCGCAGGATGTTTCGCTCGCTTGCAAGAAGGGCCTTGACCTGCCAACGATCCCAAACGTGATTGCCTGTTGTGATCACGTGAATACCCATGTCGAAGAGCTCTTTCGCCTCCTGCTCCATGATGCTCTTCCCCTCATTCACGTTCTCGCCGTTCGCTATGCAAAAATCAATTTCATACTTCTTTGCATACTGTTTGAGCAAAGTCGCCGTTAGCGTCACCCCCGGCTTGCCATTAATATCACCGATAAAGAAGATGTTGAGTCGTTTTGACAACAAGGGATCCCTTATGCTGGCCCTACGTGCAGTGTTCCTGAGATACGAGCACGGCCCGAATTGAAAAACTCATGTGTCAATATAGAGGAAAAAGGAGTCAAAGAAAAGTCGAAAAGGCGGAGAGGCGCGAAAACAGCAACGGGCGTCCGCCACTGGCAAACGCCCGCGAAGCGAGGTGATCGATGCGTTGCTTACAGTCGCAACTTCGTAATCTTGCGAAGAACCAGACCGTCAATCGCAATCAGGATGACGAGAGAGAGCAACGTGAGAGCGATGAGTCGGTTCGAACCCGTCCAAGAACTTGGAGTCCCTGTGCTCTGCAGTTTTGTGGATTCAGTTTTAAGATACTGCTTTGCCTGGCCGTAGAGGTCGGAATACGTCTTCAACACGTTGGTGATCACCGTTGGTTGATCCGTCGATTTCCACGCCGTCGGTGTGAGGAGGGCATAGCCGAAAATACCCAGCACAATAATCATCGCAAAGAGACTGCCGAGATTGTCGATGATCTTTTGAAACCACAGATGCTGTTTGCCCGGCGCAACGCGTTCCATGACCCGCCCCTTGAGTTGTTCGGGCGCTGCCTCAAGCGCCGCTTGTCGCGCAATCCGCCCCAGGGCCCGTTGGAACTCAACCTCCTTCCCGCACCGCGGACACACTTCGAGATGGGAAACAACAGATGTGCGCTCCCCGTTCAGAATCGTCCCGTCCACATACTGCAGAATCTCTCTGGTGGTAAGATGGTTCATTGTCAAATCCCCTTGCTGGTGACTCCTTCTTGATTCTACACCGTGATCTCTTTCTTCATCCCGAGGCGCTTCGTAACAGCGCTCCGAAGCATGGTTCTGGCACGGAACAGTCGGACCTTCACCGTACCGAGCGGCAAACCCGTAACTTCCACAATCTGTTCATAACTCATATCCTGCACAAAGAACAGCGTGAAGATTGCGCCGTACAGCTGCGGCATCTTCTGCACCTCTTCCATGACGGTCTGCTGGAATTCATTCGATGCAAACTCAACGTCCGGCGGAGCACCCTCGCTCGGCAACTCGAGCGTTTGTTCATCTTCTTCGTCAAGAGGGATGTGAATGCCCTCTTCCTTCTTGCTTAATGTTGTGGCGCAGACGTTGTACACAATTCGATAGAACCAAGTGGAAAAGCTTGCCTTCCATTCGAACCGCGGCAGCGCGTGAAACGCCCTCACAAAGGCATCCTGGAGAGCCTCCTCAGCATCCTCCCTGTTCTTGAGCATGCGCAGAGCGAGCGTCATCGCCTTGTCTTTGTGACGATCGACGAGCTCTCCGAAGGCGCGTTTCTCCCCGGCTAGAATGCGCCGAACGATTTCCTCATCAGGTTTAGCCATTATTCTCGTTTGCAGGACCCTGCATTCTCTTAGACCATCCAAAAGGGCCCAAGGTTACAGAGACGCGCGGACGCTACTTGAAACCTTTCCGACAGAACTCAGGTCAAAGATACCAAAGGGCTGAGACAACGTCAATTCAACATGTCGAAGAAAGGAGCTAGATAGATGGAACCATTCCTTATACTCCTAGTCATGTTTGGTTCGACTGGTCTGGTCATCTGGAGGTGGGTCGAAACCAGACATAAGGAGCGTCTTGCGATGATTGAGAAAGGGGTCAGCCCCGCCGATTTCAAAGGGATCTCCGCAAGGGAGATGTTCAAACCGAATCCTCTCTCGAGCCTGAAGTGGGGATTGCTTGCAATGTTTGTCGGTATTGGCTCACTCATCGCCACCTGGCTTGATGAGGTCTACAATCTGCGCGACTCGATTTACCTTGCGAGCATGCTAGTTTGGGGTGGGCTCGCACTCATCATTTTCTACTTCATCGCAGCGAAGAAAATGAAGCAGGACTGATCGATGAGACTCCGGACTTCAATCAAAAGGTCGGGTGGAAAACCCGACCTTTTTTTGTGCCAAGGTTGCTGAAAGATCGAGCGCGGTGACGCTACCCCTTCGCCCGGATGAATCTTTTTCAGAGAAATCCGTATCTTTGGAGGGCATCCGATTTCGGATGAATCGTACTTCAACTGTCACAACATAGGACTCCTTCACATGAGGAAGCATCGCACACTCACTTTCTTCTTCCTTTTCTTCCTTCTTCCCTCCTTTGTCCTTTCCCAACAATCACTCAAAGGAATTTGGGAAGGAGCGATCAAGATCCCCGGAATGGATCTGAGCATCAACATCGAGTTCACCAAGAACAGCGATGGATCATGGAAAGGGGAAATCGACATTCCTCAGCAGCAAGCCAAGGACCTGCCGCTGACAAACATCAAGTTCGAGGGATCAGCCGTGTCCTTCGACCTCCCGAACGTGCCCGGCAATCCATCGTTTAAGGGCGCGCTGGCGGCAGATGGCAAGACGATCACGGGTGATTTCACGCAGTCCGGACAGAAGTTTGCGTTCAACCTCACGCGGAAGGAAGAAGCAGAGCTCGCGAAGGAAGCCGCTGCGCTCGAAGCTTCGTTACAGAAGCTTCGCGCGTTCATCGATACGACCATGAAAGTCTGGAAGGTGCCTGGGCTTTCGATGGCAATCGTCAAAGACGGGAAGGTGATCTTCTCAGAGGGATTCGGCTACCGAAGCCTGAAGGAGAAACAGCCCGTCACGACAACCACGCTGTTCGCGATTGGATCGTCCACAAAGGCGTTCACCGCGACAAGCCTCGGCATCCTTGCGGACGATGGCACGATCAAGCTGGATGAACCGGTCAAGACGTATCTTCCAGCGTTCAAGCTCAAAGATGACTTCGCTTCTGCCCGGATGACTCCCCGCGATCTGGTCACTCATCGCTCCGGCCTGCCGAGACATGACCTCCTTTGGTATGGCTCTTCGTTCACTCGCAAGGAAATGGTCGAGCGACTCCAGTACCTTGAGCCGAACAAAGATTTCCGGACCGATTGGCAATACCAGAACTTAATGTTCATGACGGCTGGATACCTTGTAGAGCAGGTATCGGGAAAGACATGGGAGGATTTTGTCAAATCCCGGATATTCACGCCTCTTGGAATGACGAACAGCAATTTTTCAGTCTTGGAATCTCAGAAATCGCCCGACTACAGTTTGCCGTACACGCTCGAAAAGGATTCGATTAAGGAGATCCCGTTCCGTAACATCACGGAGATCGGACCGGCAGGTTCCATCAACTCGACCGCATCGGACATGGTAAAGTGGGTTATGCTGCAGCTGAACAAGGGAAAAGCCGGTGACGTGCAGGTGATCTCGGAAGCAGGGCTCGCACAAATCCACTCGCCGCAGATGGTGATACCGGGAGCGCGCGAGTTCACGGAATTTATGCCCACCAGCTATGGCATGGGATGGTTCATTCAACCTTACCGCGGACATCTTCGCATTCAGCACGGGGGTAACATCGACGGGTTTTCGGCTCTGGTTGCATTCCTGCCCGATGACAACATCGGCATGGTTGTACTCACGAACATGAACGGGACAGGGCTGCCAGGTGTCGTGAGCCTCTACGCGTCAGACCTTTTGCTCAAGCTTGATCCGGTGGATTGGCATGCACGATTCCGCGCGCGAATTGACAAAGCTCGCGAAGATGAGAAAAAACGGACTGAAAAAGATCCCGAGCGGAAACCGGGCACGAAGCCATCGCACACGCTGCCGGAATATGCAGGCAAGTACGAAAACCCGGGCTACGGTCTGATCACCATTGAGCACGATGGAAAGGTCTTGAAGGGAAAGTTCAATTCATTCGACCTCTCCATGGAGCACTGGCACCACGACGTTTTCCGCGCGACCGCCAAAGATAACGAGGGCATGAAGTTCATGTTTACGTTTCTAACGAACGCGAAGGGGGACATCGAGGGATTTACCGCACCTCTCGAGCCGTTTGCGAAAGAAATTCTGTTTACTCGCAAGCCGGCGGATCAATTCACCGATCCGAAGTTCCTTGCACAGCTGGCCGGTGAGTACGACCTGTCGGGCCAGACAGTGAAGGTGGTTCTCAAGGGAACCAAGGCGATCGTCCTCATCGTCCCGGGCCAACCCCAATATGACCTTGAGCCGTACAAGGGGACGGAATTCAACATCAAAGGGCTCTCGGGATACAGCGTCAGGTTTACCGTCGATGAGAAGAAAGGTGTGACGGAACTGAGTTTCATTCAACCGAATGGCATCTTCAAGGCAACGAAGAAAAAGTGAGCACATTCTGTTACAATCATGATGAAAGCGAGGTCAATCACATGAAGACACCACGCATTTGCGCGACATTCCTGCTGCTTACTCTCACGATATGCTTGCATTCTCGCACGGTAGCTCAGACTCCACCCGACACCGGAACAACCGTACTCCATGCCGGAAGGGTTTTCGACAGTGAGAAGGGAACCTTCGTCGCTAATAGAGATATCGTCGTCAAGAACAAGCGCGTTGAAGCGGTCGGAGAGAATCTCCCTGTTCCGGCAGGGGCACGAGAAATCGATCTGCGAGCATATTCGGTGCTCCCCGGCCTGATCGATTCACACACGCACCTTCTCTATTTGGAGGACCCTCTCAAAGGCGGGACTTCCGAAGCAGTGAAGGCCGTCATCAATGAAGGCACGCCGTTGCGGGCGCTCCACGGAGCAGCCCGCGCCCGAACGTTTCTTGCCGTCGGCATCACGACGGTCCGAGACCTTGGCAATTGCGGCCAGTTCGGCGATATTGCGCTGCGAGATGCCATCAATGATGGAAGCGTCGATGGTCCACGCATGTTTGTTTCGGGACCCGGATTGAGCCCGGAGGGGGGACAATTTCCAGGTCTACTGCAGAAACATAAGGCGATCGCAGAAGAAGAGTACCGCGTTGTCCGCGGACCCGAAGACGCAGCACAGGCAGTTCGGGAGAATTATACCTACGGGGCGAACCTGATCAAAATCTATTCAAACAACACTCCGAACCGCGGATATCTTTCGCTCGCGGAGATGAAAGCAATTGTCGAAGAAGCAAAGATGGTCGGATTGAAGGTCGCAGCCCACGCCACAAACAACGCGGCAATCTGGCGCGCGGTGCAAGCGGGCATCAACTCCGTCGAGCACGCGTATCAGGTTGACGACACAACGCTTACGCTGATGCGAGACCGCGGTGTCGCGATGGTTCCGACGGATCTCGATAGCATAACAATTGTCCGGTTACTCAAGCGCGACCGAAGCGAAAACAAGCCAACGCCGGATCAAATACAGGGATATTTCAAAGCTGGACGCGACCGATTGCAGCGAGCATTGAAAGCAGGAGTGACCATCGCCGCCGGATCTGACAACTACATCCAAACAGGAGTTCCACAAGGCGAAGGTGCGAAACGCGTCTTGTTTGCCTACGCCGACGCCGGAATGCCACTCCAGCAAGCCCTTCGCGCGGCAACGTGGAATGCGGCAGATCTGCTCGGAATGAAGAACAAGCTCGGCGTTATCAAAGCCGGAGCGTTTGCCGACATCATTGCAGTCGAAGGGGAGCCTGACACAGACATTCACGCGCTCGAGAAGGTTCGTTTCGTGATGAAGGATGGAACGGTGTACGTGGGCCGGAAGTGATGTTCCACCCCCTAATTTATTGAGTTCGAATCAGAAGCCGGATCGCAAGTCCGGCTTTTTTCTACCGAGCATACTTGGATCAACAGTGAACTTACAAGTGGGGCAGCCGTCTTCAGATTGACAAGGTTGAGGGAATTGGTTACCTTGGCCCTAAGAAGGGCTTGATACACACGTTTTTTCCCACCCGCCATACTAGCAAGAGCAAGGCCCGAATGAAGCGATTACAAGCGTTTCACTGCTTGTTCACGCTTCTCCTTTGGCTTTCTGTCTCGGAACAATGTTTTTCGCAACCAGGGAAAAGGCCTGGTTCTGAGATCCGACTCTGCGAAACGCATCTCCCTGCAAGAACTGGGCCGATGATCAGCAAGCATGACTCGCTTGTTCGGAGCATCCTTTCTCAAATCCAATCTGACGGCATACGGCGTTCTGTTCAAAGCCTTCAAGATTTCGGAACACGGTTCGCCTTAGCTCCAAATCGAGATTCGGTTTGGAAGTGGATTCAGCATCAATTCCTGTCGATGGGATATCAGGATGTCGTTGTTGATTCATTTCAGTGCACGAGAACGTGGCAGAATGTTCCAGTAACAACCTGGCAAAAGAACATCATCGCCACCGTACAAGGAACGATTCCCGCAGGTAAAGTCATCGTCGTTGGTGGGCACTACGACTCTGGCACCACGCCATGGGATGATCCGATGAATGTGGCACCTGGCGCCGACGATAATGGGAGTGGCACAGCGGCGGTGTTGGAAATTGCACGCGCTCTCAAACAAACTGGATTCAAGCCACAATCAACCATAAAGTTCGTGACTTTTGCAGCCGAGGAAATAGGTCTGTATGGAAGCTCAGACTATGCTGGAAAAGCAAAGGCATATGGGATGGATGTTCGCTTGATGATAAACCTCGACGTCATTAGCTATTCCACCGAACCGCTTCCGGGGAGTGTCGTGAGAATCAGTTACTGTGACAGCCTCACAACTGAGGCGACCGAAACGATGACGATCACGTCGAAGTTCACCGTGCTTTCTCCAAAGCCCGAAAAAGGATGCGCAAGTGATCATTACAGCTTCAGCAGTGGGGGTTTCCGTTCAGTCGGCTTTTTCGAGGGTCGGTTCAGTCCGTACCATCATTCTGCCCAAGACGTGCTAGCTAATCACAACATGGAGTACTGCGCCGAGGTTGCGAGGGCAGCCAGCGCAGTGGCCGCGACGTTCGCAGACGAACCACTGCAGGTAGCGAACCTCCAGGTCGCGTATGTGAACAATACAGACGCGCTCCTGTTGAAATGGTCTCGCAACAAGAGTGTCGCTGTGACGCACTATCGGATCTACCTCGGGAGAGAAGCCGGAATCTATGATATGACGTCCACAACCTCAGACACCACCCTTGTTCTGAAAAATCTTGACGAGCAAGTGCGATACTTCGCGGGTGTGACGGGAGTTGACGAGGAAAACAACGAGGGTCCTCTGACAGAGGTATCTTTCGTTCCACAGCGAATTCCTCCACCAGCCTTCAAGCTCTTTCAAAATTACCCCAACCCGTTCAACACGAGGACAGACATCAGATTTGACGTCCCGATGGCCGGCCCTGTATCACTGAAGGTATTTGACCTTTTGGGTAGAGAGGTCGCGATTCTGCTAGATCAGCAGCTGGATGCTGGAAGGTATTCAGTTCAATGGGAGGCGAAGAACTGTGCCAGCGGCGTGTACTTCTATAGAATGCACACACTTCTCTCGCACGAAACGAAGAGACTGCTCATAGTTCGCTGAGTTCTCTCCATCCCAGCCAGATTCCCTTGCCACTTGCCTCGTGAATCGAACCACAATCGTGCTTTCTCATTCTTGGGACTTTCGAATGCTCAGGAGCCAGAGAAGGGAGGCGAAATGCAGCGGTATCGATTCAGCCGGCGAGTCTGCGGAAAATGATCGTCCATTTCATTTCTCAAGAAAAAATTTCTCATATTGTGAGCCCGTGCCTTTTCCATCAGACAATTCACAGTTGTCATTTCTATCCAAATGAAGGAGTTCACCAATGTTCCAGACCCCAAGAAAGTTGGTCGGCGCGTTCGTGCTCTGCGCTGCGATCGTCTCCTACGGCTCCGCCGGGGAGAAGCTGCGCTATCATATGTCCAAAGGAGCAACGTACAAGTACGCCATGGCGAGGGATTCCAAAACCGCGGCACAGATGATGGGACAGGAGTTCAAGTCTACGTCAGTAGGAACTATGAATATCTCATTGACCCTAGAAGACATCGGCAAGGAAGGAGAACTCACGTGCACCGCGACACTGGACGCGGCCAAGTTCAGTGTCGATTCTCCACAGATGAAGGACACGGCTTTAGTTCCCACCCAGTTCCTGGGCAAGCGGGCCAGCGTGACATTCAGCTCGCTCGGCAAGACGCAGAGTATTGTGCCCATCGACTCTCTCCCGCAGCTGCCCCCAATGTCGCCTCTGTCCGGCTTCAACCCGACCGATCTGTTCCAGAGGATTCTCCTTGAACTTCCCGATCAAGAGGTCGGCGTCGGCGACACCTGGAAAGTCACGCGTCCGGACACGGTAACCCGAATGACTTTGAAAATCGTCTCCAAGCCCAACACAGAATTCAAAGTCGTGGGAACGGAAAAAGTCGGCGTGTACGACTGCTTGAAGATCTCGATCGAAGACACGTCGTCGCAATATGGCGCCGGGTCAATGCAGGGGATGGAGATTGTCCTGGATGGAACAACCAAGTCAAAAGGCTTTGCTTACTTCGCTCCGAAGGAAGGAGTTCTGGTGGCGGTCGAGCAGTCAAGCGACACTGAAATGACGACGACTGGAACCGGCGAGCAGATGTTCACGCAAACGAGCACGACAAGCCAGAAAACAACCGCGAGCCTCGTCCAGTAAGTCACGACAACGACATTTTAAGAGTGAAGCTCTTACTCTCGCGCAAAGGGAAAACTATGGAACGACTACACCCGGTCCGGTTTCTGACGCTCGTTCTCCTCGCGACCGCATTTCAGTCGAGCACCCCCCTCTTCGCTCAGACGAAAGAAGTTCCCGACAACATCGATCGCATCACGCCGAATGAGTACCATCAGCGTCGGGCTGCGCTGCTTGCCAAAATGGAGCCCAATTCCATCGCTGTCTTCAAGGCAAACGATCCCGACAATCGTTCGAACGACGTCAACTACCTGTACCGGCAAGAGAGCAACTTCTTGTACCTCACCGGCTGCAACGAGCCGAGGAGTTACCTGGTGCTTGCACCCGAGGGCGTTCAGGTCGATAGTGTCACCACTTCCAAAGAGGTGTTCTTCGTTCGTCCGAAACAGCGAAGCGCCGCGGGTGAGAGCATGGGGATTGAGGGAGCCAAATCGGAACTCGGATTCCAGGTCGCCCTTCCGAGCAGTGAGCTGCAGAGCTTCGTGAGACGCGCCCTGGCCGCGAAGAAGATCCTCTACTACTCTCCGAGCGTCCCCGATCTCTCCTACGATCCGCTCATGGAGAAGCGGTACATCCTGTCACGCGAGGTCAAGAACGAATTACAGCTCGCGTTCCCGGGCCTTGAGGTCAAAACGCTTCTCGGGGCTGTTGCGGAGATGCGCGGTATTAAGTCGGCAGCTGAAATCGCGCTCCTGCAGAAGGCCATCGACGCTACAGTCGCTGCACACATCGAGGCGATGAAGAGCTGCCAGCCGGGGATGTATGAGTACGAGCTTCAAGCGGTCATCGAGTACTGCTTCACGAAGTATGGGGCGGAGTCTGCGGGATTCCCCTCGATCGTCGGTTCCGGGCCGAATTCCTGCGTCCTCCACTACGAGGCCAACCGTCGGCAAACGAAGAGCGGCGACGTCGTCGTGATGGACCTCGGGGCAGAGTACCATGGCTACTCCGCCGACGTCACGCGGACCATTCCGGTGAACGGGACTTTCTCCCCTGCTCAGAAAGCCATCTATGAGATCGTCCTCAGAGCACAGGAAGAGGCGATCAAGGAACTCAAGCCCGGCGTGTCAGGAAACGCTTCCGGCGAGAAGGCAATTGAGGTCATTTCAGTCGGCCTGATGAAGCTCGGCATCATCAAAGACAAGAGCGAGGCCCGCCAGTACTACCTGCATGGAGTAAGTCACGGCATCGGGTTAGACGTGCACGACGTGGGGATATTCGGCAAACCGCTCACACCTGGCATGGTCATGACCGTTGAGCCGGGAATTTACATTCCGGAAGGAAGCCCATGTGACAAGGAGTACTGGAACATTGGTGTCCGGGTTGAGGACGACGTGCTGATCACTGAAAACGGGCTACGCGTTCTCTCCGCCGGAGCTCCGAAGACAATCGAAGAGATCGAAGCTCTGATGAAAAAACAGGGACTGGGTAACCTGAAGGTTGGAGCGAAATAAACTGCATTGCCAATCACGAAGAGCATGACGAATTGAAATGGGATGAACGTATGGATTCACGACAATTACAGGTCTGCAACAGCGTCATCAAGAAAAAGAAGATCGAAATGATCGATCTGAAATGCATCGATCTCACCGGCTACCTTCATCACATCTCTTTGCCGGTGTTCCCAAACATTCTCACCAAACTCGTCACCGAAGGCGTAGGATTTGACGGCTCAAGCTACGGATTTCGAAAGGTCGAGAACAGCGATATGATTCTCGTGCCCGATCTCAGCTCCGCCGTGATTGATCCGTTCCGGACTGCGCCGACGCTGAGCTTCTATGCGAACATCCTCCTCACCGACCACATCAGGACTCCCTTTTCGCAGGACGGAAGGCGGCTCGCCAGACGGGCTGAGGAATTGATGAAGAAAACTATCGGCTTGGAGAAATCGTGGTGGGGTCCGGAATTCGAGTTCTACATTTTCTCGAAGGTTCGCTTTGACACGCGGACGTCTTCGTCCTACTATGAAGTGGAACACGCGGAGGAGTTTTTGAAGAACGCGTACCACGCCGCAAATCCTTTCGATGTGTATGATGACTTCCGCGATGAGGCGTGCAAGCTTCTCAAACAGTTCGGCATCAGCGTGAAATATCATCATCATGAGAGCGGCGAGCGGGGTCAACAAGAAATCGAAACGTATTTCAACGACTTGCTGACCACAGCCGACAATATCATCACCACGAAATATGCCCTGTTCAATTTCGCCCGTCAGAAAGACCTCCACGTGACGTTCATGCCGAAGCCAATGTACCAGCAGTCGGGTAATGGCCTGCATCTCCACGTTTATCTGACCAGGAACGGTAAGAACGCGTTTTACAGAAAGGGAGAATACGGCAACCTGAGCCCGCTGGCTCGTTATTTCATCGGGGGGCTGCTGAAGCATGGAGCCGCGCTCTCGGCGTTCACAAATCCGAGCACGAACTCGTATAAGCGCCTCGTGCCCGGCTTCGAGGCACCCGTTGCACTGACGTACGGTATGGGCAATCGATCGTCGGCCATTCGTATCCCCAAGTACATCAACAATCCCGAGGAAACGCGATTCGAGTACCGTCCCCCTGACGCGACGGCAAATCCGTACCTCTGCCTGTCGGCAATGCTTCTCGCCGGCATCGACGGCGTCGTGAACGAAATTGATCCCGTCAAGGAGGGCTTCGGACCGATTGACGGAAATGTTGAGAACCTGTCAAGAGATCAAGTGCGCTTTCTTCCCCGCAATCTTGCGGAGGCTCTCGATGCGCTCGCTCTCGACAACGAGTTCCTCAGACGTGAAAACATCTTCTCCGATGAGTTACTCGACCAGTGGGTGAAGATCAAGCAGGAGGAGATCAAATCGATCGGAACGATGCCGCACCCGTTTGAGTACAAGCTGTACTTCAATCTCTGACTATCGCTGTGGTGTCGCTTGAACCGAAAAGCCGGATGCTGAATCCGGCTTTTTCGCTTCTGCCGATCTCCTTGCAAACGACTCCGATTTGATTTACATTCGTGTCGAGCATCCAACACCCATCCATTCGATGCCGTGTCGACTCCCTTCCAGCTCTTCGGCCTTCCTCATCTCGTCATCATCGCGCTGATTCCGGCGATCGCTGCCACACTCACGCGGTGGTCGCGCGGTAGAGAAGCTCGGATACAGAAGATCCGCTTCTTCCTTGCCTGGATGATCCTCATCGTTGAGCTCGCCTGGTATGCGTACTATCTGGAGCGCGGTTGGTTCACGTTTCCCTACAGCCTCCCGCTGCATTTGTGTGATCTCGTACTTTGGCTGACGGTCTATGCCTTGTTCACCCTGAAGCCATGGGCATATGAGCTGATTTATTACTGGGGTCTGGCGGGCACGACGATGGCCGTCTTGACTCCGGATGTGTCAACTCCAACGTTGTCGTACTTGACGCTGAGTTTCTTCGCCGCGCACGGCGGCATCATCGTCGCCATCTTGTTCCTGACCTGGAGCAAGCAATTGCGGCCTCGCCCAGGTTCAGTCTGGCGAGCGTTTCTCGCACTCCATCTCTACGCGGCGCTCATCGCTTTGTTCAATATCATCTTCGACACCAACTACTTCTACATCTGCGAGAAACCGACGGAAGCATCGCTGCTGGATTACATGGGTCCGTGGCCGCTCTATGTGCTGGTTGGAGATGCGTTGGGCCTTTTGCTCTTCTGGCTCCTCTGGCTCCCGTTTGGAAAAACTCGTCAGATGGCGCAACGGGAACCGAACATCAAAGATCGTTCTTAGTTCTTAGTTGTTGGTTTGTTGTCGGTTGTTCGTTGGGCTTGCCTACCGGCGTTGCATTCGCGGTCGAAATCACTTACCTTCTTGCCACCAGACACCTGTCACGCATCGAAGAGAATCCGGATGCCCACCGCAGAGCCCTCCCCAGGTTTGGTGCGCGCCATCGGGCGCTGGAGCCTTGCAGCCCTCGTGATCAATTCGATCATTGGGAGCGGCGTCTTCGGCCTCCCGTCTATTCTAGCCGGGCTGTTGGGCACTGCGAGCCCTTATGCTGTCCTCCTGGGCGCAGTCGGCATCGGCATCATCATCGCGTGCTTTGCCGAGGTTGGATCGCAGTTTCGCGAGCCAGGCGGCCCTTACATTTATGCGCGTGAATCGTTTGGGAGATTCGTTGGTCTCGAGGTGGGCTGGCTGACATGGCTCGTGCGTTTGACTGCATCGGCCGCCAATGCAAACCTTTTTGTGAACTACTTCGCTGAGTTCTGGCCCGCCGTGTCTTCACCAGCCCCGCGCATCGCCCTTTTGACCGCCGTGATAAGTCTGATCGCGTATGTTAATTATCGCGGAGTTCGAGGGGGTACGACCGCGAGTAATGTTTTCACTGCGGCGAAGCTGGTCCCGCTTCTCATCTTCGTGTGTCTGGGCTTGGCTTTTCTGGCCAAATCCTCACCGGCACAACCATCGGAACCCGCTTCAGCCGATTGGCTTAAGGCTGTGATGCTGCTCGTCTTCGCCTATGGCGGATTCGAGGCTGCCCTGATGCCAACGGGAGAGGTTAGAAATCCGAGGCGTGACACACCCTTCGCCCTCTTCACCGCACTCATTACGGTCACTGTCGTATATGTCCTCGTTCAGATCGTCGTCGTTGGAACAGTCTCTGCGCCGGACAGTACGAACAGACCCCTCGCAACTGCAGCGCGCGTCTTCATCGGGGATGCAGGGGCCGGGCTCATCACGATCGGCGCATTGATATCAGTCTTTGGCTATATCACAGCAGCCATGCTGAATGTGCCGCGTCTCACCTATGCATTCGCGGAGCGCAGGGACTTCCCGAAGGTTTTTGGCCGTGTGCATCCGAAATTCAAAACGCCGTACGTTTCTATCATCGTGTTTGCGGTTCTCGTATGGGCACTAGCCGTGGCAGGCAGCTTCGAGTGGAACGCATCTCTCTCCGCAGCGGCCCGTCTTCTCACCTATGGCACAGTTTGCGCGGCTGTGTTGAAACTCCGAAAAGAGAATCCTCAAGCAGACGCCTTCCGGCTTCCCGTGGGAAAGGCCATTGCAGTGCTCGGAATCCTCGTTTCGTTCTTCCCCGCAACTGCCATGGGGCTCGGCGAGCTCGCCGTGATCGTGTTGACGACGGCAATCGCCTGCGTGCATTGGCTGGTTTTGCGAAAGGTGAACTAAACTTCGCAGACATTCCACCATCATCGAGCAGTTACCGCTTCATCACACTCAACGGAATTCAAGGGGCGCAAGCCCGAAGGAGAACCCGACCATGAGACGCAACCTCACTCTTCCCCGCTTCGCTTTCGCTCTGTTCCTCCTCATCCCGATTTCGGTTCATCACGCTGTTTCCCAACCGCTCTTCTCCATCTCTTTTCCGACAGAACGCAGCGCCGTGCCCCTTGACGGGCGCGTAGTGCTGATCATCTCTGCCGACAGCTCACGAGAGCCGCGCTTCCAAGTGAATGATGGACCGAACACTCAGCAGATCTTCGGCATAAACGTCGATGGCCTGAAGCCGGGCGAGGGGGCCATTGTGGATCAGAAGGTGTTCGGCTTTCCGCGAAAGACACTTTTTGAGATTCCCCGCGGAGAGTATTGGGTCCAGGCACTGCTCCACAAATACGAGACCTTCCGCCGTGCAGATGGGCACACGGTCAAGCTCCCGATGGACCGTGGCGAGGGACAGCAGTGGAACCGTGCGCCAGGCAATCTCTACAGCGTGCCCAAGAAAGTGCTCATCGATCCTGCTCGAAGCCAGAGTATCCCAGTCACGCTCGACAAAGAGATTCCGCCCATCGAGCCTCCGAAGGACACAAAGTACGTCAAGCACATCCAAATCAAGAGCGAGCGGCTCTCGAAATTCTGGGGTCGCGACATGTCTCTCGGTGCATGCGTGCTGCTGCCGTACGGGTTTGTCGAGCATCCCAATGCACGCTATCCACTTGTCATCAACCAGGGGCATTTCCCCTCCACGTTCGGCGGCTGGAGAGAGGCCCCGCCCGACACGGGTTTGAAACCAGACTACAGCGAGCGATTTCGAATTCACGGCTACAACCGAATCCAACAGGAATACGCCTAC
>Ga0315281_10004098_pt1 | contig 21255 bp, 21 predicted proteins | sample YL17G07_0_MG_FD_204540 | JGI IMG/M metagenome (GOLD analysis project Ga0315281, IMG submission 204540) | Sediment microbial communities from Yellowstone Lake, YNP, Wyoming, USA - YL17G07_0 | ecosystem: Environmental > Aquatic > Freshwater > Lake > Sediment | place: USA: Wyoming | collected...
CTTATCGCTATGTTAGTGCCATTCGGGACAGGCCCCGTTTTCTGGCGGGCCGTTTGTGATTGTTTTTGGCTCATCTTGCAGCCTCGTCCTTCTTCGCGGGCCGTCCGCGGCGCAAGGGGCGGACGCGCTGGCTGAGTGCCTTCTCAAACTTCGACAGTGCGCTGTCGCCGGCAAGCGGACGGCCTCGCTCCATGTACCGCCGGATCGCCTTGAACTTACTTCCGGGATTTCGATTTCGGCTTCGAGGGCTTCTTCCTGGAAGCGGGTTTGGCCTTTTTCGCGGCGGTTTTTTTCGCCGGCTTTTTGTGAGCGGCCGGAGCATGAGTTGGCTTCGCGCCGGCGTGGGACGCGACGGCGTGCGGCTTCGGCGGAAGGGTCTCCGCTCTTGCCTGCGGAATGGCGACCGGGCTGCACAGCAGATTCATGCTGGTCGCGGCGCGGCCGCAGTTCTTGCAGAAGTAGCGGATATGCAGCACCTTCGGCGCGCAGAGGTGCCGCGCATCTTCGGCGACGGCGCCGCAATAGCCGCAGTACTGGATCAGCGGGTGCGGGCGCGGGGAGCACAGGTGGCCGCTGTCGGAGGCCATCCGGCCGCAGTTGCGGCAGACGAAAATCTTTGGCGACATGGATTGATCCATACGCTTTCCCTTCCTCGTTAAACCAAGAGCGCGCAGACTGCTGCGCACGACACGCGACCGGGCGCGTCAGTCCTCGGCAAAGATCGCATCGTCATACACTTTTCATTCATGGCTTCTTGACCTCCGCTGCTCCACCGGCTTCGAGCTGCTTGACGAGGGCATCCAGGTTTTCCGGCAAACCGTTGGCGAGGTAGCGGACGGTTCCGGTCGCGTCAATTCCGACGAGCGCGGGAATGCCGACGACGCCGTAAGTTGTGGTCACCCGGCCGCCCGGGTCCAGCAGCAGCTTATAGTTGATCTTGCGTTCTTCGGCGAACCGCTTGACGACCTGCGCGGGCTGATCCAGGTCAACGCCGATCAACTCCACCGACCGGTCCTTGTACGCATTCTGGAACGCGATCAGGCTAGGAACCTCTTCCATGCAGTAAGGACACCATGTGGCGAAGAATGCCAGCAGGACGCCTTTTTTCGCGCGGAAATCGCTCAGCTTGACCGGCTTCCCGTCCAAGTCGTTCAACTGCCAGTCGGGCGCCTGATTGCCGACGGTTGCGGAGATGAGCCGGCCGGGCTGCGCGGGCGTCGGCGAGGTGCGCGCGCCGGGCGACTCCTCTCGTTTGGCGCACCCGAGCGACACTGCGATTGCCGCGCAGGCCGCCCACGTCCAGATCTGTGAGGTCTTCACGGCCGTCTCCCCACGGCGAATCCGATTCTTATTTGGCCTCAAACAGCGAACTCAGCCACGGAAACTGTGCGTTCTGCCCGAGATAGATCAGGAAGCATTCCGCCACCACGATCAGCAGTACCGCAAAGGCTTTCTCGATCGCGTTGAGCCAGGCGCCCGACCGCGGCAGATTCGTCAGGATTCCGCTGAACGTGCCGCAGAGGACGGCCAGGCTGCCGAGTCCCAGACTGTAGGCGAACATCGCAGCGGCGCCGAAGATGAACGATCCCGCCGAGCCTCCGTGCGCGCCGGCGCCGATCAGCGTCACCATCGCCGCGAGCCCCGGCAGCGTGCAGGGTCCGACCACCAGACCCGAAGCGCCTCCGACCAGCAGCGCTCCGAGTGCCCCGCTCCGGCGCGGGCCTGCTCCTCGAATAATCTGCGGGATCGGAATCTGGATGACTTTGAGTTGCCACAATGCGAGGAGTATGAAGAAATTCGCCAAGGCCAGCAGCGCCCAGCCGTTGTTCCAGATTCTCCCGATCTGGCCGCCCGCGAGTGCCGTGATCACGCCGATCGTCGAGTAGACGATCGCCATGCCGAGGACATAGATCAGCGAGTAAATGAATCCGTTGAGCTTGCTGCCGCGGGCGATGCTCCCGATGTAGGCGACCGTAATGGGCAGGATCGGATAGACGCACGGTGTGAATCCGACGAACGCTCCAAACGCAAATGCGGCGACGATGGCGAATATCGATCCCGCCTGAAGGCTCGTGCGGAGATGCTCGCCCAAGGAGTAAAGAGTCGCAGACATGGGATGCATTCACCCATTGCGAGTAGAGCTGGCGCATAGCATTATCCTACACCAATGGTGCGAGTGATGCAATTTCAGCAGTTGCGAAATCCCTGAGAATCCCGACGCGGGCTGGATTGTGTGTTGTAAACGGTTATCCCACAGCCCATTACATCATTGCGATTCGTCACGTCAGCCGCCGGGCTGTCATCGGTGCAGTACCTCTGCCTTGACAAGATGCTCGTTCTTTCCGATAGTGTTGCAACAGCTATGGTTCCGGAAACCGGCAAACAGGTTGCGTAAAGCTCCGATGCCTCAGGCCGAGAAGAAGGTCGCCTGTCCAGCCTGCGCGCACGAGTTCGGCGTCCAGCCCGACGCGGACCTGGGACACCTCGTCTGTCCGCATTGCGAGGCCGAGATCCCCGAGCAGGCGGTGCGGGGTCTGTCCGAGGTGGCCGAAGATCTCGCGCTGGGCTTCAAGCCGGGCCAGCGGCTCGGCAACTATATCATCGAGGCGTTTCTGGGCTCCGGCGGCATGGCCTTCGTCTTCCGCGGCCGGCAGTTGTCCCTCAACCGCAATGTCGCCATCAAGATCCTTCCGAAAGATTTCGCCAAGAACAAGCTTTTCATCCAGCGGTTCACAAGCGAAGCGGCGGTCCTTGCCAGCCTGAATCACCCGAATATCGTCAGCGTGATTGACCGCGGCCGCGAAGGCGCGACCTATTTCATCGTGATGGAGTACGTCGAAGGCGAGACGCTGAAGGACCGCCTGCGCCGGGAGGGGAAACTCGCGCCGGACCAGGCGCTGCAGATCGGCGAACAGGTGCTCGCCGGTTTGGAATACGCGCACCGGCGCGGCGTGGTGCACCGCGACATCAAGCCCGGCAATATCATGATCAACCGCGAGGAGATGGTGAAGATCGCCGACTTCGGCCTGGCGCACCTGGCCAAGTCGCAAGGCGGCCTGGACGTTACGCGCGACAATCAGACCATGGGCACGCTCAAGTACATGGCGCCCGAGCAGCTCACCAGCGCCAAGAACATTGACGGGCGCACCGACATCTACAGCTTCGGCGTCTGCCTCTACGAACTGCTCACCGGGAAGCTTCCGCTCGGCATGTTCAAGATGCCCTCGGAGGTGGACAGCGCCCTGGACGCGCGCTGGGACGAGATCATCCTGCGCTCGCTCAGGATGGACGCGAGCGAGCGTTTTGCGAGCGCCGACGAGATGGCGCGGGCGCTGCGCGAACTGGCCACCACGCCGCGGATCACGCAGGCCCAGCGCGAGAAGGAAGAAGATGCCGCCGCCAAGGTCCGAGGCGCGCTCAGCCTGACGGCCTGCGCCAGTTGCGGGCACGAGAGCGCGCCGGCGGCCCATCAATGCGAACAGTGCGGGGCGAGCCTCGAGGACATCTTCGACGAGTGCCCTTCCTGCAAGATTCAGAACCGGGTGGACGCGGCGCAATGCCCCGGCTGTGGCGCGGACCTGGCCCTCCACCGGGACAAGCTGCGCAAGGTGGCGGAGGTCATCCAGGCGAAAGCGATGCAGTTCGCCTCCGACCGCCAGTTCGATCTGGCGCTGGCGCAGTTGAGAAAACTCAGGCGATTCCGCACGCGGGAATACGCCTCCATGAGGGAAAGCGCGCGCATCTGGATCGAACGGGTCAGCCACCGTCGCGAGCGGTTCTTCCGGCAGACCTACGAGGCCGGGCTGCGCATGATCGCCGAGGGGCGCGCCGAGCGCGCTCTGGAACTCTGGAACGCGCTTCCGGACAATTACAAAGACGTCGCCGCGCGCCGGAAGGACTTTATCGGAAAGATCGAGGCGGCCCACATCGCAGCGGCCGAGGGGGACCGCTTCTACGATCAGGGCGACATCGCCCGCGCCGTCGTCGAGTGGGAGAAAGCCGCCGCGTTCCGGCCCCGCGACATCGAACTCAACAAGCGCCTCGCCGCCGCCCGCATTCGGCTGGGCAACCTCAACCTCAAGCGCAGCTACCTGAAGGACTCGAGCGAAGAGGCGGCGCGAGGCAACTTCACCGAGGCCCTGATCCTTTGCCGGAAGGTGCTCGATCTGGACCCCAACGACGAATCGGCGCTCCTCGTCGAGAAAGACCTCGAGGCCAAACACCGCGAACTCACCGAGAGCGAGATACGGGAGGCGCCGCACGTCAAAAAACTGCCCAGAGTGAAACCCGCAACGCCCTTATCCGGGCGGCTGCATTTCAGGTTGATCCTTCTGTCTCTTGTTTTCCTCGGACTCATTGTGCTGAGTCTCTGGTTTTTCCTCTGGCACCTTCCGGGGGCGCACGTGATGGAGGCGGACAAGATCTTCACCGAGGCCCTGTCCTTGAAGGAGGCGGGCAAGATTTCCGACGCGATCAGCCTGTGCAGTCGGATCGTAACGCATTATTCCGATACGATCTACGCGGAGAAAGCAAAAGAGTTGTCTCAGGAAATGCAGAAACTGAACGCCGAGGCGTATGCCCGGTGCGAAAAGATGGAAGCCATCGCCGGCAAGGGCGACCTCGATTCGTTGATCGCAGGCTTCAAGAATTGCCGGGAGATCCTTTCCGGCCCCCCTGTCACGCTGGTCGCCGAGTACCGGGAATTGGCCGCGCACCGCCTGGAGCAGATCCGCGAGGACATCGAGCGGGCCGAGGCGGAACTGGGAAGGCGAGACGAGAATAATGGCGACTGGCGCGCGGCATTAAAGCGATATCAGATGGTCGCGGAGGAGTTCGGATTCCATCGCGAGCCCATCACGTCGAAGATCACTCGGGCGCAGAAGCAACTCCACGACTGCGCCGTCCATGTGGATGCCGGCCAACAGGCGGTCCTGGCATCCAAGTGGGACGCGGCGTACCATGCCGCCGTCGCGGCGCTCAACCTCGCGTCGGCCGATCCCGACGCCCGCAGTCTGCTCGCGAGCATCGCACCGAAACTGCAGCCGCCGACCGGAATGGCGCTGGTGCCGGCCGGAAAATACATCGTCGGAGGCAGCGAGGGCAATCCCCGGCGCACGGTGGAGTTGCCGTTCGGGCTCTTCATGGACATCAAGGAGGTCACGCGCGGCCGCTTCGCGGAATTCCTGCGCGCGACGGGACGACCGGCGCCGCCGGGCTGGGTGGAGCAGCAGAGCAACGAGGAAATGCCCGTTGCGAACGTCACGTGGTCGGATGCCGCCGCATTCGCCGCGTGGGCCGGCTGCACGCTGCCCACTGAGGAACAATGGGAGTGTGCCTGTCGCGGACCGTCGGGCCGGCTCTATCCCTGGGGCGACACGTGGACGCCGGCCAACGCCGTGCTGGGATTCGGCCCCGCGCCCGGCGGCAGCGCACCGGGTGATCGCAGCCCCTGCGGCTGCATGGATATGGCGGGTAATGTCGGGGAGTGGACGGCCACGGCGCAGGAGTCCTCAGCAGCCGCGTCGCCGGTTTCAGCCCGATCGGCGATGCCCGCCAAGCCCCGGTTCTACATCGTCAAGGGCAGTTCCTGGGCCGGAATGGAGAAAGAGCGGCCGACCCGCGCGGTCGCGGTCCCCCTGCCGGAAGGAGCCGCGAATGTGCCGATGCTCCTCGCGGCCGACTCCAGGATGCCGGAGCGGATGGTTCGATATCGCTCCAACCTCGAGATGGAGTATCTGGGCATAGCCGGCGCGGAGGATTACGCGTATGTCCTGGTTCGCAAGTGGATGCCGGGCTGGGACCAATGGGCGGAGTCGAAGTTTCAGGTGATGCCCGAACAAGAGATCGGCGGCATGGCCGGCGTCACCGTGGAAGAAGGTTCCAAGCCCAAGCGGAAGATGATGCTGAACCTCTCGACGGGTTGCTTCGCCGTGACGCACGAGACGAAGTGGCTGGAGGTGCGCGAGCCTTCGGGCGTGATCCGCCGGTTGCTCTTGGTCAGCGGCGGATCGGCACGGCCGGCAAAACTCAATGAGTGCAAAGATGCGCCGCCCGCGCCGGAAATGACGCTGGAACGCGCCGCGAGCGCCGCGACCCGCATGGTCGGCCGCGAGAGCGCGCGCTACATCAACGTCGGCTTCCGCTGCGCGAAAACGGTCTGGCCCCTCACGTCTCCTGCGAAAGAAGAGCCGAAAGCGCCCGCGAAGTAAAGGCCCAACGGCAGCCGCCATCGCGGCGGGCGAAAACGTTTTCCTGCTCCGCGCCTTCGCACAACAGACCCAAGCCGCGCAGCGCCGGCCGGCTCACGATTTGTGAGAACAGTCGCACGGCATTTTGTGACACCGCGGACAACCGTGCGAGTATTTCCGGACGGCCTCTTCCATGCTGATCCCGGCGAGGCTCGCAACGGTGCAGAGCCAAGCCAGCACGTCGGCGAATTCGCCCTTCATCGCTTCCTGGTCGCCTTCTCTGACTGCCGTGGACAGCTCGCCGACTTCCTCGATGAACCACATGAATGTGCCGCCCATGCCGCGAGCGGAATCGCGATCGTAGTACGTCTTCTCGATGTTTCGTTGAAATTCGCCGATCTGCATGAGGCGTCCTTTCCCTAAGCCACTTTTCATGCCCTGAACAGTTGTCCCATTCGCTTGCCCAGCAGTGCGCCGGCGATCAGCAGCGTCGCCGCCAGGAGGACCATCGCCATGACGCCCATCGCGCTCGCAATGAAGTCCCCTTCCGCCGGCATCGTCTGGAGTTGGTAGATCACTTTGGTCAGCGGGTAGTGCTGCTGCTGGAACGCGAGCATGATGCTTTCAGAGACTTCGAGCATGGCGAACGTGAAGGTGAGGATCGCCCCGGCGATGAGGCTTCCCAGGATCAGCGGCAGAGTGATCTTGAAGAGCGTTCGCGCGGGGCTCGCACCGACGTTCATGGCGGCTTCCTCGAGCGTGACGCTCGTCTGCTGGAAGCCGGCGTACGCAGCGCGCGTCATGTACGGCAGGCGGCGCACCGAGTACGCGATCATGAGCAACGGAAGCGGATTGCGTCGCGGATCGAGCGGCGTGCCGCTGAACCCGGCCACATATCCAAACGCCAGCACGATGCCGGGCACGGCCAGCGGCATCATGGCGAGGGCGTCGAGCAATCCCGATCCCTGGAAGCGCCGCCGCACGAGAATGAACGCGATGCCGACACCGAGCAGCACGTCCATCAGCGTGCTGCCGAAAGAAAGGAAAAGGCTGTTGCGGACGCCGGTCCGCGCGAACTCATTATGGAACACCCGCACGTAGTACTCTCCGGTGATCTGCGTTGGGAACACGGTGCCGGACCACTTCGCGGTGATCGAAGTCAGGAAGACGCCGAAGTGCGGCAGCAGCGCGACGGCCGCGAGGAGCAGGATTCCGCCGCAGATCAGGATCGAGGCGGTCCGCGAAGCCGGCTTTTCGCGCGCCGCGACAGTCCCTTTCGAAACCATCTCGTGGCCGCGGCCGCCGAAGCAAAACCTGGCCGCGGCGAACGCGGTCGCCGCGAGAAGGATCACGATGACGACCAGCGCGTAGGCCATTGGATTCGTGTTGAGGTCGTTGACCGCATCATAGATCTTATACGCCGCCACGCGCTGGTAATCGAAGATCAGCGGCGTGCCCAGGTCGGTGAATGCCCAGATGAACACCAGCACCGCGCCGGCGAAATAACCCGGCAACATGAGCGGGAAGGTGATCTTCCGGAACAGCCGAAGCCCGCTGTCGCCCATGTTGCGCGCGGCTTCTTCCAGCGAGGGGTCCACGTTCGCCAGCGCCGCCGCCACGTTCAGATACATGATCGGATAGAGGTGCAGCACCTCCAACAGAACGACCGCCCAAAACCCGCCCGTTCCGAGGAAATCCACTCCCTGCGAGACGATGCCCAGCTTCTGAAGGATCACGTTGATGGATCCTTCCCGCGCCAGCAGCCGCCGCATGCCGACCGCGCCGACGAAGGGCGGCATGATCATCGGCACGAGCAGCAGGCCGGTCAGGATGCCTTTCCCGCGGAAGGCGTAACGCACCGCCACGATCGCCAGCGGCGCCGCCAGCAGCGTCGTGGCGGCCGTGGTCGTAAGTCCCAGCAGAATGCTGTTCAGGATGGACTGCCGGATAGGCGGGTTCTGAAAGATGTTGCGAAAGTAGGCGAGCGAAAAATGCCCGTCGATCCAGAATGCTTCGCTGAAGATATAGATCGTCGGATAGACCAGGAAGGCCGCCAGGAAGGCCGCCACCGCGGCCATGAAGGCCAGCGTGCTCACAGAGTAGGAACGATCTTTCATGATCGCCGGCAAGAATTGAACCCGCTTGAAGTTGGCCGCCGAACGAAGCTGAAACTTAGCACCGCTCCGGCGAGCCGTCAAGAGCAGCACGCAAGAAGTTGCCGAAATAGGCTTGATTCTGCCCGTGGATGGACTATAATGTCCGCATAAGGACATCTTTGCGATACGGAGAACGGGATCGAGATGGACCGAATTCAGGCCGTGAGAGAGGTTATGACTCTGGAGGAAGTTGCGGAATACCTCCAGGTGTCCGAGAAGTCCGTGCTCCGCATGGCGCAGACCGGCAAGATCCCGGCGGCGAAAGTGGCCAGCCAGTGGCGGTTCATGCGGTCGGTCGTGGACGACTGGCTGATGGCGCAGATGGAAATCCCGTCCGTGCGGAGCGCGCCGGCCCGGAAGGAACTGCCCAAACTGCCGCCGCTCACGCAACTCATACCGGTCGCGGCGATGAACCTGGAGGTCACGCCGGGCACGAAGGAAGAGGTCCTGAAGCAACTGGTCGAGCCGCTGCGCGCGGCGAAAATCCTCCGGCAGTCTCGCCGGCTTTTGGAAAGTGTGATGGAGCGGGAACGGTTGGTCAGCACCGCAATCGGCCATGGCATCGCCATCCCGCATCCTCGCCGGCCGATCTCAGGGCTCTTCAAGGAACCGCTGGTGGGGCTGGCTGTCTGCCGCGAAGGAACCGATTTCGAGGCGCTGGATCATCAACGGACGTACGTCTTCTTTCTTCTCTGCGCTCCGACCGAAGACGTTCAGTTGCGGTTGCTCGCGCGCGTGATTCAACTGGGTCGCCACATCGCGGCCATCGAGAGCATCAAGAAGGCCGTTTCCCCGGCCGTGGTCGTCGAGGTCCTGCGGTCCGCCGAGGAACTCTTTGAGGGTTAGCCGCGTTGGCACACGAGCTTTCCGGGACAGGTTGAGATCGTTCCTCCAGCCGCGCCGGCAAGTATTCGCGTCCTCGTTCAATCCCTCATTCGATTCGGCAGAACAACATCCCTCGTTCGGAGGAGCAGGCGTGGAAGCCACCGGAATCCGCGCGGTCATCCAGCAGGTGCTCGACGTCGAAGGCCAGGCGCGCGAGGTCGTCAGCCAGGCCGAAAAGCAGGCGCGGGAAATCCTGACGCGCGCCGAGGAAGAGGCCGAGCGCCTTATCGAGTCGGCCAAGCGCGACGCGGTCGAGCGGGTGCACAGGGAAACGGCGCAGACGATCGAGGCCGCCGAGAAACAACGCGACGCGCGCGTGGCGCGGGAAATGAAGAACGACGCGCTCGTCATCGAGCGCAGCAAGCTGAAAGTGCCGCAGGCCGTCGAACGAGTCGTCCACGAATTGCTGGGCCGATAGCGTTTGAACTGCGTTCATCCGCTGCCCGCCGGGGAATGAGATTCGCCGGGCGGCGACAGGGCAGAAATGAAGCAGCGCGCCGAGTCAGCGATCTCCGAGGACTTCATTGTCGCCAAGGTGCGCGGCATGCGGAGCAAGCTCTTCGAGGGAAACCGCCTGGTCGCCCTCGCCGACAGCAAGAGCCTGCCGGAGTTGTTCCGTCGCGTCCGCCCCGGCGACACGTTCGAAGGCCACCTGGCGTTTGAACGGGACTTGCTCGCGGACCAGATCCGCGAGCTTGACGGAATCTCGCGACATCTCTCCGGGCGCGTCTCTCAAATCGTCCAATGGCTGCTGGCGCATTACGAGCTTGAGAACCTGAAGGTCGCCCTGCGCGCGTACGTCTCCAAGAAGACGATTGCCGAAGCCGAAGCGGTCATGGCGCCGGCGCCCGCATGGCTTGCGCTGCCGATGAGCCGACTCTTCGACGCGCCCGACCTGCGCCGGTTCGCCGCGCAAGTGCCCGTCGAGGAGTTCCGCGAAGCCATGCTGCAAGCGATCGAGGCCGACAAAGCGCCTGACAGCGCTGCCATCGAGACGGCGCTGGACGCCGCTTATTGTCGAAAGCTGCTGCAGCTCTCCGACGGGACCGACGAGTGGGTCCGGAAACTGGTGGCATTCGACGTGGACCTCCGCACCCTGTCTTTCATCCTGCGGTCGAAGTTCAACTACAACCTCCCGCTGTCCAAGATCCGGCCGTTCATCGCGACGAGCGGCCTCTATCTGACGCCCTGCTTCGCCGAGCGATTATATGCCGCCCACGATCTGGCGCAGGCGATCAACGCGGCGCCGCGCAGCCTTCTCTCGCTGGAGAAACGGCGCGGCATTGTCTCCCTGCAACAATTGGACGAGGCGCTTCTGCTGCGGCAGTACCAGCTCGCCACGCGCTGCTTCATCGAGTCCATCGTGGCAATCCCGGCGGTGATCGCTTACTGCTACATCAAACGCATCGAATTCGCGAACCTCGTTCGGGTGACGGAGAGCGTGCGGCACAGCCTCCCGCGCGCGGATGTCGAAAGCAGATTGCTGGCAGTTCGTTAGACGGAGAAGCGATGTCTCTGACGCCGGCCAAAATGAAGTTTCTGGACATGGTCATCCTCGACCGGGATGCCCGCCGCGTTACGACTGCGCTCGGCCGGATGGGCGTGCTGGAACTGGTCAAGGTCCACCCGGAAACCGCCGCCGGCCAGACCGCGCTCCCGGACCGCAGCCCGGAGTCGGATCAGTGTCGCGCGCTGGTCAGCCGGCTCGAAGCTGTTCGCGAAAAGGCCGGCTTGGGCGAACTTCCGGCGAGTCCGGAGAGTTCCTATGAGCCTCTCGACGCGGTGAAGCAGGAGATTGTCCGGCTCGAAGGCCGCGTTGATCCGCTCCTCGAACAGCGAGCGAAGATCGAGGCCGAATCCGAGCGAATCCAGGACGACCTCGCGCGTTTCGAGGTGCTGGGGGCCGTCACGGCGCCGATGTCGCAGATTCTCGAATCGCCCTTCCTCCATTTCGCCGCGGGCACGATCAAGACAGCGGATCTGGCAAAGCTACAGGCGACCGCAGGTCAGAACATGGTTCTCCTGAGCGGAACGACCGACGGCGAACGACGCAACCTGGTGGCGGTCACCAGCCGAAAGAGGCAGGCCGAACTTGAGACGCAGCTCAAGCGGCACAACTTCGTGGCCGAGGACATTTCTCCGCTCATCCAGGGCGCGCCGGCGACGATCCTGGACGGGATGCGCAAGCGGCTGGACCAGATCCGCGGCGATCAGGAACGTATTTTCCGGGAACTGAAAGAGGTCGCGCGGACGGAGGCGCAGAAGATCGCATCGGTCATGCGCAGCCTCGAACTGGAGCTGGCCCTGGTTGAAGCGTCGCTGAACTTCAGTCGAACCGAGAGCACCTGCCGCGTCAGCGGCTGGCTGCCGGCGGACCAGGCCGCGCCCGCGTCCAGCCGGCTTCTCCAGGAAACCGAGGGGCGCCTGTTCCTCCAGATTCGCAAGCCGAAAGAAACTGACGTGCCGGCTGACGACGTGCCGGTCCTGATCAAAGACAACCCGTTGATACGACCTTTCCAACTTCTGATGACCGCTTTCGGCTTTCCGCGGTACCGCGAGATCCAGCCGACCCTGCTCATGGCGGTCAGTTTCCTCGTCATGTACGGACTCATGTTCGGCGACGTCGGCCAGGGCGCGGCGCTCGCCATCGGCGGGTTCGTGACCCGCAAACGCGCGCGCAGTCCGCAGATCCGCGACCTCGGCGCAATCATCAGCATGGCCGGACTTGCCGCGATAGTCTTCGGTTTCCTGTATGGCAGTATCTTCGGCAAAGAAGGCCTGCTGCCCGTGCTATGGATTACGCCGATCGAAGACCCAGTGAAGATACTGGTGGTTCCGGTCGCTCTGGGTATCCTGCTGATGAGTGCCGGCATACTGCTGAACATCATCAACAAGTTCCGCTGCGGCGACTACTTTCGCGCGATTGTGGACCGCATCGGCGTAGTGGGGCTTGTGCTCTATTGGGGTGCCATCGGCCTGGGGCTGCGGAGCGCCCTTCTGGGTTCGTCTTCGCATCGCGGCCTGCTCATTGTGCTGCTGATTCTCGTTCCGCTCATGGTTCTTTTCTTTCGAGAGTTGCTTTATGAACAGCTCGTTCACAAGGGCCACGAATCCGAAGGCACCCTTGTGGCGCTCATAAGTGGCGGCGTGGACGTGATGGAAACCTTGACGGGATTCCTGGCGAACACGGTCTCGTTCGTCCGCGTCGGGGCGTTCGCCCTTGCGCACGCGGGCTTGTGCATGGCTATCTACGGCGTCGTCTCGGTCGTGCGCGGGTGGCCGGCGGGCGGCGTCTGGAGCGCCATCGTCATTGTCCTGGGCAACGTCATTGTCATTCTGCTGGAAGGGATGGTTGTGTTTATACAGGGTCTGCGGCTCGAGTATTATGAGTTCTTCAGCAAGTTCTTCGAAGGCGCCGGGAAGGGATACAAGCCGTTCAGGATCGGGTGAGACTCGACGGGACTTCACACACAGGAAGGAGACGGAAAATGGCGCAGGGCGGCAGGAAGTTCTTTATGGCGGCGTTGCTGGCTTTGGTCGTTGTCTCGGCTTTCGGGGCGCAGGTCTGTCTGGCGGCGGAGCCGGAGACGGCGGCCAAGGCCGCAACGGGCTTCGGCGACAAGTCTGTCATTGCTCTGGCTGCGGCCATCGTCGTGAGCCTGTCGTGCCTTGCGGCGGCTATTGCGGTGGGCCGCGTTGGCGCGGCAGCGCTCGGGATGGCCAGCGAACGTCCCGAACTGCTCATGAAGTCGCTCATCTTCGTCGTCGTCGCGGAAGGTATCGCCATCTACGGGCTTCTCATGGGACTCTTCATTTGGGGGGTTATTTGACATTTGGATGCTCATCAAACAGTCAAGCACCCCTATCTCGTCATCGCCGACGAGGACACGGTATTGGGCTTCCGGTGTGCCGGCGTTCCGGGGGCTGGCGTCAACAACCGCGCGGAGGCGCTCGCGGCGCTGAAGAGCGCGCGGGATTCCGAGGCCGGCGTGGTCATTCTCACGCAGGAAGTCGCCGCGATGATGCAGGAGGAAGTGGATGCGCTCCGGTTCGGCGGCGGTTTGCCGATGGTGGTGGAAATTCCAGGCGCTCGAGGGCCGCTCGCCGGGCGGAAGAGCTTGAGCGACGTTATCCGGCAGGCGATCGGAGTAAGGGTCTGACATGGCAACAGAGGATGCGCAGAAAATTCTGGCGGACGAGATACTGCAGGACGCGAAACGCAAGGCGGACGAGATCCTGAGCGCGGCCAGGGACGAAGCCGAGAAGTTCGTGAGCCAGGCCAAAGCGACCGCCCAGTCCGAGTCCGAAAAGATCTTCTCCGAGCATCGCGCTAGCGCGGGAAAACGCGCGGAGATGACGCTGCGGACGGTGGAGCAGCAGGTTGCGCGCGACAAGCTCCACGCCAGAGACACGGTCGTCCAGGCGGCGCTCGATCAAGCCGCGGCGCAGGTCGTGGAGATTTCGGGCGAGGCCTACCAGGAAGCCGTGGTCCGCCTGGCCGTCGCAGCGGCGCGCCACATGCCCGCCGGCGACTTGGTGGCGAAGGTGACGGCCGCGCCCGGCGCGAACCTGGACGAAAGCTCCCTGGCCTCGGAAATCGTCGCCGCGCTCCAGAAAGAGGGCAAGACGGCCAACATCCGTGTGCAGGTGCAGCCCGGTCCGTTCAAGGGAGTCGTCGTGGAATCGGCGGAAGGAAAATTGCAGTGGGACAATACCTTTGTGGCGCGCCTGCGCCGGCTCCAGCCCGGCCTGCGGAGGCTCACGATCCCGATATTATTCGAGGAAGCATGAATTCGCCGACATCGCAGCCCACGCCGCACAGCGAGAGTGCGCCGAGTACAGCGCACGCCAGGATCACGCGCGTCAACGGCCCGATCGTCGAGGCCGTCGGCATGCGCGGCGCGCAAATGTACGAGGTCGTCGAGGTGGGTCCGCTGCGGCTTATCGGCGAGCTCATCCGCGCCGAGGAAGACGTCGGCACCGTGCAGGTCTACGAGAACACCTCCGGCCTGCGGCCCGGCCAGCCGGTCTACCCGACCGGAAGGCTGCTCTCCGTCAACCTCGGTCCGGGGCTGATGGGGAACATTTATGACGGCATCCAGCGTCCGCTGCGCGAGATCGCCGAGAGCGCGGGCGCCTTCATCCCGCGCGGCGAGAAACTTCCCGCCCTGAATACGGCGCGCCAGTGGCGCTTCACGCCTTCGGTCAAGGAAGGCGAAGAGGTCCACGCCGGGCAGATTATCGGGACCCTGCCGGAGACGCCGCTGATCGAGCACCGGGTGCTCGTGCCGCCGGACTGCAGCGGCACGGTGAGAAAGATCGTCGCGCCCGGCGATTACACCGTCGAGCAGGAGATCTGCGTCGTGCAGACGCCCGCCGGCGACCGCAGCCTGAAGCTGGCCCAGGAATGGGCCTCGCGCGTGGCGCGACCCTGCCGCGAGCGCGAAATGGCCACCGCCCCGCTCATCAGCGGCCTCCGCGTGATTGACATGTTCTTCCCCATCGCCAAAGGCGGCACGGCGATGATCCCGGGCGGGTTTGGCACCGGCAAGACAATGACGCAGCACTCGCTCGCGAAATGGTGCGACGCGGACATCATCATCTACATCGGCTGCGGCGAGCGCGGCAACGAGATGACTGACGTGCTCACCTCGTTCCCCGAACTGGTGGACCCGAAGTCCGGCCACCCGCTCATGGAGCGCACGGTCATGATCGCCAACACCTCGAACATGCCCGTCGCGGCGCGCGAAGTCTCCATCTACACCGGCATCACGCTGGCGGAGTACTACCGCGACATGGGATACGCCGTGGGCGTGATGGCCGACTCGACCTCGCGCTGGGCCGAAGCGCTGCGGGAATTGAGCGGCCGCCTCGAGGAAATGCCGGCCGAGGAAGGTTATCCGGCTTACCTCGGGACGCGCCTGGCCCAGTTCTACGAGCGCGCCGGCTCCGTCGTCACGCTGGGCGGCCGCCGCGGGTCCGTCTCGATCATCGGCGCCGTCTCGCCGATGGGCGGCGATTTCTCGGAGCCGGTCACCCAGCACACGCGCCGGTTCGTGCGCTGCTTCTGGGCGCTGGACACCGACCTGGCCTACTCGCGGCATTATCCGGCGATCCACTGGCTCAAGAGCTACAGCGAGTACGTGGACGACGTGACGGAGTGGTGGGAAAGCGTGGATCCCAACTGGCGCGCCCTGCGCGGCAAAGCCATTGACACGCTCCAGCAGGAAGACCATCTCCAGGAGATCGTCAAGCTGGTCGGTCCGGACGTGCTGCCCGACTCGCAGCGCCTCATCCTGCTCGTCGCGGAGATCCTCAGGGATGGATTTCTCCAGCAGAGCGCGTTCGACGAGGCGGACATGTTTTGCGATCCCCTCAAACAAGTGCGGCTGCTCAAGATCATGATGGATTTCCTCGAGCGGGGAAACAAGCTCATCGAGCGCGGCGCGACGCTCGTCCGGATTCGCGCCCTGCCCTGCATCCAGCAGATGATCCGGGCTAAATCCACGATTCCGAATTCGAAGCTGGAGGAACTCGACGCACTTGAGAACCTCGTTCGCGGCCAGCTCGACGCGATCGAGAAGGAACTGAAATGACCGGAGGAGAAATGTCCCAGGCGCCCCAGCCGGAATCGGCTCCCTCGACCCTTTCCGATAAGGGAATGGAATATGTCGGCGTCTCCCGCATTGACGGTCCGCTGGTGCTGGTCGAGACGCGGCACGCCGTCGGTTTCGACGAAGTGGTCGAGATCACCGATCCGTCCGGGAACCGGCGCGTCGGCCGCGTGCTCGACACGACGGACACCAGCGCGGTGGTGCAGGTCCTCGAAGGGACCACCGGGCTGAGCAACCTGCGGACCAAGGTGCGTTTTCTGGGAGAATCGCTGCACCTGGAAGTTTCGCGATCCATGCTCGGGCGCGTCTTCGACGGGTTGGGGCGACCGACCGACGGCGGACCCGCGCCCATCGGCGGCGTGAGGCGCGACATCAACGGCGAGCCGATGAACCCCTACGCGCGCGTCTACCCGCGCGACTTCATCCAGACCGGCATCTCCGCGCTCGACGGCATGAACACGCTGGTGCGCGGCCAGAAGTTGCCCGTTTTCAGCGGCAACGGCCTGCCGCACAACCAGGTAGCCGCACAGATCGCCCGCCAGGCCAAGCTCGTCGGTGAAGACGTCGAGTTCGCCGTCATCTTCGCCGGCATGGGCGTCAAGCACGACGTCGCCCAGTACTTCGTCAAGAACTTCGAGGATTCCGGCGCGTTGTCGAAGGTCGCGATGTTCCTGAGCCTGGCGGATGCGCCGTCCGTCGAACGGCTGCTCACCCCCCGTTCGGCGCTCACGCTCGCGGAGCACCTGGCGTTCGACATCGGCATGCACATTCTGGTGATCCTCACGGACATGACCAACTACTGCGAATCGCTGCGCGAAGTGGCCATTGCCCACGGCGAGATCCCTGCGCGAAAAGGATACCCCGGCTATCTCTATAGCGACCTGGCCTCGATCTACGAGCGCGCCGGGCGCATCAAGGGCAGCCCGGGTTCGATCACGCAAGTCCCGATCCTGACGATGCCGTCGGACGATATCTCGCATCCGGTGCCCGACCTCACCGGCTATATTACCGAAGGCCAGATCGTGCTCGATCGGGAACTCGTCGGGCGCGGAATTTACCCGCCGATCGCCGTGCTGCCGAGCCTCTCGCGCATCATGAAGGACGGCATCGGCGAAGGGAAGACCCGAAAGGATCATGCGCGCCTGGCCGCCCAACTCTTCGCCGCCTACGCCAAGGTCAAGCAGGTCAAGTCGCTGGCGGCGGTCATCGGGGAAGAGGAATTGCCGGCGCTCGACAAACAATATCTGAAATTCGGAGAACAGTTCGAACGCCGATACCTGAAGCAGGAAGAGTACGAGGACCGCACCATCGCCGAGACGCTCGAATTGGGCTGGGACGTAATCTCCGTCCTGCCCAGGGAAGAGTTGCACCGCCTGAGCGACGCGGATCTGGACGAACATTACCGGAAAGACAGATAATGGCCAAGCTGGACGTTCCGCCCACCAAATCGAGTCTGCTGCGCCTGAAGCGCGACCTGCGCTTCGCCCGCGAAGGCTATGAGATGCTCGAGGAGAAACGCCAGATCCTCATTCTCGAGCTGATGGGGACGGTCCAGAAGGCGAAAGCCGTTCAGAAGGAAGTCCAGGGGAAGCTGGACGCGGCGTTCGGGGCGCTCCGCGAGGCGCTGATCCGGAACGGCGCGTTGCGGCTGACCTCGGATGCGGGCGCGCCGCGCCCGGAGCACTCCGCCGAAGTCTCAACCCGCGCGCTTATGGGCGTTTATCTGCCGGCCATCTCGGCCGACCATCCCGCCGCCGGCCCCGCGACCAGCTTGATGGCTGGGAACACGACGCTGGACGAAGTCACGGCAGCTTTCGCCGGCGCAATGGAGAGCATAGACCGGCTGGCGGAAATCGAGAACGCCGTCTTCCGACTGGCCCGCGAGGTTCGAAAAACGCAACGCCGCGTCAACGCGCTCGAAAAGATGTTCATCCCTTCCTACGTCGAGACGCTGCGGTTCATCACCGACGCGTTGGAGGAACGCGAGCGCGACGAGTTCATCGTCATGCGCAAGGTCAAGGAACGGCTCGCGAAGAGACGCTGAAGCCGGTCGCAACGCGTGCCAAAGAATTGCCCGCCGACTCCAGTCACGCCCGCCAAACCCGGTTCACGGTTTCGTCCGACGCCCGACGTCGGAAAATTTCTGCCTCAGTCCTTTGCGCATGCGCCGGATCTCTTCCACGTATCCGCAACCCGCGTAGCCTCCGGTAGTCTCGATCACTTTTCGGATCGGCACACAGATGAAGGCTCGGCCGTCCACCGTCCGGTGAAATCCCAGCCGGTTCTCGTAGATCTCGCAGGAGCAGCGCCCGTCCGCGCCGCGCCGCAGGTGTTCGCACGGGTGTCCGTCCGTGGATCCGCAGCACACGCCGCAACGCGCGCACAGGTCAGCGACGTAAAACTCGTCCGGCGGAAACCACCGGGCCGGCGAAGCCGGATGGGTCGTCATGGAGAGTTGCCATCACGGCAGACGGCTGGTCGGCGCCGCCTGCCGTCATCTCGCGTTCGGGGCTCATTCCGACTCCGACTCCGGCTTCGGAACGACCATCTCGTCGTAACGTTCCGCCCGGCGCAACTGGTCGTGACGTTCGGCTTCGAGCAGGGCACCGCGCGAGGCGCACGCGCCGGAAATCTGCCCGTAACGATAAGCCTTCGCCTCGCTCTCGTCGGCCAGAGTGTTGAACTGATCCGCCAGGGCGGGACGTTGCCTCTCGGACACCGACGGGTCTGACCAGACTGCGGCCGACTTGGCGCGATAGGAGGCGGCCTGCTTCAGGCAGTCCGACCGCTTGCCTTCGAGTTCATCCTGATATCGCGTCAGCCGGTTGATTTCATCCCCGAGGTTGATCGCGCGGGCCTCGGCGATCGTGGCCGCGTCCCGGGCGGGATGGTCAATCCCCCGGTTAATATCTTCATCGCTCACCGTGGTGGCGCTGCAGCCGACGACCGACCCGAAGACAAACAGAACCGCCGCAACCAGCGCCGCCCGGCTCGCCGCCGAGTGTTCCGCCAGAAATTCCCGGACGCTCATGTCGGTTCCTTTCTGATGAAGGCGATATCCTGCTGCCGGAAGACGGCCACCACCGCGTTACGGCTCACCTCAACGACGGCGGCATCGTACATCCGCTTGCCATCGCTGTGGCGGAAACACTGCGCATCGTAGACCGTCGCAAAGCCTTCGCCGGCGCGATGCTTGAAGTCCCAGATCGTTCCGTCGGGCCCCAGGCGCATTTGTCCCAGGATGCGAAAGCTCTCCGTGAGCAACATAACCTTTTCGCGGTTTTCGACCTCTGCCATGTCCTTTCCTCCTTGAGCGATCAACCGGACATATCCTCGTAGCAGCCGATCAGCTTGCACACGGTCTGGACTTCGGTGCGGCGCGCAATGTGTTCGCGGTATTGAGAGTTCAGCGGGCGGAGCCGCAAGTCCTCGTTCTTTTCCATGAACACCTGGACGAATTCGTCGCTTGTGCGCGTCTTGACGTACGCGAAGTCGCCGCTTTCCACCTTCGCGCTGGTCGAGAAAATCAGGATGCTCCCCGGTTTGAAGCTCCGCGCGCCGCCGGCATTCACCATGCTGTTCGAGTCCAGTTCGAGCGCGAAACAGGTTTTCGGCGTCTTGATCCGGGAGAGATAAATCAGCTCCGAGGGCGGACCGACGACCACGTTCGCCTCGGAGAAATACAGCCGCGCGTTGTCGGCGAAGCGATGGACGTTCATCGGCCGAACGATGCCGTCCGACGGCATGGCCACGTCCGCTGCGAACGATTCCTCGTCCTCCTCGATGACCTCTTCCGGCTTCGCCGCATAGAGCGTTTCGACGTCAAGCCCCGCCTCCGCCGCTTCCACGATGGCCAGGACCAAGTCGTCGCTCACCTGGAACTTGTCGAGCGCCTCAATCAACTGGAGCAAGGCGACGGGCCGCTTGACGCCTGGGGCTGCTTCGACCGGGGCTGGGGCGGATTCCGCCGGGGCCGCCCGCTCCGCGGCGGCCGTCGCCGGCGCAGGTTGACCGGCCGCAACCGGCGCGGCGCCGGCAGGCCGCTCCTCTTCCCGCCGCCGCGGCGCCGTTCGCTGCCGCGGCATCAATTGCTCTTCGGCCCATGCGATTTTGGCCGTCTGGTCGCCGGTGAGCTTCCCGATCTGAACCGCGACGGCGAACGCAGGTTGCTTCACAACAGTGATCCGAACGGGGTTCTTCTTGATTTCGCCCACGGCGCTCACGAAGTTCTTCACGCCCTTGACGTGCAGGGTGAAGTTGAGCTTCTCGCCGATCGGCATGGACTCGCGCGTGGCCAGCTCGATCTCCGTCTGGCGGATCGCCAGGAGCCGCACGCGGGTGAAACCGGGCTTCCGCGTCTTCGAGGACACCGAGGCGCGTTCGTATTCGACCTCGACGTTCTCAATCGGAGTCCGTTCAGGATATTCCGCTCGGATGGCCATTAGCTTCTCTTTTACACTGGCGACCTTCATGGCGAGTATAGTTGGAGAGGGCGGGCTTGTCAACGCGCGGCGAGCGCTTTCGGGCGGCCCGGCCCCTTGACGGCGGATCTCCCAGGCCCGGAATCAATTTTCCGCTTGACAGCCCTTCAAAGGGCACCTTATACTCTTGCCGTCTATATGGTTCAACGCGGCCCGCCGCTCTGGGCTTGCCGAAGGGGTGAGGCCCCGATTGCTCAAGACGATCCGCGAGAACAGCGTGAACATGGATGGTTTTCGGTACAGCCACGGCGAGCTCTACTGCGAGGACATGCCCGCCACATCATTAGCCGCCCGCTACGGAACCCCGCTCTATGTCTACAGCCGGCCTGCGCTGACACAGCGGCTCAAGGACTTGCGGCAGGCGTTCCGCCCCGCGCGCCCCTTGATCTGCTATTCCGTCAAGGCCAACAGCAATTCTTCCATCCTTCACCTGCTGGCGCAGGCGAACGCAGGTTTCGACATCGTCTCCGGCGGCGAGTTGTTCCGCGTTCTGAAAGCCGGCGGCGCGCCGTCGAAGATCGTGTTCGCCGGCGTGGGGAAAACGCCGGACGAAATCGCGGCAGCCCTGCGCGCCGGGATTCACATGTTCAACGTCGAATCGGAAGCGGAGCTGTCCACGGTTGACGCGGTCGCGGCGCGACTCGGCCGCAAGGCCAAAGTGGCGCTGCGGCTGAACCCGAATGTGGATGCGCGGACCCACTCCAAAACCTCCACGGGCCGGAAGGAGGACAAGTTCGGCATTGACCTGCCGATGGCGCACGACCTCTTTGCGGACCGGGCGCACTATTCTCATCTCGAGATTGCGGGTGTCCACGTGCATCTCGGTTCGCCACTCTATTCCGTGGCGCCGATCCGTCGCGCGCTCCTGAAGGTCCGGCGGTTTATCCGCAAAGTGCGCGAACTTGGAGCCAGGCCCCGCGCGCTCAACATC
>Ga0315281_10004099_pt1 | contig 21255 bp, 16 predicted proteins | sample YL17G07_0_MG_FD_204540 | JGI IMG/M metagenome (GOLD analysis project Ga0315281, IMG submission 204540) | Sediment microbial communities from Yellowstone Lake, YNP, Wyoming, USA - YL17G07_0 | ecosystem: Environmental > Aquatic > Freshwater > Lake > Sediment | place: USA: Wyoming | collected...
AAATGGAATACCAGCGTTCCGCGTCGAATTCCTGTTCATCGACGACGATCGTCACCCCGTTGGAGAGGGGCGAAATGATCCCGTAAGACGTGCCCGTCACCCAGCCGGGATCGGCCGTGCACCAAAAGACGTCGTTCTCGTGGAAATCCAAGGCCAGGCGCCCCGTCACGTGGTGGGCCAGGACGGCACGGTGAATGTGAATGGCCCCCTTGGGACGTCCCGTCGTGCCGCTTGTAAAATGGAGGAGGGCTGGATCGTCGGGCGACGTCGGAGCGATCTTGAAATCAGGAGAAGCACTCCGCATGCGTTCTGTAAAATCGCCGTCGGTCAAAAGAACATGCCGCAATTCCGGCAAACGATCTCGAAGGGAAGCCACCTTCTTTTGGTAGAAGGCCCGGGTCGTCACGAGAACGGAGGCTCCGCCCAAACAAAGCCGCGTCTCAATGGGTTCCGGGCCGAAGGCGGAGAAGAGGGGAGAAAACACCGCTCCGGCCTTGAGCGTCCCGAGGGCCGTCGTGAAGAGTTCGGGTTGGCGTCCCAAGAGGGAGGAGACTTTATCCCCCTTGGAGACTCCTAAATTTCTGAGGACGTTCGCGAACCGGTTTGTCCGGTCGCACAGGCCGCCGTAAGTGACCTCTTCGCGACTCCCGTCCTTCCTTAGAAAACGGATGGCCACACGGGCGGCGGCTGAACCACGGGCATGACGATCGACGGCCTCATGAGCGATGTTCCATCCGGCACCGTCCGGGAGGCCCTCCAATTCGCGTTCGGCGTCTTGCCACGAGAATGTCCGGACCGCCTCCTCGTAGGAAACAAGATTCGGCCGTGAAGGGAGTGACGCCGTTTTCTTCCGGATCGTCTCCATCGTCGAATGATAAGTCCATCCGGTTCACGGGAACCATGACGTTTGTCATGGTCTCCCGGGGCCAGGAGGCTAGATCAGCGCCCACAATGCTGTGGATCTTTGTGAATCAGAGTGGCCTGACCGTACTTGCCTGCGGGCCCTTGTCGCCCATCTCTTCGGCGAAATGAACCTCGCTGCCGATATCCAGGCGGTCAAAACCGGCGCCGAGGACGCTGTGGCGATGAAAATAGAGTCTACGGCCGTCCGGCGTCTCGAGAAATCCGTAATCCTCCTGGGGAAAGAGTTCGCTCACCCGCGCGGTCGCCATCGGTTCGTGCGCCTTGACCTCGGTGAAATGACGGCGGACGTAATCCTCGAGCCGCCGCCTGGCCGCGTCGAACGCGTCTCGGATAGCCACATAGACGTCTTCGTGGGCGTGATGCTCCGGAGGATCGCGATTGACGACCACCTCGCCGCCGGGCACCAAGACGTCGACGCGCACGTGATAGAGTTTCCCCTGCTGGTGCCTTCGATGAGGGGCCTCGATCAAGACGTGACAGCCGGTGATCCGATCATGGAATCTCTCGAGCTTGCCGGCGGCTTCGCGCACGGCGGCTTCGACCGCGTCCGAGCGGTCCATATTGCGAAAGGACACTTGGAGGTCTGTTTTCATAAACTCACTCTAATCCCGTATCCTCGAAAGGCTATGAGATCGCTCAGGAGGAAAGCTCATTTTTGTCAGGGGTACTATGACCCATGTCCTGTTCATTCCAAGAGCGCGGGATCCGAGTAGGGGAGAATCAGGACCTGGGTCACGCTGTCGTCATTGTCCTTGGCCGGGATCTCGACGAAAAACCAGTTCAGCCATTCGGCGTCTTCGGGGAACATGCGCACGCAGCCGTGGCTCGCATTGTAACCCGGAACTTCATGGGAGCCGTGCAGGGCGTAGCCGCCCCGGAAGAACATGCAGTAAGGCATCGGGGCTCCGCCCTTTGGGACCGGAAATTTGTGGGAACGGCATTTGGGCCCGCCTTTCGAGCCTACGGAAAACTCGCCGTCGGGCGTTCGGCAGCGGCCATGTACATCGGGGCACCACTTCTTGCCTCCCGACGCAGGGCCCCAATTGACGAAACGGCCATCCGGACCGTAGGCCGCCCACGCGAGGATCGACAAATCGACGACGATTTTCTTTCCGCCGTTCGCTTCGATCTTTTTTGGAAAAGGAGACAGGGACTCGACGGTCGCCTTTGACAGTCTCTTGGGAACGGCGAGCGTCATGCCCTCCCGAAGCCGGACGTTCATCCGGTTGACCTTCTTGACGAGGACGCGCTCGTAATCGTCCTCCCAAAGGGACTCCCAGGTGTCGCCCTTTTGGACCTCAATGCAGTCGTAGCGCTTGTCCGGACACAGGATCTGTCCGAACCGCAGGGTTTCCGCGACGGCGCTGCGCGCGAGTAGGCATGTCAGGAAGGCGGCAAGCGCTTTTAATTTCATCCTAGCCGCGTCCCTTCGCAAGATACGGCCCAATGAAGGCGTCAAAGAGGCGGCGGCCGTCTTGTAACCCGGGAAGATTGCCCTTCACGCCCTGAAGACGATTTCGAAAATCTTCCCGCAGAGGCGCGCCGAAGATCTCCTCCGCCATTTGAACGGCACGGGCCGCGTATTTGAGGACCTGCAACGTTCCCAGATCGCTGGGATCGGAGAAGAACCAGCCGCAACTCGTGTACATGAGCATCAGGAAGCGTTGGAGTTCCATCAGGGTGAGGACCTTCGTTTGTTCACTCAAAGAAAGGTCTCGAACGGCGTGGCGGACAAAAAATGGCTCCTTGATTCTCTGAGAGGGATTCAGAACCACCTCAAGGGAGTCGTCGCGTGCTTCCCAGGCCTCTTTGACATACTCGGACGCCGCGACCTCAAAAGGAGAGGCGAGTGTGTCCCGCAACCAATCCAAGGCCTCCCGGAGCGGTCCTCTCCAGGCCTGACGCCACTCGTCTTGACCTCCGGCGCGGCATCCGCAATCGCTTCTCCAGCGTTCCACGCCGTGCGGACAACTCCAAGACGTGTTCTCCCGGATCTCCACCTGATGGGTCGGTGCCATCCGGCTCAAATACTCGCCGTAGTTCGTCAACCTCACAAGCCCACCGGCTTCGATTTTTTCAAGGGCGTAGGCCAAGGCCATTTCCCCGAACTTATGATGATGCCCGAAAGTCTCTCCGTCCGTCGCGATGTGGACCAGTTGGGGCCACTCGCGGTCATCCGAAAACGCGTTCATGAGCCGCTGGACGAACGTTTCTCCGTCGTGGAGGAGTCCCTCAAACGCGACGGCCCGCGACACCGCCTCGTCGTAGAAAAAGACGGTCACGTGACGCCCTGAAGGGAGTTCCACCCGGTAGGGCATGGCCGGATCGATGATCCCCTCCGAGACGTCGAACCAATAATGATCGTGGATTCGATGAACGGCCCTGGCCTGCCGTGGAGAGAGGATGGTGAACCGGATTCCCATCTCCGAAAGGATTTCCAACGTCTCCACGTCGACCGCCGTCTCGGGGAGCCACATCCCCTCGGGCGACCGGCCAAACCGGTGTTCAAAGTCGCGAAGGCCCCACAGGATCTGCGTGCGCTTGTCGCGCGCATTGGCCAGCGGAAGGATCATATGATTGTAGGCCTGCGCGATCGCCGAGCCGTGGCCCGAGAATCTGCGCAGGCTCTCGCGGTCGGCCGCCAGCACCGAGCGGTAGACCTCCGGGGCCTTTCGTTCCAACCAGGCCAGCAGCGTCGGGCCGAAATCAAAGCTGATTTTTTCATAGAGTCGCGCGGCGGCGTTCGGGGCGTAGCATTCGGCCGTGACCCTCTCGTTCCAGTCGTGAAACGGCGAGGCCGAGTCCTCGCGCTCGACGTCGCCCGTCCAAGGGTTTTCGCGCGGCGGTTGGTAGAAATGCCCGTGGATGCAGAGAGTGCGCTGCATCAGACGCCCTCCCGCCGGAAAAATACGGCCGCCAGGGGAGGGAGATTGATCTCCAGCGAATGGGGACGTCCGTGATGGGAAACCGGCTGGGAGCGCATGCCGCCCAGATTCCCCCAACCGCTGCCTCCGTATGCATGCGCGTCGCTGTTGAGAATTTCTCTCCAAAATCCGCCGTTCGGAACCCCCAGCCGGTGGTCTCGCCTCGGAACGGGCGTAAAGTTCAGGGCGACGAGGACCTCATCGCCTCCGGCGCCCCTTCGGAGAAAGCTCAGCACGCTTTGATCGCCGTCGTCGCAATCGATCCATTCGAATCCTCCGGCCTCGCAATCCCTCTCGTGGAGGGCGGGCGTCTCACGGTAGACGCGGTTCAAGTCCCGGACCCAGTGCCGCAGGTGCTCGTGGGGCAGGAGGGAAAGGATGTGCCAATCCAGCGCCGCGTCGTGATTCCATTCATTCCTCTGTCCGAATTCGTCGCCCATGAAGAGGAGTTTCTTCCCCGCCTGCCCGAAAAGGTATCCGAAGAGAAGGCGCAGATTCGCAAACTTTTGCCAGTCGTCTCCCGGCATCTTGGAGAAGAGAGAGCCTTTGCCGTGGACGACTTCGTCGTGCGAGAGCGGAAGGACGAAATTTTCCGCATGGGCGTAGAGTTGCCGGAAGGTGAGGTCGTTGTGATGAAACTTCCGGTGAACGGTTTCCTTCGACATAAAACGCAGCGTATCGTTCATCCATCCCATGTCCCATTTGAGCCCGAAACCCAGCCCCCCCACATGCGTCGGCCTCGAGACCATCGGCCATGCCGTGGATTCCTCCGCGATCGTCTGCACGTCGGGGAAGCGCCGGTAGACCTCCTCATTGAGACGCCGAAGGAAGGAAATCGCCTCCAGATTTTCGCGTCCTCCGTGCTCGTTGGGAATCCATTCCCCCTCCTTGCGCGAGTAGTCGAGGTAGAGCATGGAGGCCACCGCATCCACGCGGAGCCCGTCGGCGTGGTAACGGTCCAGCCAGAAGAGGGCGCTGGAAAGGAGAAAGCTGCGCACCTCGTTCCGGCCGAAGTTGAAGATGTGGCTCGTCCAATCGGGATGAAAGCCTTTTCGGGGATCGGCGTGTTCGTATAAACAGGTCCCGTCGAATGCGGCCAGCCCGTGACCGTCGGACGGGAAATGCGAAGGAACCCAGTCCAGAATGACTCCGATGCCGCGTTGATGAAGCGTGTCGATGAGAAACATCAAATCCTGCGGCGTTCCATACCGGCCCGTGGGCGCAAAGTAGCCCGTGACCTGATAACCCCAAGATCCGTAGAAGGGGTGTTCCATCAGGGGCATGAATTCAACGTGCGTGAAACCCATCGATATCACATACTCGGCGAGTTTCGGGGCGACCTCGCGGTAGGAAGGCAAGGGTGATTCGCGAATCTCACCGGGGGACGGCCGTATCCAAGATCCGAGATGGACTTCGTAGATGGAGATAGGCGCCGAGAGGGCGCTCTTCTTGCCCCGCTCCGCCATCCAGGCGCCGTCACCCCAATCGTAGGAGAGATCGCAAACGATCGATGCCGACTTCGGCGGCGTCTCGCAGCGGAAGGCCATGGGATCGGATTTTTCCAGGATGCGGCCGTCCGTCTTTGAGACGATGCGATATTTGTAAAAAGCCCCGGCTCCCACGTCCGGGGCGAAACCCTCCCAAAGACCGGAACTCTCGCGGGGATGAAGGGGGTGCATGGAGGGATTCCAACCGTTGAAATCGCCTATGACGGAGACTCTCGACGCATTCGGGGCCCAGACGGCGAAGGACGTCCCTCCCTCCGCGAGGTGAGCCCCCAGTTTCTCGTAGAGACGAAGATGGCTTCCTTCGTTGAAGAGGTGGAGGTCTTGGTCGCCTAACGGCGAAAGAGGGCCGCTCATACAGGCGCACCCGAAGACGGCTTTCGCAAAAGAAGCGAAAGGCCGAACAAAAGGGAGTTCACCAAGATAATCGAAGGCCCCGCCGGAAAGCGGGTGAACCGCTGAATCAGGATGCCTAAGAGGCAACTGACGGCTCCGACCGCGAGGCTTCCGTACGCATACTGGGATAGATTTTTGCCGGCGTTCTTGGAGGTCGCGGCGGGAAGGATCACCAAGGCCCCGACGAGAAGCGTCCCGGTCACCTTCACCCCCAGCGAGACGACGAGAGCGATCGACAGGAGATACAGAAAATTATATTTCGCGAGAGAGATTCCCTGAACGCGCGCAAGATCCTCTGAAATGTTCAGGAGCATCATACCCGCGTAAATGTGCTTCACGAGAAGGAAGACGGCTCCGCATAACAGGACGGAAACGACGGCCGCGCGAGGAGACACCTGCGAGACATCTCCGATCAGACTCTCCAAAAGCTCGGGCTGCGGAACGATCAAAAATCCGACCGCGAGGCTCGTCACAAAAACGATGCCGATCGCCGTCTCCAGGCTCAGCGGCGTCAGGACGCCCAACAGCCAAACCAGAAAGATCCCGAGAAGGACAAACAAGAACGCCCCGACGCCGGGATCGAAATGGAAGATCAAGCCCAACCCCAGCCCCGGGAGAGCGACATGTCCCAGGGCGTCCCCCGCCAAGGCCATTCGCTTGCTGACCATCAAGGAACCGAGGTAGCCGCCGACCCCTCCGACCGCGATGCCGACGAAGACGCTGGAAAGCAAGTGGCTAGGCATGGGCGTGCAAAAAGTATTTTGTTCCTTTTCCGAAAAGGTCCTGCAAATTTTCGGGGGTCAGAATTTCGGTCGGGGGGCCGTAACAGATCATTTTCTTGTTGAGACAGAGGACGTTCGTCGCCTGCCGGTAGACCGCCGTCAGCTCGTGGGTGACGAGAAGGATGGTGAGGTCTCTCTTTTTCTGGATATCTTGCAAGAGACCGTAAACGGTCTCTTCGCCGCCGATGTCGATACCGGCCATGGGCTCGTCAAAGAGGAGGACATCGGGATCGCCCGCGAGCGCCCACGCGATCAAGACCCTCTGGAATTGTCCCGAGGAGATCTGTCCGATTCTTTTCTTTTGGAATGCGGGATCGACGACGCCGACTTGCCTCAGGGCCTCCGCCGACTCCCAAGTCTTCAAGCCCCTTAGGCCGAAGAATTCACCGACGGTCAGCGGAATATCCTTCTCGAAAGGGACTCGCTGCGGGACGTAGCCTATCTTGACGTCCTTCTTCCACGTCACTTCCCCCCGGCGCGGTACGAGTCCGAGCAGAGCCTTGAGGAGGATGGTCTTGCCGGCCCCATTCGGCCCCAAAATGACGAGAGTCCGTCCTCTCTCCACGTCGAAACTGACGCCGCTCAGCACCGTTTCACCCTCCAACGACACCTGCAGATCCTTCACCCTGAGAACGGATTCCATCGTCAGGCCTTTCGGAGGCGATCGATTTCCCGAAGGGTATCACAAACGAATGGATCCCGGGAAAACTCTTCGAAAGACAGCCTGGCCTTTCGTCTCCAGTTGGGAAATTCGTCGCCGGTGCCGGGGCGGTTCTGGGGTTCCGTCTCGAGCCACAGGTCCTCGAGGTTGACGAGAACCAGGGCGGCCTTGCTCCCGGCTAGTTTGGCCAGGGCGAGACGAAGGGCCCGCGTGACGTCGTCACGCCCCCCAGTCCCTGCCGCGAACGGGAGCATATCGTGGGTGTTGAGGCTCGCCGCGCAGTCCGCGGGAATGGCGTTTTCATCCGTCTCGAACGGAAGGACGTAGCTTCTCAGTAATCCGTTTCTTTCCATGGCGGGCCTCACCTCGGGGGGCACGGTGCCCAAATCCTCGCCGACGATCACGGAGCCGTAGCGCCGCGACTCGTCACAGACGATCTGATAGAATTCCTGAGCCGGGTATCGGAGGTAGACGCCGTCGGCGGCGTCGCACCCGTTGGGAATGACGAAAAGGCGGTGAAAAGACATCACATGATCGATTCGAAGGAGACGGGCATACTGGAGGTGATGGCGCAGACACTCGGCGAAATAAGAAAGCCCTCCCTCTCGAAGCTTGAACGGGTGGAGGGGAGGGAAGCCCCAGTTTTGGCCTTCGGCAAAGAAAGGATCGGGCGGGGCGCCCACGGAGAGGCCGGACACGAAGAGATCCCGAAACCGCCAGAGGTCATAGCCGTCCGGATGAACGCCAAGGGGAAAATCCAAAAAAAGATCGACATTTTTTCGTTTCGCGGCCTCGGCGGCGGCCCGAAGTTGCCGGTCGGCGATCCATTGGACGAAGAGGTGATAGCGGACGGCCTCGTCTCTCTTTTCCCTTGCCGCCCGAAAGCGCGCGTAGTCTTCGACGCGAGGATGGTCCTTCAAGAAGACCTCGAACTCCTCACGCGAATCCTTTGGTATGGCAAAGAAACTCCGGCATTGAGCCTCCAAGACGCCCCTCTTGAGACGCATCCCTTCGCGGTAGTCCACAAGCGGCTCCCGGCGCAGGCGTTCCAAGAAGGCCGGGGCCTCGGGAGGGATGTGAAATCCAAAAATCCGCTCCGGATCGATGAAGAACTCGTTCCAGAAGAGCCGGGAGACCGGCGCGTAGGGGCTAGGCGAGAAGGGCTCGTCCAGGAAGGAGGCAAGGAGGGGAAGGGTTCCCACGACCCGGCCGCCGAGGTCTCCGACCCACGCCGCCAACCCCTCCAGGTCCGTAAAGTCTCCGGTGCCCCAACTCCGGCCCGAATGCAATGCATAGAGGGGGAGAAAGACGCCCCAGCGGCTTTCTCCCTGGGGAAATGTAACGGCCTTTTCGAACGCATTTTCTTTAGGAAGATCAGCATGTTTTGGAATGAGATCTAAAGAGATATCGAGGGCCTGGATGACGGCCTCCAAGACCTCCGGCCTCGCCTCGTGGGTCTTCCCCTCGGTATCGACATAGGATGGCTCGACGCCGTAGCGGGAAGCGATCTTCCTAAATTCTGAAATAGGCATTCTTGAGGTATTGATACATCATCCGTTGCGCGTTGAAGAAAGACCCGTTCAGGGCGATCGTCGACCGCATGACTTCGTCGAATCCCTCTCTGCGGCGGTAGTAGAGAGGCAGAATGACGGTCTCGAGCTTGGTATAGAGAGACTCCGCCTCTTCCAGACGCGCCTCGCTCGCGCTGTGATTTCCGATCGCCCAGCCCGTCACCCCCTCGATATGGCCCTCGATCCACCAGCCATCCAAGATGCTGAAACTCGGAACGCCGTTCAAGGCCGCCTTCATGCCGCTGGTGCCGGACGCCTCGTGGGGCTTCAACGGCGTGTTGAGCCAGACGTCGACTCCCGCGCAGAGTATTTTCGCGAGGGCCATGTCGTAGTCCTCCAAATAGACGATGCTCAGATCCTTTTTGAGCGCTCGCGACGCCTCAAAGATCCGCCGGATCATTTCCTTGCCGGGATGGTCGTCGGGATGGGCCTTGCCGCCATAGAGGATCTGGATCCGCCCGGCGCGGCGCACAATGTCTTTCAGCCTGTCGAGATCGGAGAATAAGAGATCCGCCCTCTTGTAAGCCGTCGCCCGGCGCGCAAAGCCGATCGTCAGGACATCCGGATCGAGAGGCACGGACGCTCTTCGTTCGACCTCCGCAAGGAGTTCGCCCTTGGATTGAGCGTGGGCCTGTCGAATCTGATCGAGGGGAACGCTGATCGCGTGGCGGAGATAGAAATTGTCGTGACGCCATTCCGGGATGTGACGGTCGAACAGGCTTCGGAAGGGCGTCGACGTCCAAGTGACCGCATGCACTCCGTTGGTGATCGAATCGATCGGGTAGTTTGGGAAAATACCTCGTGAAATCTCCCCGTGGCGCATGGCCACTCCGTTGATGTAACGGGAGAAGGAGAGGGCGAGATTCGTCATATTGAGGATGCCTTTCGGACAGCAGCCGTTGGCCTCCACGGCATCCGCCCTTTCCTTCCCCAAAACGTGAACGACAAGATCGTATGGGAATTGATCGTGACCGGCGGGCACGGGTGTGTGGGTCGTGAAGATGCACTTTTCCCGGACCTCCTCGCGGTCTGCGTCCGTCGCCGCCGCAAGTCCCCGGTCCGACGTCTGCTCTTCCAGCAGCGCAAGCGTCAGGAGGGCCGAGTGGCCCTCGTTCATGTGATAGAGGCTCGGCCGCTCGTGTCTCACCGCGCGCAGCATCGCAATCCCACCTATCCCCAAGAGGGCCTCCTGGCAGAGGCGCCTGCGGTCATCACCGCTGTAAAGAAAATCGGTCAAAGACCGGTCGACCGGGGAGTTCTCCTCAAGATCCGTATCGAGAAAATAAACCGGCACGGTCTGGCCTTTGATTCCATGCACAAGAAATCGCCAGGCCCTGATCGTCACGGGGCGGCCTTCGATTGTAATTGTGACCGTCGGTTCCAAGGGTTCCAAGTATTTGTCGGGGGACCACACGCAGGGGGTTTCCGTCTGATGTCCCATGACGTCCAGGTGTTGGCGGAAGTAGCCTTTTCGATAGAGAAGGGTGACGCCGACGAGCGGCAATCCGAGATCCGCCGCGGCGCGAAGGGTGTCTCCCGCCAAGACGCCCAGACCACCGGCGTATGTCGGCATGGCGGGCTCCACGCCGATCTCCATCGAGAAATACGCGATGGTCATGAGGTTCTTCAAAATGTCGTTGGACGCGTTCCCGTTCACCGCAGTCACCTCGGAATTATTCTATCAAGAATTGCCGGAAATTTCCCTAGCCTCCGTTCAAGTCCCGCCGGGGACTCGACAGCGCCCGCTCATAAAGGCGCCGATAGGCGTCGCCGGACGATTGCCAGGAGAAATCCCTATCCATGGCCCGCCGCCGCAGTGACGACCAGGCGCCTTCCTGCCGATAGATGTCCAAGGCCCGCAAGACCGCGCGGTGCAACGCCTCCGCCGTCGCGTCCGCAAAGACGATGCCCGTGCCCGCCTCCGGCGGCTGCAAGACGTCCGTCACCGTATCCTTGAGGCCGCCCGTCGCCCGTACGATGGGGATCGTCCCGTAGCGCTGGGCGTACATTTGGTTGTAACCGCAGGGCTCATAGCGCGACGGCATGAGAATAAAATCGCAACCCGCCGTAATCCTGTGAGAGAGGGGCGTATCGAATTCGATCCGAACGGCCGCTCGAGACGGGTCGGCCTTCGCCATCCGTTCCAGCTCCTTTTCAAATCGAGGATCGCCTGTGCCCAAGAAAACCCACTGCATGTCTTCCATGCCTAAGACCTTCCAAGCTTCCAGCAGAATATCGACACCCTTTTGCTCCACGAGACGGCTCACCATCCCGAAGAGGGGAACATCGGCGCGCTCCGGAAGCCCCATTTCCCTCTGAAGTTTTTTTTTGCAATCCCGCTTCCCATCGACGTCTTGGATCGAGTAGCGCGCCGGAAGATGCGGGTCCGTCTCCGGATTCCATTGGTCCGTGTCGATCCCGTTTAGGATGCCTTGGAATGAGGGGCATTCCTTGAGCACGCCCTCGAGCCCGCACCCGAACTCGGGCGTGAGGGCCTCTCTCGCGTAGGTGGGGGAGACGGTCGTCACGGTATCCGCCGCAAGGATGCCGGCCTTTAGGAAATTCATCCGGCCATAAAATTCCAAATAAGAGGGAAGGTCCCCCTCCGCCGGAAAGATCCCTTGGTAACCGAGGTTATGGAGGGTGAGGACCGTTCTGGTTTCCCGAAAAACAGGGTCTTGCCGGTAAATCGTCTTGAGATAGACGGGGATCATGGCGGTCTGCCAATCATGAACATGAAGGATGTCGATGGGATGCGACAGCTTCTTGAGCCCGTCTAATGCCGCACGACAGAAGGACGTGAATCGGGCGGCATTGTCGGCGTAGTCTTTACCGCCCTCTCCATAAACACCGGGCCGGTCAAAAAAGGCAGGCAGATCAATAAAATACGGCGTCACCCCGACTTCCCGGCTCTCGACGTTTCGATATCGAGGCAAAATGAACATGGGGTCCATCCCCATGGATTTCAGAGCGGGACCGAGGGAGCCAACCATGTCGCCCAAACCGCCCGTCTTGGCGAAGGGGGCGATCTCGGAGGAGACCAGGGCGATGTGCATGGGCATGCGCAAGGAATCGTATTCTTAACCGAACTCGCCTCGTCGCGCATCTCAAAATGAGGATTTCTGGAATTGGTACGTAATGAAACAGTATAAACGGCGGGTCGATAAGCCGTACTGGATAAGGCATCATCTCAGACCAAAGATAATGAAAATTACAGTTTATTAATATTGCGGATGGCTATCTACAGGCTTAGACTTTGTGCGTTGCGTTAAGTTTTCCATGACTACAGGTCGGGAGGGAGTTGTGTCTTTGTCCTCTCCAAGCAACTGTCATGAATGTAAGTCCCACCTCAAAAACATCTTTTGCGGCGTCAACGGGGAATTGGCGGACCTCATCGACCAGCACAAGATCACGCGCACCTATCGCCGAAAACAGATCCTCTACTATGAGAAGACTCCGATCACGGGCATCTTCTGCATCAAGTCCGGCGAGGCCAAGGTCTTTAAGACCGGGTCGGAAGGCAAGCAGCACATCCTACGGATCGTTCACGGCGATCACGTGCTGGGCCTCGAGTCTCTTTTCGCGGGAGAGTACTTCCAGTCGGCGGCGGAAATGATCGAGGACGGCGTCGTTTGCCTGATCCAGCGCCAGGCCGTGCTCGAAGTCATCCGCCGGAACCCTCAAGCATCCATGCAGATCATGCAAGCCCTCGCCGCTCAGGCGATCGCCAGCGATACGGAGCGTGTCGACCTCGCGCAGAATTCCGTCCGCGAAAGAATGGCGCGGCTTCTCTCCCTTCTCGCGGAGAGCCACGGACAGACCGTAAAAAATGGGATTCTCATCAATCTCTCCATCTCCCGGGAGGAAATCGCCGAAATGGTGGGCACCGCCGCGGAAACGGCCATGAGGCTCCTGAAGGAATTCCGAGAGGACAAGCTGGTCGAGGTTCACGGGAAAGAAATCCTCATACTCGATCGCCGGCGACTCGCGGATACCGCTCATCTCGAAGAGTGACGGCGAAAAATCATTTCCCGCTCTGACTCCTGTCATAGTCCGCAAAATGGGCCGTGATAGTCTTCTCTATCGGGAAGGGGGGCGCCATGAAACACGCCACATCAACGTCCCATCAGAGACGGACGGCCAGGCCGATCATCAACGACAAAATCGAGGCCCTCATGAAGGAATTCCTCACACGCCTCACCGAAGCGTCTTATCAGGTCGCCCTGAAATTCGGCTTCCAGGGGACCTTCATCAATTTCCTTTCGGACCTTCAAGACGCCCTCGAGCAGGTGATTCACAAGGACCGGTCCCATCTTCATGGAGGACGAAAAGTAGCCCAGGTGGTGAAAAGAGCCATGGTGCATTGACCGGCCGATGTCCGCTGAAAAATTGGAAGGCTCCGTGATGGAACGAGACAAAGATCTTTGGGCGGTTGTTCTGGCGGCGGGTGAGGGGAACCGTCTGCGAAGCCTCACCACGGATAAGGAAGGAATGTGGGTTCCCAAGCAGTTCTGTTCGATCGACGGCGGACCGTCCATGCTGCGATCGGCCCTGGAGCGGGCGACGCGCATTGTGCCGCGTGAGAAGATCGTCACCATCGTCGCCGCCGGCCACAGCCGCTGGTGGGAGAGTGAACTCAGGGATTTTCCACAGGAGAATATCATCGTTCAACCCAAAAACCGGGGCACGGCCGCGGGCATCCTTCTGCCCGTCCTCCATATCTTTCATCGAGCCCGAGGCGCGAAGATCCTCGTCCTGCCTTCGGATCATGCCGTGACGGACGAAGACATCCTGCGGGAGAGCGTCGAGGGGGCCGTTCCCTCGGCGAACGGCGTCTTCAACCGCATGATTCTCCTCGGCATCCAGGCCGATAGGCCCGAGACGGAATACGGTTGGATCGTGCCGGCATCCGCGGCGAAGGGATCCGTCGGCTCTTTGGAACGTGTTGGATTCTTCGTCGAAAAGCCGCCGCGAGAGGCGGCGATCGACCTGATGAGGCGGGGGGGACTTTGGAACAGCTTCATGCTGCTTGGGTCCGCGTCCACCTATCTGAGACTATACCGGCGAACGCAGTCGGAACTGCTCTGGCGCCTTCTGATCGGCCTCTCGGACAGCACCCGTCGATGGCGGTCCGATCGCCTGGCGGCCGTCTATGACGGTCTCCCGACCTTGGATTTTTCCCGCGACATCCTGCAGCGTGACGTAAGCCACCTGTGGGTCCTGCGGGTGCCGCCTTGCGGCTGGAACGACCTCGGCACGCCCGAGAGGGTTGCCGGACGGGACTTGAGGATCCCTCCGGGTGTATCTTGTTCACCCGGTGTCATGACTTCCATCATGGTAGCGGATGCCCGCCGGGGCTAAACTCTTCCTTGGTGAGTTCCATGTCTTCGTCCTCCTTCATCCGCTGGTTTTCCGACATTGGGATCGGCGACGTGCCGTCGGTCGGCGGCAAGACCGCGTCGCTGGGCGAGATGGTCCGCGAACTGGGGCCGAAGGGGATCAAGGTCCCCGGAGGCTTCGCCATCACGGCGGAGGCCTATCGCTTTATCCTCAAGGAAACGGAGCTGGAGCCCAAGATCCGCGGGCTCCTCACCGGCCTCGATCTCCGCGATGTCGCCGAACTCGGACGCCGCGGGCAAAAGATACGAACCCTCCTCTTGGAGGCCCCGCTGCCGATCGATCTCCAACGGCAAATTCGCGATGCCTACACCCTCCTCTGCCGTGACTATGGAGAAAACGCGGACGTCGCGGTCCGCTCCAGCGCCACCGCCGAGGACTTACCCGGCGCGAGCTTCGCCGGCCAGCAGGAGACCTTCCTCAATATTCGTGGCGGCGAGTCTCTCCTAGAGGCGTGCCGGAAATGCTTCGCGTCGCTTTTTACCAATCGAGCGATCTCCTACCGCGCCGAGAGGGGTTTTGACCATTTCAAGGTCGCGCTTTCGATCGCCGTCCAAAAGATGGTCCGGTCGGACCTCGCCGCCTCCGGAATCCTTTTTACGATCGACACGGAATCCGGCTTTCGGGACGCCATCCTCATCGCGTCGTCCTATGGTCTCGGCGAAAACATCGTCCAGGGACTCGTGAATCCCGATGAATTTTGCGTCTTCAAACAGACACTCAAGTCCGGATTCAGGCCAATCCTCCAAAAGAACCTGGGTTCCAAGGAATTCAAACTCATCTACAATCCTCGCGGAGGAACGAAGGAGACCCGAAACGTTCCCGTCACCGCCGGCGACCGGGGGCGATTTTCAATTACGGACGATGAAATTCTCATTCTTGCGCGATGGGGGCAGCTCATCGAAGAGCACTACAGTCAAAAGGCCGGTGCCTTTCGTCCCATGGACGTCGAATGGGCGAAGGACGGCCTCACGGGCGAACTCTTCATCCTCCAGGCTCGTCCCGAAACCGTGCAGGCACTCAGGGACCGAAGCGTCCTGGAGACGTACCGGCTGACGGAGAAGGGGCGGCTGATCGTATCGGGTCAGGCGGTCGGATCGAAGATCGGCCAAGGAAAGACCCGGCTCATCCGCGACGTGAAAGACATCGCCCAATTTCAAGAAGGCGAAGTTCTGGTGACTGAGATGACCGATCCCGACTGGGAGCCGGTTATGAAAAAGGCCTCCGGCGTCGTGACCGAACGCGGCGGAAGAACCTGTCATGCCGCGATCGTCAGCCGCGAGCTGGGTGTTCCGGCCGTCGTCGGGGCCGACCGCGCGATGGAGAAAGTCCGGGATGGGGAGGCGATCACGGTCTCGTGCTCGGAAGGCGAGGAGGGGCGCGTGTACGAAGGTGCGCTCACATTCCAGGTCGAGCGCGTCTCCCTCAAGGATTTGAAAAAACCTCCCGTCGCCATCATGATGAACGTCGGGGAACCGGACCGCGCCTTCGACCTCTCGTTCATTCCGAACGACGGCGTCGGACTCGCGCGCATGGAGTTCATCATCAGCAACACCATTAAGATCCATCCCATGGCCTTGATCCGCTACCCGAATCTCAAGGACGCCGAGGCGGTCCGCCGCATCGATCAAATGACCCGCGGCTACGAGAAGAAGAGCGATTATTTCGTCGAGAAACTCGCGCAGGGTTCGGCGAAGATCGCGGCCGCCTTCTATCCTAAGGACGTGATCCTCCGGATGTCGGACTTCAAGACGAACGAGTACGCCAACTTGATAGGCGGACGCGAGTTCGAGCCCGAGGAGAAAAATCCTATGATCGGCTTCCGCGGGGCCTCGCGCTATTACGATCCCCGCTACCGCGAAGGCTTCGCCCTGGAATGCGCGGCGGTGAAGAAAGTTCGGGAGGCGATGGGATTAAAGAATCTGAAGGTGATGATTCCCTTCTGCCGCACGATCGAAGAGGCCGAAAAGGTCCAGGAAGAGATGAAAAAAAACGGCCTCGTGCGCGGCACCGACGGTCTCGAAGTCTACGTCATGTGCGAAATTCCGTCCAACGTCCTCCTGGCGAAAGAGTTCGCAAGACACTTCGACGGCTTCTCCATCGGGTCCAACGACCTCACGCAGCTCACCTTGGGGCTCGACCGCGATTCTGAGATCGTCTCGGGGCTCTTCGACGAGCGGAACGAGGCGGTCAAGGAGATGATCCGCATGGTGATTCGATCGGCGAAGGAGACGGGGACAAAGATCGGGATCTGCGGCCAGGCCCCGAGCGACTACCCCGAATTCGCCCGATTCCTAGTCGAAGAGGGCATCGACAGCCTCTCCCTCAATCCGGACGCCGTCCTCAAGACGATGCTGACGCTTGGGGTCGCCTAATCGCCGCCGCCCAGTTCCTTGTCGTTTTCGGGGGACACGCCGATTTCGGCCAAGGACTCCCGCCGCGCCCGGGCCGTTTTCTCCGGATGATACGTCAACACGGAGCAGGGGGCGTAACGGACCACCTGTTCGGCCACCGATCCCATGAGCAGCCGGCTCAGGCCTTTCCGCCCGTGACTCGGCATGATGATCATGTCGGCCTGGGACTCCCGGGCAGCCCGGCAAATCTGATCGGCCGCTGGACCCACGACGACGCTCGTCTCCATGGGAAACGACGGATGGCCTCCCGAGACCTCCCGAAATTTTGCCTCGGCCTCCTTCCGCAACGTCTTTTCATCCACGATCGGTATCGGAACCGACATCATCTCGGGCGAAACCATCACGGACACCGGCGGTTCCACGACATAAAGCCCAGACACCGCCACCGGAAGAAAACGCCGGAACTCCTGCGCAAAGGCGAGACTCTCTTCAGACGATTCGAAAATATCGATGGGGAGAACCATCTTCTTTGGAGGCCATGCAATAATCTCCCGGGCAACTAGAGTGGGCGCCGGAGAGTGCCGCACGATCTTTTCCGCGACGCTCCCCAAGAGCACGTGTTTCAGCCCCGTTCGCCCATGAGTCCCGACGACGACCAGATCCGGCCTCCGGACCTCGATCGTCTTCAAGATCTCGGTCACCGGCCTTCCCGGACTCACTTGAACATCGATCTTCTCGAGCCGTCCGCCGGGACTTTCTTGGGATATCTTGCGAAGTTCTTTATCGATGTCCGTCCGAATCACGCAGCTGATTTCTTCGCTTTGAGAGGTTTTGGCTCCTCTCTCGAGGACATGAAGCACGTGCACCCTGGAACGAAACCGTTCGCCCAGTTTCAGGGTCCACTTCAATGCCGTAAGACTTGCCGGGGAGAGGTCGTAGAGCGCCAGGAGATTTGAGAACATAGTCACCCCCGTTTTTGTTTTAGTATGGGGGAGGGCGATGAGGATGTCTGTGAGAAAGGTCAGGAGAGACCCTGACCATTGTCATTTCGCCAGAAGCTCGAGTTTTTGCAAACGTTCGCGCTCTTCGGCAGGCATGTCGGTCCCTGACGATCCCGTGAACCCAAACGTCACGTCCTTGGACAAACGATCGTAGCACTTCCAAGACGTTTTCGAATGAGGCGACGCCTTGATGCAGGCCTCATAGTAGTAATCATCCAAGGCCCAAAGCAGAGGGTCATCCAAGGTTCCGTAGGCTTCTCCCAGGAGGAGAAACCCGTTGACCTTCTGCGCGATGGAAACCTTTTGGGAGAAGGCCTCATGCACGGCATTGATCGCCCGGAGATAACTCACATCGCCTCTATGATCGGCCGGAAATTTGTTCAGCCCTCCGGCCTTGCGGACGAGATCCCCGGCAAGCGACAGCCACTTCTCGGGGGATGCCTGGGGGGGAAGGTCTTTCTCCTTCTTCCAGGCTTCGACGTCCTTCTTCCAGGTGGTCACGAGGCCGCGAAAGGCGGGCGAAGACTCCTTAAGATCCTCGGCCTTCGCCAGATAGCGGAGCGTCAGACTGGGATCGCGCTTGACCCTCACGGACAGGCTCAAGGCGTGGCGCACGACCTCTGAGACATCGGGGCCGGCGATCGTCCCACCGCCGCGGCTCAGGAGCTTGTCGTAAGCCTCGACGGCCTTATCGAATTGGCGCGTCGCCGCATAGAACTCCGCCTTCGAGGCCTGCGCGAAATCGGCCTTCTCCAGCCGTTTCTCGATGTCCTGTACGTTTCTCGCATTCGAGAGACTCGTATGACATTCAAAACAAAATCCGGTCGCCGTACGGATTCGGTTTCTCAAATAGTCGGGGCTTCCCCGATCCAGATGATCTCTAAGGTCGGACAGATATTGCGCGAGTACGTCGCCGATACCCGCCTGACCCGGTTTTCCTTCCCCCAGCGCTTCCGGCAAGATGTGGGACGTCCCCGCCAATTGTTCGACGCGCTCCCGGATGATTTTCGCATTTTTGGGATCCGCAAACTTCCGCGGATCGGCCGCCAGCTCTTGAAGCTCAAATAGTGCATTGAAGTTCTGACGCATGAGAGGTTTGATGTCCGCGGCGTCCTTTGCGAAAAGCGAACCGGACACGAGCCCGGACACAAGCAACAACGCGGCGGCCAAGGGAAGGAGAAGAGGTTTGTGGTTCATAGGCGCTCTTTTACCGACAGATTTCCGAAAGGCAAACATTATCACGCTCGGACCTCGACGATGGTATCATTGGCGGCGACGTAATTTAATGCGAAATGCAACTCGTCTTCATGCTCGGCGTCGATCCGGAAGAGGGGAGTGCCCTTTTTTACAAAGTCACCGACCTTCGCCTGGAGATAGACGCCGGCCCGCGGATCGGTCGGTGCGCCGGCGAGCCGCGCCACCTTGGCCATCTTTTGATTATGGATGGAGACGACGCGTCCTCCGCGAGGACTTCGGATGAGTCGCGAGTGCCCGGCCCTTGTGAGCACCTTCAGCGGACCTTGCTTTCGGGCAATCGCCATGAATTTTTCATACGCTTGACCGCCCTCCAGCAAACGTGCGGCGATTCCAACGCCTTGCCCCTTGGCCACACGCCCGCTGAATTCAAGCAAAGTCCCCGCGAGCATCAGCGATTTCTCGCGGAGATCGCGAAGTTCGGCCCATGCGGACGGATCGTTCTTGAGGACCTTCAAAACGTCCACGGCCTCCAAGACGGGACCGATGCCCCGGCCAACGGGTTGCCGGCCATCCGTGTAGACTACCAGGACCTTGAGCCCGATCTTCCGGCCGACGCTTTCCAAGAGTTTTTTGAGACGCCGGGCGTCGCTGCGGTTTTTTACCTTGGCCGTGGGTCCGATCGGAATATCGAGCAAGACGTGCGTCGAGCCGGCGGCCTTCTTTTTGGAGAGGATGGAAGCGATCATTTGACCTTCGGAGTCCAGACTCAAAGGCCGTTCCACGGATATAATGATGTCGTCCGCGGGCGCGAGCGAGATCGCGCCGCCCCAGGCAATGCAGGCGTTTTCTTCCATGACGAGCTTCTTCATCTCTGGAAGCGAAAGCCGGACGTTCGTCACGGCTTCCATCGTGTCCGCCGTACCGGAGGGCGACGTGATTGCCCGCGACGACGTCTTGGGGATCGGAAGCCCGTAAGCCGCAACGATGGGCACCACGACCATCGTCGTTCGGTTGCCGGGAATCCCGCCGATGCAATGCTTGTCCAGGACCATCGGAAGCCCCCAGTCGATCTTTTCGCCGTTGGCCACCATTGCCTCCGTCAGATCCACGATCTCGCGCTCGGAGAGATTCCGCTTCGCGCAGGCCACGACGAAGGCCGTCAGCTCGATGTTCGAATAACGATAGGCGGCTATGTCCTTCACGATCTCAAAGATTTGACCCCGCGTCAGGGCAATGCCGTCGAGCTTACGTCTCACAAATTCCGTGGAGGTCAGCGGATTCGGATGGGACAGCATGACGGTCGCGCCCTCGGGGGCACCCAGGCGGCGAAAGGCCACGTTCGACAGGCCCAGTTCGCCTTCGTGAAGCATTCCGTTTTCGATGATGTTGAGAGTGGCCAAAATGGACCGGCGCCCGAAGCGGACCTCGATCTTGGACAAGACGTCGAACCCCTGGCTCTTGCAAAGACGGCAACCCTTCTGCATGTAAACCACGTTCTCGCGGTACGTATCGATGCCCAGGCGGCGAACGCGCAGTTTCGAGTTCATGGGGAGATCCTCGCTTTTTCGAGCACGGCGGCCACCCGAAGAACAAAATCCTCATCGGGCGACTCGAAATAGATGCGGAGGAGGGGCTCCGTCTTGGAGCGGCGGATGAGGAGCCAGCCGGAGGGAAAGAACCATTTGACCCCGTCGATCGTCGAGGTCGATTGGACGGATTCGCCGACGGTGCGCTCCCACCTCTCAGGTGCAAGCCACGGATCGGCTTCGGCCAGAGAGTCCAGTCGGAGATCGACGCGCCGGTAGTGCACTCGGCCGTAGTTTGAGAACATCTCTTCGATCAGCGTCGTAAGCGGTTTTTTGAGCGTGGCCAACATCTCCAAAACCAAGGCATGGGCCATGAGGCCGTCTTTAAAGGGCAGGTGAGGGGCGTAGGCCAATCCCCCTGTCTCTTCGATTCCAACCAGCGAGCGCGAATCCTCCACCATGAGGCGTCCCATCACGAGAAAGCCGACGGGGACCGTTTCGCACGAGACGCCGAAGGCGGCCGCGATCTTTTCGGTCAGGCGCGAACAGCTCACGGTTTGATAGACCGTCCCGAGCTCACCCCGCACCGCCAAGAGATACCAGACCATGAGGGATGCGAGCGCGTTGTTCAAGACGTAACGTCCGTCTTCATCGACGACGGAGAAGCGGTCGCCGTCGACGTCGGTGGCGATCCCGACGATCGACTTCGTTTGACGGACCAGTTCTCCCAAGGACGCCAGGGAGGTTTCATCCGGCTCCAGGCGCCGCCCGCCATAGGTGGGCTCCCTCACCATGGGAACCTCCTCTCCGGACACGCCGAGCCGTTTGAAAAACTCCAAAAAAAGCGGTGGCGTCGTTCCGCCGAAACCGTCCCAGCAGACCTTTAAGCGGGCGTCTCGAATCGCCTCCGCATTCACGTGGGATAGGATCTCGTCCACGTACCGTCGAGACAAGTCCCCCACGTCCCGAAGGCGCCCGTTACGGCGAGTGACTTGAAATCCCGTGGGTTCGGTCCCC
>Ga0315281_10004100_pt1 | contig 21248 bp, 23 predicted proteins | sample YL17G07_0_MG_FD_204540 | JGI IMG/M metagenome (GOLD analysis project Ga0315281, IMG submission 204540) | Sediment microbial communities from Yellowstone Lake, YNP, Wyoming, USA - YL17G07_0 | ecosystem: Environmental > Aquatic > Freshwater > Lake > Sediment | place: USA: Wyoming | collected...
GGTTTGGCGAGGCGCATTCGCGTCGATTCGGCCGGGACTCACGGATACCACATAGGCGAAGCGCCCGATCCGCGCACCCAGATTGCGGCGAAGGCGCGCGGCTATGATCTTTCGCAGCTGCGCGCGCGCCGCTTCGAACCGGAGGATTTCGACCGCTTCGATCTGGTGCTGGCCATGGATCATGACAACCGGGCTTTTCTCGCGCGGCTGTGTCCGCCCGCGCACGCGCACAAGCTGAAGCTGATGATGGAATACGCGCGGAACCACGCCGTGCCGGAAGTACCCGACCCCTATGACGACGGGCCGGAGGCGTTCGACCGGGTGCTGGACTTGCTCGAAGACGCAACCGACGGCTTGCTCGAGACCATTCTGAGCAAACAATCGGTGCATCGTTAAGCTACTGCGCCGGACGCTAGGCGTTTTTGCGCGTCTCCACGATCTCTAGCGGCCCGGTGTCGGGAGGCGGCGCACGCCGCGGACGCGGCTGTGGTGGCGCGAACGTAGGCGCGGGCGCCGGCTCGAATCGCTTCACCTTGCTCGGATCGGTCTGGATCAGCACCAGTCCGCTCGCCTGCAGCGCGTGCTCCAGGTCTACGCTGGGCGCGGGCGGTGCAGGCGGCTCGACATGCTCGGCTGCGGGAGCCGGTTCGGCGCGCGCGACCAGCGGCGCTGCGCGCTCGGGCACGAACGCAGGTTCGGCGGCCACCGGGGCCGGCGGTTCCGCGGCGGTGGCGTGAACTGCTGGCTCCGCCGATACGGCGACAGGGGCAGCCGACGCGGGCTCCGGCATTGCAGGCTGCGCCTCGGGCGCTTGCAGCAGCGGTGGCTGCATTTCGGCCGGGGCTTGTTCGCCGCGCTCGGCGCGTTCTGCACGCGCCGCGTGCTGTGCCTGTTCGACGCGCTCGCGCTCGGCTGGGTCCATGCGCTCGGGGCGGGCGCCGCGTTCACCGCGATCACCGCGTTCGCCGCGACCACCACGCTCACCGCGTCCGCGCCGGCCTCGGCTGCGTCCGGATTCCGCGCCAGCTTCCTGGCGGTGCTCATCGCGTGGCGCGGATTCTGCGCCGGGCTGGGCTTCGCCTTGCGGCTGCGGCCTTGGCATACGCGGCTCGCGCGGTGGACGATCGCCGCGTTCCGGGCGCGCTTCGCGTTCGGGGCGTGCTTCGCGTTCGGGGCGCGCTTCTCGTTCCGGGCGTTCGCCGCGGCTGCGATCCTGGCGCGGCTGCTCCGGCCGATTGACTTCGCCCAGCGGCGGCCGGCTTTCGCGCCCGCCGCGTTCCTGATGGTCGCGCCCGCCACGTCCGCCACGTCCGCCGCGCCCGCCACGATCGCCGCGATCGCCACGGTCGCCACGGTCACGCTGCGGCTCTCGCCTGGGTTCGCGGCGCGATGGATGCATAGCGCTGGCGGGTTCGGCCCCCGCCTTCGGCGCGTCACCTTTGAACCAGCCCATGATGCGGGCGATGATGCCTGCCTTGGCTTGCGCCTGCGGCTCCGGCGGTTTCGGTATGGATGCTGGCGCAGGTTCGCCGGGCGTGATGCCCTGCACCGCGGCCTGCGGCCGCGTCACTTTCGGCTCCATGCCGGTCAGCGGCTTGGTCTCTTCCTCTGTAGGCATCTGCACCAGGTTGTAGCTGGCGGGCAGGGGCTCGGCCTGGTTCAAGTCGTCGTGACGCAGGCGCGAAATCTGGTAATGCGGCGTTTCCAGGTGCGTATTCGGGATCAGTACCACGTTGACCTTGAGGCGGGCCTCGACGCCATGGATGTCGGTGCGCTTCTCGTTCAACAGGAAGGTGGCCACGTCGACCGGAACCTGCGCATGCACCGCGGCGGTGTTCTCCTTCATCGCCTCTTCCTGGATGATGCGCAGGATATGCAGCGCGGTGGATTCGATGCCGCGGATATGGCCGATGCCGTTGCAGCGCGGGCAGGTGATGGTGCTGCCCTCGCCCAGTGACGGGCGCAGGCGCTGGCGCGACAGTTCCATCAGACCGAAGCGCGAGATCTTGCCCATCTGCACGCGCGCACGGTCGAAGTGCAGCGATTCGCGCAAGCGGTTTTCCACATCCCGCTGGTTGCGCTGCGATTCCATGTCGATGAAATCGATGACGATCAGCCCGCCGAGGTCGCGCAGGCGCAGCTGGCGCGCAATCTCTTCGGCGGCTTCGAGATTGGTACGGAACGCGGTCTCCTCGATGTCGCTGCCGCGCGTCGAGCGCGCCGAATTGACGTCGATCGCCACCAGCGCCTCGGTGTGGTCGATGACCACGGCGCCGCCGGCGGGCAGATTCACCTGGCGCGAATAGGCGGTCTCGATCTGATGCTCGATCTGGAAACGCGAAAACAGCGGCACGTCGTCGCGGTAACGCTTCACGCGGCTTACGTTGTCCGGCATCACATGCGCCATGAACTGCTGCGCCTGTTCGAAAATCGAATCGGTGTCGATCAGGATTTCGCCGATCTCCGGATGGAAATAATCGCGAATGGCGCGAATCACCAGACTGCCTTCCTGATAGATCAGGAACGCGCCTTTCTGCGTGGTCGAGGCTTCTTCGATCGCGTGCCACAGCTGCAAAAGGTATTTCAGATCCCAGTCGAGTTCCTCGACCGAGCGGCCGATGCCGGCAGTGCGCGCTATCACGCTCATTCCGGCGGGGACCGGGAGCTGGTCCATGGTGTCGCGCAGCTCTTCGCGGTCCTCGCCCTCGACGCGGCGCGACACGCCGCCGCCGCGCGGGTTGTTCGGCATGAGCACCAGGTAGCGCCCCGCCAGGCTGATGAAGGTGGTGAGCGCCGCGCCCTTATTGCCGCGCTCGTCCTTTTCAACCTGGACGATCAGTTCCTGGCCTTCCTTGAGCGCGTCCTGGATGCGCGCGCGGCCGACGTCGACCCCGGCCTTGAAATAGACGCGGGCGACTTCCTTGAACGGGAGAAAACCGTGGCGATCGGTGCCGTAGTCGATGAACGCAGCTTCCAGGCTGGGTTCGACGCGGGTGATGACGCCTTTGTAGATGTTGCTCTTGCGTTGCTCTTTGGAGGCCGATTCAATATCGAGGTCAATCAGCTTCTGACCATCGACGATGGCGACACGGAGTTCTTCGGCCTGTGTCGCGTTAAACAGCATGCGCTTCATAACTATTGCTCCCGCGCGCGCATGGGCAGGACAGATCTCGGGCAGGACAAACCTTGGCCTAGGTGTTCAGGGGCTTAGCGATGCATTCCAGTCTTGGATAAGAGGAGTGGAAGGGGAATCGGTTGGGTTTGTCGAACTTGTCTCCGGTACAAGTACCGGATGTTGCAATCTGCCGCTGCTTCGAGCGCGCCAAATCAATTACACTCTCGCTACTTCCGGTGAGCGATATTAACCGCGTTACTCAGGGTTACGGCCTTCCGGGCCGCAAAACCGGGGACGTGTTCAGATCTGAAATTGTCATATCGACGCAACAAACCCTGTCCCGCGACTGAGCCAGTAGGAACATTATAAGCAAAATGAAGGATTTAAGTAAAGTTTCCGTGAAACTGATGGAAATCGGCTCGGAAACCTCGGGCCAGCGCGTCGACAATTTCCTGCTGCGCCAGTGCAAGGGCGTACCCAAAAGCCATATCTATCGCATCCTCAGAAGCGGGGAAGTGCGCGTCAACAGCGGCCGCGTCGACGCGACCTACCGCCTGCAGGAAGGCGACCGGGTGCGCATCCCGCCGTTGCGGCTCGGCGCGAAGGCGGCCCCGTCGAAGCCGCCGAAAATCGATCTGCCCCTCCTGTACGAGGACGAAGGCCTGATCGCCGCCAACAAGCCCTCCGGCCTGGCCGTGCATGGCGGCAGCGGCATCAGCTATGGCGTCATCGAGCAGTTGCGCGCGGCGCGCCCGGAGGCGAAGTTTCTCGAACTCGTGCACCGGCTTGACCGCGACACCTCTGGCGTGCTGCTGCTTGCGAAGAAGCGCTCGGTGCTGATTGGCTTGCACGAACTGATCCGCGCCGGGCAGATGGACAAGCGCTATCTGGTGCTGGTGCAGGGGGCGTGGCCATCGGGCAAACAGCACGTGAAGCTCAAGCTGCAGCGCTATGTCACCGGCGCGGGCGAGCGCCGCGTCAGCGTGGATAATGCAGGCCGGGAATCGCATACCGTGTTCGAACTGGAGCGCGCCTGCGGCGCCTACAGCCTGCTGCAGGCGCAACTGAAGACCGGGCGCACGCATCAGATTCGCGTGCACCTCGCGCACCTGGGTTTTCCGGTAGTGGGCGACGACAAGTACGGCGACTTCGATCTGAACAAGCGTCTGGCCAAACAAGGCCTGAAACGCATGTTCCTGCATGCCTGGAAGCTCGCATTCGTGCATCCCCTCACCGGCGCGCGGCTGAAGCTCGAGGCGCCGCTGCCGGCCGAACTGGAACATTTCATGTCATTCTTAGTCAAGCATGACAAGCATTGAGCGCAACGGCGCAACCGGCATGGGCGGCGTCGACAGGAGCGTTCCTTCACCCCCTGCGCCTCTCCGACGGTGAGAGCGCATTACGCGGACAAATGATGGCGAATCGTTTTGAATTGTTGGTGTTCGACTGGGACGGGACGCTGATGGATTCCGCCGGCGCCATCATCGCGAGCATCCAGGCGAGCTGCCGCGACCTCGGGCTGCCCGTGCCCGAGCGCGAGCGTGCCTCTCACGTGATTGGCCTGGGGCTGAAAGACGCCCTGGCCTATGCCGTGCCCGAACTGCCGCCGAGCGACTACGGCAAGCTGGCCGAGCGCTATCGCCACCATTATCTGGCGCGCGATCCCGACATCGAGCTGTTCCCGGGCATGCGCGAGATGCTGGCGAGCCTGAAGCAGGAAGGCTACTTGCTGGCGGTGGCCACGGGCAAGACCCGCGTTGGGCTGGAGCGCGCGCTGGCGGCGACGCAGCTGAAGCGCTATTTCGACGCTTCGCGTTGCGCCGACGAAACCCATTCCAAACCGCACCCAGCCATGCTGCAGGAACTCATGCAGGAGTTGCTGATCGGCGCCGAAGCCACGCTGATGATCGGCGACACGGCGCACGACCTAGAGATGGCGGCAAACGCCGGCGTGCCGGCATTGGCGGTGAGCTACGGCGCGCATCCGCGGGACAGTCTGACCGCGCTCAATCCGCTGGACTGCATCGACACGCCGCAGGAATTGCTGCCATGGCTGACGAAGAACGCCTGAGCGAACTCAGCGAACACCTGAGCGAGCTCAGCGAACGCCTGAGCAAGTTAGGTGAACCGCTGAGCCTGTCCGACGCGCGCCTGATATGCGCCAGCAGCGAACTCGTCGAGAGCGGTGACGGCGTGCGCTTCGAGATCGAATGGAATGGAGCAGCCGCGCCTGCCTTCGCCATCCGCCATCGCGGCAGAGTGTACGGCTACCTCAATCGTTGCGCGCACATCGCCATGGAACTGGACTGGATGCCGGGGAAGTTTTTCGATATGGAGGGCGAGTATTTGATATGCTCCACGCATGGGGCGCTATACGCGCCGGAAAGCGGCGCATGCCGGGGCGGGCCGTGCCGCGGCGCGGCGCTGGTCCGCTTGAATATGTTCGAGACCGATGGCAAGGTCTATATGAGGAGGATTTGAGGCCATGGCGGACGAGGAAAAGGACTGGGAACGCGCGACGCTGGAGAAACTCTCCTTCGCCGCGCTGAAGGAGCAGAGGAAGGCGCGGCGATGGGGCATTTTCTTCAAGCTCCTCACCTTTGCGTATGTCACCTTCCTCCTGGTGATTCTGTTGCAGTGGCGCGGCGACGGCGACGTCATCTCGGGCGGGGGGCAGCATACGGCGCTGATCCAACTCGAAGGGGTGATCGACGCCAAAGGCGAGGCCAGCGCCGAAAAAATCACCGGCGCGCTGCAAAGCGCCTTTAAGGACAAGAACACGCAAGGCGTGATTCTGCGCATCAATTCCCCCGGCGGCAGCCCGGTGCAATCGGGCATCATCTACGACGAGGTACGGCGGCTGCGCGGCGTCCATCCGAACACGCCCCTGTACGCGGTGGTCGAGGACATCTGCGCCTCGGGCGGTTATTTCGTCGCAGCCTCGGCCGACAGGATTTACGTCAACAAGGCCAGCCTGGTCGGCTCCATCGGCGTGCTCATGGACGGCTTCGGCTTCACCGGCGGCATGGACAAGCTGGGTGTGGAGCGGCGTTTGCTCACGGCGGGCGAAAACAAGGGTTTCATGGACCCGTTCTCCCCGGTGGATACGAAACAGAAGGAGTACGCGCTCAGCATGCTGAACGATATCCACCAGCAATTCATCGCGGTGGTGAAACAGGGTCGCGGCAAGCGCCTGAAGGACAGTCCTGAATTGTTCAGCGGCCTGGTATGGACCGGGCAAAAGAGCGTGGAACTGGGTCTGGCGGATGGTTTCGGCAGCGTCGAATCGGTCGCGCGCGACGTAATCAAGGCGGAGCAGATCGTCGACTATACCGAGAAGTCCAATCCGGTCGAGCGCATCGCCAAGCGTTTCGGCGCCGCTGCCGCGAAGGGCTTCGTCGACTTCACATTGCGCGACCATCTGCGGCTGCGCTGAGCGCGGTTTATTAAATTGGGTGTCTCAAATACTGCGATTGCCGCGTGCCACAAGCGGACTTGCGCGCTGCGCGCGCCAACCGCGATTTCTGTACGGAAAAAAACATCCGTACAGAAATCGCGGTTATGGTTAACAGCGAAGACGGCGTGAGGGTTTTTATCCAAGATCGTCAATTGCGCGCGGATGGTTTTTCATCCGTGCGCGATCGACGATCCGCGCGGACGGTCTTTCGTCCGCGCCAGGTTTCTAAGCCGCCAGCAGCAGGAATAAGGCCGGCCGGCGGTCAATCTGCGGCGGATGTCGTTTCCACGCTGCGACCGTCATGGTGCGGATATCCTCTTCAGGCAGAGTGAGATCCGCGGCGACGCAAAGCAGCGTATTGCCCGCGCAGGCGGCAAGCAGGCTCGCGACCAGTTTCTGGTTGCGGTAGGGCGTCTCGATGAAAATCTGGGTCTGCGTCAGCCGCCGCGACTCTTTTTCCAGTTCCCGCAACGCCTTTTCCCGTTCAACCTCGGCCACGGGCAGATAGCCGTGAAATGCGAAACGCTGTCCATTCAGGCCCGAAGCCATGAGGGCGAGCAGGATCGAGGAGGGGCCGACCAAGGGCACGACCCGGATGCCGTGGCGGTGCGCATACAGCACCAGCTTCGCGCCCGGGTCGGCGACAGCCGGACAGCCTGCTTCGGACAGTACGCCCAGGTCATGTCCGGCCAGGAGCGGCGCAGCCAGCCCGGCGATCGCCCCCTCCGGCGTATGTTCGTTCAGGGTGGCGATATGCAACGCCTGCAGCGGTTTCGCGGTGCCGAGCTGTTTCAGATAGGCACGCGCAGTCTTCGGATTTTCGGCGACGAAGTACTCGAGCGTGCGCGCGCGCAGTTGCACTTCCGCGGGGACGACTGCGGCCAGTGCAGTCGCCCCAAGCGTAGTCGGGATGAGAAACAGCGTGCCCGGCGTCAAAATCAGATGACCTGCACGCCCTGCGCGGCGAGCATTTCGGTGAGGGCGATCAGGGGCAGACCGATCAGCGCATTCGGATCGGCGCCGTGCATTTCGGCAATGAGGGCGATGCCCAGTCCCTCGACGCGGGCGCTGCCGGCGCAGTCATAAGCTTGCTCGCGCTGAAGATAGCGCTCGATCTGCGCGTCGCTGTAATCGCGCAGGCGCACGCGGTAGGGCACGACGCGGGTCTCGATTCTGGCGCTGGCGGCGTTGTGTACGCACAGCGCTGTATGGAACACCACTTCCTTGGCACGCATCGCTTTGAGCTGGCGCAGCGCGTTGGCATGGTTTCCCGGTTTGCCCAGCGTCGTTCCATCGAGTACGGCCACCTGGTCCGAACCGATCACGATCGCCTGGGGATAGCGCAGCCCCACGGCCCGGGCCTTGGCTTCGGCCAGGCGCCGCGCGGTGCCTTCCGGCGCCTCGTTCGGCAAAGCGGTCTCGTCCACCTCCGGCGCAGCGACCTCGAAAGGCAAGCCCAGCCGCGCGAGCAACTCGCGCCGGTATTTCGAGGTCGAGGCGAGAACGATTTGGGGCAGCGCGTGCATATGGGACCGGATTTAACCATGGATTTGCGCGCCTTTGCGCGACAACCCATCGCTCGGCTCAGCGGCAGCGCTCCGCCAGCTGCTGTTCCATGCGCGCGATTGCGGCGTTGCGCTCCTCGTCGCTTTGAAACACGCGCTCGCCCGCCTCGTTCAACCGGTACACCCGGCGCGCGGTTTTCATCTGGGCGAGCTGGTCGCGCGCCTGGTTGCAGTTGCGGCGCCGCGAGGCTTCTTGTTGCTTGTCCTTGGCCTCGGTTTGCTCGGCTTCGATGCGGCGCTTGCGGAATTCGAGCTCCTGCTCCTTCCAGCCAGGTTGCGCGGCCTTTCCGGGCGCCCCGGCAGGGTTGGCCAGGCGTTGCTCCACCTCCTGGGCCTTCTTGCCCTGGGGCGGGCGCTCGCCGTAATGGGTCACCCCCTTTTCGTCCACCCATTTGTACATCTGGGCCTGTGCGGGAACGAGCAGGGCCCAGAGCACGCAAATCCTCAGCAAGGTGTTGAAAATTTTGTTTTTCCTTTGACAGTGGAAGGTAAAAAAATGATATTATGCGCGCCTTATGTTGCAACCGGCGGCCATCGATGGCCTGGCGTTTGCCCGCAACGCGGCGGTGGTGGAAGGGCGGCTGGGCATGGAATCCTTGCCGCGGCTCGCACAATCGGGGTGTTCGGGTTCGGCAGTTGATTTTATCCTGAGCGGCGAAATCAACGAGCGCGGCAAGCCGGGGCTAAAGCTGACCGTGGACGGCTGCTTGCGCCTGCAATGCCAGCGTTGTCTTGGCAGCCTGGCGTGGCCCGTGCACCTTGAGGCGCAACTGGAATTCGCCGCGAGCGAGGAAGAAATCGCCACGGCCGATGATGACATAGAACGCGTCGTCGCGGGCCCCGAAATGAGCGTCGCGGTTTTGGTGGAAGATGAGGTTTTGCTCGCTTTGCCCATGGTGCCCAAACATGAGCAATGCAGCACAGCGGCAGAATCAGGCGCGAATGCCAAGCCTTCGGCTTTTGAGGCGCTCGCCGCCCTGAAGAAACGAAGTTTAAGTGGAGGCTAACGCGCGAAGCGCGTTACGCGGGAACTGGAATCGAACAGGTAAGGAGCATAGATATGGCAGTCCAACAGAACAAGAAATCGCCCTCGAAGCGCGGCATGCATCGGGCGCACGATTTTCTCACCAATCCGCCTCTTGCCGTCGAACCGACGACCGGCGAGGTGCATCTGCGCCACCATATCAGCCCCAGCGGCTATTATCGCGGCAAGAAAATCGTCAAGTCCAAAGGCGAATAGGCGCGCCCAGGCGCATTGCGAACGGGCAGCAGCCCGTTGGCCCGGCAGCAGGCCGGTTTGACTACCGCCAAAGACAAATGGATACCACGCCAGTGGATACCACGGTAGCCATCGATTGCATGGGCGGCGATCACGGCCCCGGCGTCACCGTTCCCGCGGCGCTCAATTTCCAGAAGTCACATCCGCAATGCAATATCGTCCTGGTCGGTCTGCAGGATGCGATCGAAGCTGAATTGCGCACGCGCCACGCGCGGCCCGGCCCGCGCCTTGTCGTGCATAACGCGAGCCAGGAGGTGGGCATGGACGAGGTGCCCGCCTCCGCATTGCGCGGAAAGAAAGACTCCTCGATGCGCGTCGCCGTCAATCTGGTCAAGAGCGGCAGCGCGCACGCCTGCGTGAGCGCCGGCAATACCGGCGCGCTGATGGCGATTTCGCGCTTTGTCCTCAAGACGCTGCCGGGGATAGACCGCCCGGCCATCGCCGGCATCATGCCGACGGTGAAAGGCGAGACCTATGTGCTCGACCTGGGCGCCAACGTCAATTGCACGCCGGAGCATTTACTGCAGTTCGCCATCATGGGGGCGATGCTGGTGTCGGCGATGCAGCACAAGGAACGCCCCAGTATCGGCCTGCTCAACATCGGCGAAGAAGACATCAAAGGCAACGAAGTCGTGAAACAGGCGGGCGAACTGTTGCGCGCGAGCGGTCTCAATTTTTACGGCAACGTCGAAGGCGACGACATCTTCAAGGGCACCACCGACGTGGTGGTGTGCGACGGTTTCGTCGGCAATGTAGCGCTCAAGACCGCCGAAGGCCTGGCGAAAATGCTGCGCACCTTCCTCACCGATGAATTCAAGCGCAATTGGTTCACTTACCTGTGCGGCATCATGGCCGCGCCCGTGCTTTCCGCGTTCAAGCGCCGGGTCGATCCCGGGCGCTACAACGGCGCCAGCCTGCTCGGTTTGAAAGGCATCGTGGTGAAAAGCCACGGCTCGGCGGACAGTTTCGCCTTCGAGACTGCGATCGCGCGTGCCTTCGACGAGGTGCGCGAGGGTGTGCTGCAACGCATTTCCGAGCGGGCCGAGGCGGCGCGCCCTAATGGGGTGGAGGCGGCGTGATCCATTCCAGAATCGCGGGTACCGGCAGCTATCTGCCGCGCCAGGTCGTGACCAACGACGATCTGGCTCAGCGCATGGACACCTCCGACGAGTGGATTCGTTCGCGCACCGGCATCCGCCAACGCCATATCGCCGACGCCGGCGAAACATCCAGCAGTCTCGCTCTAGAGGCAAGCAAGGCGGCGATGGCCAGCGCCGGCATCGGCGCAGCGGACATCGATCTCATTATCCTTGCCACCTCGACCCCGGACTTCGTTTTTCCCAGCACCGCGTGTCTGCTGCAGGCCAAGCTTGGCATCAAAGGATGCCCGGCTTTCGACGTGCAGGCGGTGTGCAGCGGCTTCGTCTATGCACTGGCCACGGCCGATCTGTTCATCCGTTCGGGGCAGCACCGCTGCGCGTTGGTGGTCGGCGCGGAAGTGTTTTCGCGCATCCTCGACTGGAACGACCGCGGCACCTGCGTGCTGTTCGGCGACGGCGCCGGAGCGGTGATACTGAAGGCGGACGCGAATCCCGGCATCATGGCGAGCGCGCTGCACGCCGACGGCAGCCACGCCGGCATCCTCTCCGTTCCGGGCAATGTCTGCGGCGGCAAGATCACCGGGGATCCGTTCCTGCGCATGAACGGCCCGGCAGTGTTCAAATTCGCAGTGCGCGTGCTCGATGAGGTGACGCGCGAAACCCTGGCAAAATGCGCTCAGCGTATCGAAGACATTGACTGGATGATTCCGCATCAGGCCAATCTGCGCATTCTGGAGTCGACGGCGAAGCACCTCGGCGTGCCGCGGGAGAAGCTGATCGTCACCGTGGATATGCATGGCAATACCTCGGCCGCCTCGGTGCCGCTGGCGCTCGATGTCGCGATACGCGATGGCCGCATCAAGCCCGGGCACAAAGTGATGCTGCAGGGCGTCGGCGGCGGTTTCACCTGGGGTGCCACGCTGGTGCGGATGTAGCGCGGGACGCATTTCGGGCACGCAGGACGGGACGGATAGCCGAGAAATCTTCCTGCCGGCTGTGGCGCCTGAGGCGAAAGAGATTTTGATTTCGAGTTTGAACCAATGAAACTTGCAATGGTATTTCCCGGACAGGGCTCGCAGTCGGTCGGCATGATGCAGGCTTACGGCGATATCGCGGCGGTGCGTGAAGTACTCGCCGAGGCCTCCGATGCGCTCGATCAGGACCTGAGCAGGCTGATGGCCGAAGGCCCCGCCGAGCAACTCGGACTGACCGTGAACACGCAGCCGGTGATGCTCACTGCGGGCTACGCTGCCTATCGGGCCTGGTCCAGCTTGGGCGGCGCCGAGCCGGCATTGGTCGCGGGTCACAGCCTGGGCGAGTACACCGCGCTGGTGGTCGCGGGCGTGCTGTCGTTTCACGATGCGTTGCCGCTGGTGCGCTTCCGCGCCCAGGCGATGCAGGATGCCGTGCCGCAGGGGCAGGGCGCGATGGCCGCGATCCTCGGGCTGGACGAAGACGCGGTGCGCGCCGTCTGCGCCGAGGCGGCTCAGGGCGAGGTGGTGCAGGCGGTCAACTTCAATTCGCCCGGCCAGGTGGTGATCGCCGGTCATGCCGCGGCGGTGACGCGCGCCTGCAGCGCAGCCAAGACCAAAGGCGCCAAGCGGGCGCTGCCGCTGCCGGTGAGCGCGCCGTTTCATTCCGCGCTGATGCAGCCGGCGGCGGATCGGCTGCGACAATACCTGCTGAGTGTGGCATTCAACGCACCGCGAATGCGGGTGATCAATAATGTCGACGTGGCGAGCTATGACGATCCGGCACGCATCAAGGATGCACTGGTGCGCCAGGCGTGCAATCCGGTGCGCTGGGTGGAGACGATCCAGGCCTTTGCGGCGCAGGGCGTCACCCATGTCGCCGAATGCGGGCCGGGCAAGGTGCTCGCAGGCATGACCAAGCGCATCGACGGCCGCCTGGAATCGCTCGCCTTGTTCGACGGGGCCAGCATCGAGCAGGGTAGCGGACAATGGAAGAGGGGATGATCATGCTAGAAGGACAAATCGCATTGGTGACCGGCGCCACGCGCGGCATCGGCAAGGCGATCGCGCTCGGCCTGGGTGCGCAAGGCGCCAAGGTGGTCGGCACCTCGACCTCCGCGGCTGGCGCCCAAGCCATCGGCGAATATCTCGCCGAGGCCAAGATCGGCGGCAAAGGGGCGGTGCTCGAGGTCAATGACGGCGCCGCCATCGAAGCGCTGGTGGCCGAGATCGAAAAGGAGTTCGGCGCCGTCGGCATCCTCGTCAATAACGCCGGCATCACCCAGGACAACCTCGCGATGCGCATGAAGGAGGCCGAATGGGACGCGGTGATCGACACCGATCTGAAATCGGTGTTCCGTTTATCGCGCGCCGTGCTGCGCGGGATGATGAAGGCGCGCGCCGGCCGCATCATCAACATCACTTCGGTGGTGGGTAGCGCGGGCAATCCCGGGCAGATCAACTACGCCGCGGCCAAGGCCGGCATTGCCGGGCTGGCGCGCGCATTGGCGCAGGAAATTGCCAGCCGCAATATCACCGTGAACTGCGTTGCGCCGGGTTTCATCGACACCGATATGACGCGCGCGCTGAACGAGCAGCAGCGCGAGGCGATACTTGGCCGGATCCCGCTCGCGCGGCTGGGCAAGGCCGAGGATGTGGCCGCCGCGGTGGTGTTCCTGGCGTCGCCGCAGGCCGGCTACATCACCGGCGTCACGCTGCACGTCAACGGCGGCATGTACATGGCCTAGTGTCAGTTCACGCTGCGTGCCCGAGCGCCGAATAGGCAAACGTGCGGCAGTGAATTTTGGTAAAATGCGCGGCGGTTTCCGAAGCCAAAAACGAGGGAAGGAGAATTACATGGAGAATGTCGAACAACGTGTGAAAAAAATCGTCGCCGAGCAACTGGGCGTAAACGAGGCGGAAATCAAGAACGAGTCCTCCTTCATCGATGACCTGGGCGCCGATTCGCTCGATACGGTGGAACTGGTGATGGCCCTGGAAGAAGAATTCGAGACCGAGATCCCGGACGAAGACGCCGAAAAGATAACCACCGTTCAGCAGGCCATCGACTACGTCAACAGCCACGCCAAGAAGGCCTGATTCCAGGCGCCCAGCGCGCTATTTCCCGGAGCAAATTTGTCCCGCCGTAGAGTCGTGATCACCGGGTTGGGCATCGTCTCCCCGGTGGGTAACAGCGTTACTGAGGCCTGGGCCAACATCCTTGCCGGCGTTTCCGGCATCACCAAGATCAGCCACTTCGATGCGTCGCGGCTGTCCTGCCAGATCGCAGGGGAGGTGAGGAATTTCGACCTGTCCCAGTACCTGGAGCGCAAGGAAGCGCGCCACATGGACACGTTCATCCATTACGGCATGGCGGCGGGGATTCAGGCGATCCGGGATTGCGGCATAGAGGTCACGTCAGAAAACGCCGAACGCATCGGCGTCAATATCGGCTCGGGCATCGGCGGTCTGCAAATGATCGAGCAGACACAAAGAGAATTGCTTGCCGGCGGGCCGCGCAAGATCTCGCCGTTCTTTATCCCGAGTACCATCATCAACATGATTTCCGGGAACCTGTCGATCAAGTATGGCCTCAAAGGCCCGAACCTCGCCATGGTGACCGCGTGCACCACGGCGACGCACTGCATCGGAGAATCCGCACGCCTGATCGAATACGGCGATTGCGATGTGATGGTCGCCGGCGGCGCCGAGGCAGTGGTCACGGAACTCGCCATGGGCGGCTTCGCCCAGGCGCGCGCGCTTTCCACGCGCAACGACGACCCGGGCACGGCCAGCCGTCCCTGGGACCGCGACCGTGACGGCTTTGTGCTGGGCGAGGGTGCCGGGGTCCTGGTGCTGGAGGAGTACGAACATGCGAGGGCGCGCGGCGCAAGAATATACGCCGAGCTCGCCGGCTACGGCATGAGCGGCGACGCCTATCACATGACTGCGCCGCGCGAGGACGGTGATGGCGCGGCGCGGTGCATGAACAGTGCGCTCCGGAACGCGCGCCTGAACGCCGACCAGGTCGATTACATCAATGCGCATGGCACTTCGACGCCCCTAGGGGATCTGGCCGAGACCACGGCCGTCAAGCGCAGCTTCGGCGCGCACGCACGGCAGGTTGCCGTCAGTTCGACCAAGTCCATGACCGGGCACCTGCTCGGCGCGGCAGGCGGCGTGGAGGCCTTGTTCACGGCGCTGGCGATCCACCATCAGGTGGCGCCTCCGACGACCAATATCTTCAACCAGGATCCGCAATGCGACCTGGACTATGTACCAAACACGGCGCGACCGATGAAGATCAAGGTTGCGCTATCGAATTCCTTCGGCTTCGGCGGTACTAACGGCACTCTGGTGTTCGGCCGAATTTGACCGACAAACTCACCGTCACGCTGAGACCTTCGCCTATTCTCGCCTTGGCTTTGACGCTGATGGCGGCGGTGGCGCTCGCCTGCGCCTGGATCAGTCTGCCGGGCCTGGCGCTCGCGCCGGTCGCCGCCGGCATCCTCCTCGCCTGGGCCTTGCACTTCGCGCAAGCATTGCAGCGGGGCAAGCATGCCGCGCGTGCGCTGGAGCTGGGTTCGCAAAGCCGCGGTCGCTGGCAGGACCGGTCAGGGCATTGGCGCGAGGCGGAAATACTGCCCGACAGTTACGCATCGGATTGGCTGGTGGTCGTAAACATGCGCGGCAATGGCTGGCACGGCCGCTCCCTGGTGCTTCTGCCTGACTGCGCCGCGGCCGAGGAATTGCGCCGGCTGCGCGTCTGGCTGCGCTGGCGCCTGGGGCGGGCGTGAACTTTATGCGCCCGCGCCGGTCAGAGGAGCATCGTCCCCCGTCGTAACGTGCCAGATTCGCGAGGTAAGGATTGAAATTTCCGGGCGGCAGCGCGACCCCGATTGAGTTGCTCGAGCTGGACTTCGTCCCGGGTGCGGCGTTCCAGCGGGCGCCCGAGCAGTTGGAGTATACTGACGTCTGCCTGAGCAGAACAAACCAAGAACAGCCTCAGGGATCCACGGAAGGGCGGCGCATGGGTGAGCGCGACATTGACCAACAACTGGTCGAGCGTGCGCAACAAGGCGACAAGCATGCATTCGAACTGCTGGTCAGCAAATATCAGCGCAAGCTCGGACGTCTGCTGTCACGCTTCGTCCGCGATCCAGGCGAGGTCGAGGACGTGACCCAGGAGGCGTTCATCAAGGCCTACCGGGCATTGCCGTCGTTTCGCGGCGACAGCGCCTTCTACACCTGGCTTTACCGCATCGGCATCAATACCGCGAAGAACTACCTCGCCGCCGCCGGCCGGCGCGCGCCTACGCTCACCAACTACGACGCGGAAGAGGCAGAGACGTTCGACGACGGCGATCAGCTGCGCGATCTCAATACGCCGGAGAATCTGCTGATGAGCAAGCAGATCGCGCAAACAGTGAACCAAAGCATGGATCGGCTGCCTCAGGAACTGAGGGCGGCAATCATGTTGCGCGAGATTGAAGGCATGAGCTACGAGGACATCGCCAAGATCATGAATTGCCCCATCGGCACGGTGCGCTCCCGCATCTTCCGTGCGCGCGAGGCGATCGCCGAGGAGCTGCGGCCGCTGCTGGACATAGCCAAGGACAAGAGATGGTGACGCCATGAAAGAGAATTTGTCGGCCTGGATGGATGACGAGTTGCGCGGCGAGCAGACCCGCCCGCTGCTGTCGCAACTCAAGCGCGACGCCGAACTGCGCGCGAGCTGGGACTGCTACCACCTGATCGGAGACGCCGTACGCGGCGTGCACGGTCCGGATCTGCACGCCAGAATCTGTGCCCGGCTCGATGCCGAGCCGACGGTGCTTGCGCCGCAGCGCCGCGGCAAAGCGGAGCGATTGCGCAACTTTGCCCTGTCGGCGGCGGCGAGCGTCGCGGCGGTGGCCTTCGTCGGCTGGATGGCCCTCCCCGGGCAGAAGGATATGCCGCAAATCGCCGCCATCCCGGCGGCGGATGTCAAACAGGTCGCGCTGCCCGCCGGCGAGGGTGTCAAGGACTATCTGCTCGCGCATCAGCGCTATTCCCCGAGCAGCGCAATGCAGGGTGTCGCGCCCTATGTACGCACCGTGGCCGAGGAGCGGAGCGCCGTGCGCCGATGAGAATCCTGGCGGTGCTGCTGCTCGCGCTGTCGGCGCATTCGGCGTGGGCCGAAGGTGACGCGCTGTCCTGGCTGCAGCGCATTCATGGCGCAACGCAGAAGCTCAGCTACACCGGAACCTTCGTCTACCGCAGCGGGGACCAGGCCGAAACCTTGCGCATCGTCCACGTCGCCGGGCGCAACGGCGCGCACGAGCGGCTGGAAACGCTGGAAGGGCAGCCGCGCGAAATCGTCCGCAGCGGCGACGAAGTGAAGTGTTACCTGCCTGCAAGCATGACGGTGAAGGTCGACAAGCAGACTGACCACCTGGTCTTTCCGGCCCTGCTGCCGGCAAACCTGCAGGAGATCAGCGAGCACTACAACGTGACCAAGGGCGGGATCGAACGCATCGCCGGCTTCGAATGCCAGTCGATCGTGCTCGAACCCAAGGACAAGATGCGCTACGGCCACAGATTGTGGGCCGACACCAACACCGGAATGTTGCTCAAGTCGCAGACCTTCAATGACAAGAACGAAGTGGTGGAGCAGTTTGCTTTCACGCAGATCGCCATCGGCGGTAGGATCGGCCAAGGCCAGCTCAAGTCCAGATACGTGGTCGAGTCGCGCGCCTGGCGCGTGGAGAATTCCGGCGCGGTGGCGACCAGTCTGGCCGCATCCGGCTGGTCGATCAAACCGGAGCTACCCGGCTTCAAGAAGGTGACCGAGATGAAGCGCACCCAGGGCGGGTCGAGCGAGGTCGGACATGTGGTCTATTCCGACGGATTGGCCGCGGTATCGGTGTTTATCGAGCCGATGGCAAACAAGACCTCGTTGCCGCAGCCGGGGCTGTCGCGCCAGGGCGCAATCAACATTTACAGCCGGCAGATTGCCGAGCATCTGGTCACCGTGGTCGGCGAGGCTCCGGCCGAAAGCGTGAAGAAGATCGCCGATTCGGTGGAGTACCGCAAGCCTTGATCCGGGGCCTGCGTTGCACACGCATCTGCGCTCGCAGTTTCCTCAACACTCCGTAAATGCAAGAAGGAACGTGACAATGCGAAAAATACTGCTCCTATGGTTGCTGTTCCTCCCATTCGGTTCCTTTGCCCAGGCGCGCGACTTGCCAGATTTCACCGAATTGGTGGAAAAGCAGGGGCCCGCCGTGGTCAACATCAGCACTGCGCAAAATGTGCGCGAGCGCGCCAGCATGCCGCAAATGCCGAACCTGGATGAGGACGATCCGTTCTACGAATTCTTCCGCCGCTTCATGCCGCAGAATCCCGGCCAGCAACCGCGCGAATTTTCAACCCGTTCGCTCGGCTCGGGGTTCATCATCAGTGCCGACGGCTACATCCTCACCAATGCGCACGTGGTCGATGGGGCGGACGAGACCACGGTACGCCTGATCGACAAGCGCGAGTTCAAGGCCAAGGTCATCGGCGCCGACAAGCGCACCGACGTGGCGCTGATCAAGATCGAGGCCAGTGGGCTCCCTGTGGTCAAGCTCGGCGACCCGAACAAGCTCAAGGTGGGCGAATGGGTGCTGGCGATCGGTTCGCCGTTCGGTTTCGACAATACGGTCACCGCCGGCATCGTCAGCGGCAAGGGCCGCTCGCTGCCGCAGGAGAACCTGGTGCCCTTTATTCAGACCGACGCGGCGGTGAACCCGGGTAACTCCGGCGGCCCGCTGTTCAACATGCGCGGCGAGGTGGTCGGAATCAACTCGCAGATCTACAGCCGCACCGGCGGCTACATGGGATTGTCCTTCGCCATTCCCATCGACCTCGCGCTGGACGTGCAGCATCAGTTGCGCAGCACCGGGCGCGTCAGCCGTGGCCGCATCGGCGTGGTGATCCAGGAAGTGACCAAGGAACTGGCCGAATCCTTCGGCCTGGCCAAGCCCGAGGGCGCCCTGGTCAACTCTGTGGAAAAAGGCGGCCCGGCGGACAAGGCCGGAGTGGAAGTCAGCGACATCATCATCAAGTTCGACGGCAAGAACGTGGCGAACTCCAACGACCTGCCGCGGATCGTCGGGGCTACCCGCCCGGGCAGCAAGGTCGGCATGCAGGTATGGCGCAAAGGCGCGGCCAAAGATCTGACAGTGACGGTGGCGGAAATCCCGGCCGACAAGCAGGCAAGTCGCGAAACGCGTGGCGCGAAGCCGGCCGAAGTCGCCGCCAACCGCCTGGGCCTGGTATTGTCTGACCTCAGCGAGGATCAGCGCAAGGAGCTCAAGATCGCGAACGGCGTGGCAGTGGACGAAGTGCGCGGGCAGGCGCGCGGAGATCTGCGCAAGGGCGATATCATCCTGGCACTGATCCACAAGGGAAACAATGTCGAAGCCAAGAGCGTCGCGCAGTTCAACAAAGCGTTAAATGGCATCGACAAGGCCGCCACGATCACTTTGCACGTGCGCCGCGGCGAGAACCAGAGTTTCATCACCATCAAGGGCCTGAACGGCAAGTAAGCCGCCCGTGCGCCCGGCTGACGCGGACGATACCAGGCTGCGGCTTACGCTCTACGGCCGCAGTTACTGCCATCTGTGCGATGAAATGCTCGCCGCGCTGGATGCACTGCGCGGCGAGTTTGGCTTCACTGTGGAGGTGGTCGATGTCGATGCCGATGCGGCCCTGGAGCAGCGTTTCGGCGCCCTGGTGCCGGTATTGATGCACGCCGGCGCCGAGCTGTGCCATTATCATCTGGATGCCGGGAAAGTTCGTGCTTATTTGGCTAAAATCCGTTAAAATACCGAACGTTATTCTTCAAAGGGTGCCGCGCAGGCACCCTTTTTCATGATGCAGCATATCCGCAATTTTTCCATCATTGCCCACATTGACCACGGCAAGTCGACGCTCGCCGACCGCTTCATCCAGCTGTGCGGCGGGCTGTCCGAGCGTGAGATGGAAGAGCAGGTGCTCGATTCCATGGACCTGGAACGCGAGCGCGGCATCACGATCAAGGCGCAGACTGCGGCGCTGCAGTACAAGGCCCGCGACGGCAACCTGTACAACCTCAATCTGATCGACACCCCCGGGCACGTCGATTTCTCCTACGAGGTGTCGCGTTCCCTGGCCGCCTGCGAGGGTGCGGTGCTGGTGGTCGACGCCTCGCAGGGAGTGGAAGCGCAGACCGTCGCGAACTGCTACACCGCGATCGAGCAGGGCGTGGAAGTGGTGCCCGTGCTGAACAAGATCGACCTGCCCTCGGCGGACCCGGAGGGGGCGATCCGCGAGATCGAGGACGTGATCGGCATCGACGCCAAGGATGCGCTGCGCGTCAGCGCCAAGACCGGGGAGGGCGTGCAGGACATACTCGAGGCGGTGATCGCGCGCATTCCGGCGCCCAAGGGCGACCCGCAAGCGCCGCTGAAGGCGCTGATCATCGATTCCTGGTTCGACAACTATGTCGGCGTGGTGATGCTGGTGCGCATGATGGACGGCACCCTGTCCCCCAAGGACAAGATCCTGCTGATGTCTTCCGGCACGGTGCACCTGTGCGAGCAGGTCGGCGTGTTTACGCCCAAGTCGCAGACGCGCCCGCGGCTCGCTGCCGGCGAGGTGGGTTTCATCATCTCCGGCATCAAGGAACTGCAAGCGGCCAAGGTGGGCGACACGGTTACCCTGTCCGATCGGCCCGCCGCTGCTGCGCTGCCCGGATTCAAGGTGATCAAGCCCCAGGTGTTCGCCGGGCTGTACCCGGTCGAGGCCAATCATTACGACGGCTTGCGCGACGCGCTGACCAAGTTGAAGCTGAACGACGCCTCGCTGCAATACGAGCCCGAGGTATCGCAGGCGCTGGGTTTCGGTTTCCGCTGCGGTTTTCTCGGCCTGCTGCACATGGACATTGTGCAGGAGCGGCTGGAGCGCGAGTACGACCAGAACCTGATCACCACGGCGCCGACGGTGGTGTACGAGGTGCTGCTGGCGGACGGCGCGGTGCAACGGGTGGAGAATCCGGCGAAAATGCCCGATCCGTCGAGGATCGACGAGATACGCGAGCCCATCATTACCACCACCATTTTCGTGCCGCAGGAACACGTCGGCGCCATCATGACGCTGTGCACGCAGAAGCGCGGCGTGCAGAAGAACATGCAGTACACTGGCCGCCACGTGATGCTGACCTACGAGATGCCGCTTTCCGAAGTGGTGATGGATTTCTTCGACAAGCTCAAGTCGGCAAGCCGCGGTTACGCCTCGCTCGACTACGAATTCAAGGAATACCGCGCATCTGAGGTGGTGAAGCTCGACATTCTCATCAACGGCGAGCGCATCGACGCGCTATCGCTGATGGTGCACCGGGACAGCAGCCGCTACCGCGGGCGCGAACTGGTAGCGCGCATGCGCAAGTTGATCCCGCGGCAGATGTTCGACGTCGCGGTGCAGGCGGCGATCGGCGCCAACATCATCGCGCGCGAGAACGTCAAAGCGCTGCGCAAGAACGTGCTGGCAAAATGCTACGGCGGCGACATCACGCGCAAGAAGAAACTGCTGGAGAAGCAGAAGGCCGGCAAGAAACGCATGAAGCAGGTGGGCAATGTGGAAATCCCGCAGGAAGCCTTCCTCGCCATTCTGCAGGTGGATTGAGGACTATCGATGAACTTCGCGCTACTGCTGTTCAGCCTGCTGGTGGTTACCGGCGCCATGGCGGCGCTCGACGC
>Ga0315281_10004101_pt1 | contig 21247 bp, 20 predicted proteins | sample YL17G07_0_MG_FD_204540 | JGI IMG/M metagenome (GOLD analysis project Ga0315281, IMG submission 204540) | Sediment microbial communities from Yellowstone Lake, YNP, Wyoming, USA - YL17G07_0 | ecosystem: Environmental > Aquatic > Freshwater > Lake > Sediment | place: USA: Wyoming | collected...
ATCCGGTAGGCAGTTCTCTCGCTTTCGGAGGTGGGGACATCCAGGACTTGCACGTGGCAGGAAAGAGCATGGGAATGAGGCGCGAGGCTCCAGATGTGGATATCGTGCACCTCGCGCACGCCGGGGACCTTCAACATCTCCGCCGCCACGCGCTCGACGCTGAGGCCCTGGGGCGTGCTTTCGAGCAAAATGTTGGCCGAGTCTCGCAGAATGCCTACGGCGGACCAGACGATCATGCCGGCAATCAGAAAAGCCAGGAGCGAATCGATCAGGTGCTGGCCGGTCTGGCGGATGAGCCAGGCGCCCGCCACAATGCCCACGTTCGAGAGCGCGTCGCCCAGATTGTGGATGAATACTGCACGCAGGTTCAGGTCGCGACGCTCGCGCAGGAGCGCGAGCGAGATTCCACCGTTGACGACCAATGCTACCAAACCCACCACCAGCATGGTCCCACTTGCGACGGGGACGGGTCGCACGGCGCGTTCGTAGCCCTCATAACAGAGGAAGAGCGCCACGCCCACCAGGATCAGCGCATTGGCGAACGCGGCCAGGACGCCGACACGGTGATAACCGAAGGTCTTCTTGTGGTCGGGAGGTTTTTGCTCAAAGTAGAGCGCGAGCTAGGAAAGAATCAGGGTGGGGATATCGGTGAAGTTGTGCCAGCCATCGCTGAGGAGGGCCAGGCTGTGTGCCAGAGTCCCGGCCACGAATTCCAGTGCCACCAGTAGAAGCGTGGCCACCAGGGCGACCCTCACTATCCAGCTCGCCGATCGGGAATGGGTCAACGCGTGCAGAGGTGCCTCCCGCGGCAATTCTATTCCATCGTCAAACGCGCCTGCAACGCGTGAGGGATGACTAACCAGCTGGTCGCGCGAGCTGCTCGCGGGCTTTGGTTGAGGGGCGTGATGGCCCGGCTACTCGCCGCGCGACGTTTGAGGTAAGATAGGGTGTGCGCGTCGGGGGCAGCCTGGCGGCTGGCGAAGACGAACCAGGGGCGTGCTGGAGTTGCAGTTGAATCTGAGGTCTCGGGTGGGAAGAAATCGAAAGGAGCTGTCTTCACCCGTAGTGAACGCCATCCCCTGCATTTCGAGCATCATACCGCACTCGGGCGTTGCCCTCCGGGCAAGCTTGGGACTGTTGGTGTTGGTTTCAACAGTGATTCCGAGCCTTGCCCAGGAGGCCGCACCCCAGGCAGAAGGCCAGCCCGCCGCGGCCGCTCCGGCTTCTCAGGGCACGCCCTCGAAGGAGGGGACGACGCCTACCAGTCCCGAGAAGATCGGCGTGCGAGTCGAGGTAGTGAACGTTCCTGTGACTGTGCTGGATAGGCACGGGCGTCCAGTGATTGATCTGACCAAGGAAGACTTCCAGGTTTTCGAGGATGGAGTTGAGCAGGCCATCCGCTACTTCAGCCGCGAAGTGCGTCAGCCCCTCCGCATTGGGTTGGTTCTGGACACGAGCAACAGCGCGCGCCCGGCGCTGCAATTCGAGAAAGATGCGGCCAGCGAGTTTGTCTTCAACATGCTGCAGGGCCGCAGCAGCAAGAACCAGATTTTTCTCCAAACGTTCGACGCCACCAGTTCCGTCGTTCAGGACTTCACCAACGATCCGGAGATTTTGAACGAGAAGCTCCGGGCCTTGAAAGCCGGAGGCGGGAAAGCCCTTTACGACGCGATCTATTTTGCCTGCAAGGAGAAGATGCTCAATTCCGGCCCGCCGGAGAACATGCGCCGTGTTCTCGTGCTGGTGAGCGATGGCAGAGACGTGGCGAGCGAGCATGCGCTCGACGAAGCTCTCTCCATGGCGCACAAGGCCGAGACCATGATTTACACCATTGACAACACGGCCTACGGTTACCACAACCCTGCGGATAAGATCCTGGAAAGGATCTCCGAGGAGACGGGTGGCGCCGCCTTTTTCCCCCTGGAGGAGACACCGGGTGCGGACCTGGGCACCGGCTATCTCTCGCAAGGCCAGATCGGCGACACTTCCCAAAATAAGGGCCTGGGAGCTGCAACCGGCATCTATTCCGCTACCCGGCTGATGCAGCTGGCCGACTCGCTGGAAGCCATCGGCCGCGAACTCAATGAGCAATACAGCCTCGGCTACACACCCACTAACAACAAGGCGGATGGCACCTACCGTATCATCCGGGTTGTGGCCCGCCGCAAGGACGCCACGGTCCGGGCGAAGACCGGCTACTTCGCCGCCACTGACTAGTCCTGTAGACCTCCTGCCGCGCCTTCAATTTTCCTGCGGAGTGAATTCATGATTGACGTTTCCGCCTTCTGCGGAGCATTGGGCAGCGCGCGATTGCGGACCTGAGCCAAACGCTCGAAGAGCACATGCCGCACTTCCCGACGCACGCGAAGTTCTTTCTGTTTCTGGCCCTGCTCCTCAAGATTTGCGCCGGCTCCGGCTCGCCGATTCGTGCGCGCGCTGGTTTGGGAGCCGGCGCCCGCGTCCATTGCCGCTTGTCCGGGAATTGTTCAGCGCTGGGGAAGGAAGCACTGAGATGCAAGCGGCATGAGGGCGCCTCAGTCCCCCGCTACTGCGCCTGCACGACTAATTCGCCATTCTCGACACGCATTGCCGTGACGGCTTCGGGGACTTCCATGTGCATGTCGATCTTGCCCTCCAGCCACGACGCCGGGAGAGGCAGGCTGCCCACGCCCACTTCCGAGGGAATGAGGCGCAAAGTGTGATTGCTGAAACCCAGACTTCCGGCCACCGTAACGTGGAGGGGCACGCCTTTCGCGTCGACGCTGAGCAACATCAGGAGCTTGCCGCCCTCGAGGTGGAGTGTCGCCCCCTTCAGAGTCACGGGACCCGCCGGCGGAGGATTGTCCTTGAGGCTTTCCTGAATCTTCGAGTTTATCTCCGCCTCGGTCAGGCGAATTTCGCCTGGCATCCGCTGCTCTTGGGCTTGCGCGAGGCGGCTCATTTTCTTGTCGAAGGACCTAGCGGCCTGGGCGCTAACTTCGGCCGTGGGGAAGGATGGCTTGCGCAAGACGAGCAGAATGGACGCGAGGGTTAGGGCCAGCAGGCCCCAACTCAAGATGCGGATGATTCTTTTCGCCATCGGAAGGTCCTCCGCAGACACGTTTCGGAGAGTCGCCTTACTTTACACCGGTCGCATCTTCGCTCCGGGCCGTCCCCCGCGCCGGGTGCAACAGACCAGTCAGGATGGAGCTGACCAGCAAGCCCAAGCTGAGCAAACCAAAGGCATAAAGAAAATTCCCCGTGCGCTGGCTCAAATAGCCGACCACCAGAGGGCCGAAATATCCGCCGAGATTTCCGATGGCGTTCACCAGCCCCATGGCAGACCCCGCCACCGCTTGGGGAAGGGTTTCCGTGGGAATCGCCCAGAAAGGCCCGAGGGCGGCGTAGGGTCCGGCGCCCGCGAGACAGATGAACGTGAAGGACACTATCGGCGAGTGCTGGCTGGCGAGGATGCCGGCTAGCAAGAACACTCCGCCCCAGGCAAGCGCTGCCGCCACATGGCGGCGTCGCTCCCGTGTCTTGTCCGAGTGCTGGGAGTTCAGCACCATCGCAATTGCCGTCACGATGTACGGGATGGCAAACAGAACTCCAACCCACAAGTTGCTCAGCCTCTTGGCGCTCGCCAGCGCGCTGGGCAGCCAGAACAAGAATCCGTAGCTTCCGCTGTTGAGCAGGAAATAGATGCAGACCATCACCAACACCTGGGGACGCATCAGAGCCCGCAGGTAGGGCTCGGGACGCACAGGCTCGAGCTCCTTGGCTTCCCGGCGCAGGGTGGCCTGGAGGTATTCACGCTCTTCCGTAGAGATCCAATGGGCCTGGTGTGGGTGGTCATGGATAAAACACACCCAGACTAGCAGCCAAAGGAAGGGCAGGGCGCCCTCGGCCACTAGCAACACTCGCCAGTCCCAGCGGCCGAGGATCCACCCGGAGAGCGGCGAGGAAGCAATCACCGCTACAGGCTGGCAGAGCATCCAAAAGGCGTTGGCGCGTGCGCGTTCCGCGCGGGGGAACCAGTTGGAGAGCAACACCAGTGTCGCCGGCCAGACGCCACCCTCAGCGACACCCAGGAGAAACCGCATGACCCAGAACTCTCGCCAGGAGTGGACGAGGCCGCAAGCCACGGCGCAGACCCCCCAGGCTACCAGCGCGATGCTCACAAACCGCTTGGCACTCCAGCGGTGCGCCAGGTACCCGCCGGGAATTTGCAGCAGCAAGTAACCCCAGAAGAAAATTCCGGCGGCATCGCCCGCCTGCGTGGGATCCATCTGGAGTTCGCGACTCATCGAGGGCAAGGCCAGTGAGATGTTGGTGCGATCGATAAAGGCAATCGTGTACATGATGAAAGCGACCGGAATGATGCGCAGCCACCGTTGTTGAAGCATGAGGCAAGTTCAGCGGAAAAGGATCAGGAGCGTTTGCGAAGCCAACGTATCGTCTCGCCTGCCCAGACGAGTGGGGGAGCATACCAGCAGGGAATGAGTGCGCGCAACCTCTCGCTTCGCAAGATGTAGGAGCAGCGCGGCGCCCGCGGCGCCTTGCCTTTTTCCCGCAGCGAGCTTTGCCCCAAACCGCCTTCAGTGGACATACCACGTGCTATTTCAGGCGGGCATTTCACGTGCCGACGACACCGCACCTCGCTCCATTTGACATCGTGCCAAGGCTGTGCTAACTAGGAGTATCAGGCAAAAGAATCACATGGGCGCAGAAGAACTCCAATCCGCCTGGGAACTGCTCAAAGAGGCTTATCAGTACCAGCTGGGTGGCGATTACGACATGGCCGTCGTACTTTACAGGCGCTCGCTTGATCTTCATCCCACGGCGGAGGCCTACACGTTCCTGGGTTGGACCTACCGTTTTCAGGGCAAACTCGATGAGGCTATTGCCGAGTGCAAGAAAGCCATCCAGATTGACCCGGAGTTCGGCAATCCCTACAACGACATCGGCGCGTACCTGCTTGAAAGAGGTGAGTGCGACGAGGCGGAGTCCTGGCTCCTGCGAGCCCTTCAGTCGCGTCGATACGAGTCCTACCACTACCCGCACTACAACCTGGGGCGGGTTTACATGGCGAAGGAGCAGTACGCCAAAGCCCGCCACCACTTCGAGCAGGCCCTCAAGCTCAACCCTGACTATGCCCTGGCCAGCGAAGCCCTGGAGAAGTTGAAGCGCAAGCTTCAATAAGTCCCGCCATAGAACATGCCCGCCGGGCGTGGCTGCCGGCTACACGATAGCAGTTGTGGTATGATGGCTGCGCAGTTGCGTACCGTTCCCGCGAGCGCATCTTGCGGCTCAAATCCCCGGCCAAGCCTCTCGAGCTTGAGCTGGCGAATGACATCATCTTCAAGGGAGCTGTGGTGCAGGGCATCAATGGCCGCCGGCTTTTTGACACGTGGTATAAGATGCAGGCGCTTCTGAAGTCCGGCGCCCTCGATCTGGTGCCTTTGTTCACGGACCGAATGCCCATGGCGGACTTCGAGCACGGCAGGGAGCTCCTGCTCTCCGGTAACGTGTCCAAAGTACTGACGTATCCGAACGGACTACCTTAGGAACTGAGGGGGGACGAACGGCCAAGGGAAAAACTGGGTCGAGTACTCCGGCGAGCAAGCGCGCGACGAAAAGCGAAGCCGAAAGCACTGTGGCTCAGCCGAACTACATTCACAGCTCCCATTTGGTAGTTTCCTACGTCGCGATGGTGCAGTGTGTCCGCTGCCGGGTGCGCGTCCCCATCGAAGTGGATACCGAGGATTTGGGACGTCTTCGGGCCTTCGAGCGGCTGCGCCGGGCGTGCGCGCGGTGTCAGGAGGAAACCGAGTGGCAGTATCTGCCGCTGGGCGTGAGCCGTTGAACGAGTAAGTTGACAGTCAAAAGTTGAAGGTCGAAAGCGACGATTTTGCTCGGGGACTTCATTCCTCGCTCTTCAACTTTCAACTTTTGACTTTCGACTTCGGACTTCTTCCCAGGGGTTCCTATGCCCAAAGCCCAGTTGGAGTACTTAAGCGCCGAGCTTCACAAGCTCCGCGAGCAGAGGCTCTACCAGAAGCTGCGGATTCTGGAGACCGAGCAGCGCCCCCGGGCGCGGTTCGACGGCCGCGAGGTCATCAACCTTTCCTCGAACAACTATCTGGGGCTCACCACGCACCCGAAGCTCAAGCAGAAGGCACTCGAGGCCATCGAGAAATACGGCGTGGGCTCGGGCGCCGTGCGTACCATCGCCGGCACCATGACGCTCCACCTGGCCCTGGAGGAGAAGATCGCGCAGTTCAAGCATGTCGAAGCGTCGGTGGTTTTCCAGTCGGGATTCACGGCGAACGCCGGAACGGTGCAGGCCATCCTGGGAAAAGAAGACGTTATCATTTCCGACGAACTGAACCACGCCTCGATCATCGATGGCTGCCGGCTCTCGCGCGCGGAAATCAAGGTCTTCCCGCACAAGGACGTTGAGGCCTGCGAAAAAGTCCTGAAAGAGATCCGGAGCCGCCCCGGGCGCAAGCTGCTCATTACGGATGGCGTTTTTTCCATGGACGGCGACATCGCGCCGCTGCCCCAATTGGTGGAGCTGGCGGAGAAATATGGTTGCCTCATGATGATCGACGACGCGCATGCCTCGGGCGTCCTCGGCCGCAACGGGCGCGGCACCGTGGACCACTACAACCTGCACGGGCGCGTCGATATCCAGGTGGGGACGCTTTCGAAGGCCATCGGGGCGTTGGGCGGCTATGTCTGCTCGACGCGCGACACTATCGAGTTCCTCTACCATCGCGCCCGGCCGTTCCTCTTTTCCACCTCCCACCCGCCTTCTGTGGCCGCTACCTGCATAGCGGCCTTCGAGGTGCTTGAGGAAGAGCCTGAACGCATCGAGAAACTCTGGACCAACACCCGTTTCTTCAAGGAGGGTCTGAAGAAGCTGGGCTTCAATACGGGTATGAGTGAAACGCCCATCACGCCCGTCATGGTCGGCGATGCGGCGCTGGCCCACGAGTTCTCGCGCGAGCTGTTTGCGGCGGGCGTGTTTGCCCAGAGCGTTGGCTTCCCCACGGTTCCTGTTGGGAAGGCTCGGATCCGCACCATTGTCACCGCGACACACACCGCGGAAGAACTCTCGGACGCCCTTGAGATCCTCGAGACCGTCGGGAAAAAGCTGAGCATCATCTAACCGAGGGCATGCGTGGGCGTGCGTCGATGCGACCAAGCGCACAGCGATGGCCTCACAAGCGTTTGACTTCATTCTTTTCGCGCGATTAACATCACTGCGTGAGAGTGCCACGCGCTTTTCGGGCGATTCTCTTGGCGACGGCTTTCCTGGCGTTTCAGCCGAAGGTGGGCGCCGTCCTGCGCGCGCCAGAGTCGGAACAGGCACTGGTAGAGCAAATCAGCGCGAAATTTGGGGCCGGGGAGATCGACGCTGCGCTGCAGCGGGCACGTGCGGCGGTGGCGCAATATCCCCGGTCGGCCACACTACATCAGCTGTTGGGCGCCGCGCTGTTCAAGAAGGGCCTCAACGCTGAGGCGCGCGCGGCGTTTCGTCGCGCCATCGAGCTTGACCCAAGTGTTGCCCAGAACCACTTCAATCTGGCGCTGGTTGATCTGAGCGAGAGCAAATACTCCGAAGCGGCCAAATCCCTCGAAGCGTTTCTGCGCCTTGAGCCGGCGAACGCCCAGGCCCGTGTGTTGCTCGGCCGCGCTTACCACAATCTGAACCGCACGCTCCCGGCCATCGAGCAATTCAAGAAGGCTCTGGAACTCGCGCCACAACTCCCGCTGGTCCACTATCACCTGGGCTACGCCTATCAGAGCCAGGGGAATCTCAAGGCCGCACTCGAAGAGTTCAAGAGGGAAATCCAATCAAACCCTGCTTTCTACGAGCCGTACTGGCTGGCGGGAAATATTGAATTGGGGCAGGGAGACCTAGACGCGGCAGAAGACTCGTTTCGCAAAGGCAGCGAGTTGAGACCGCAAGCCTATCAGGGGCACTACGGGCTGGCGCGCGTGCTGATAGCCCGGAAGCAGTTCCAGGAGGCCGAAATTGAACTCAAGAAGGCCGTAGAACTGAGTCCCTCTGGCGTTGAGGTTCATTACGCGCTGGCAAGGGCCTATCAGCAGATGGGTAAGAAGGAGGACGCGGCGCGCGAGTACAAGGTTGTGGCCGCCCTGGCGTTTCGAGCCGGCGCTGGTGCCCCGCAGCGGCGTGGCACGCCGCATCTGACTGCTCCGCAAGGTTCCACTCTAGCCGACCAATTCGTTGAAGTCTCGGTCAAGGCTGGCATCCATTTCACTCTGACGAGCGGTGGTCCGGAGAAGCGCTACATCATCGAAGCAAAGGGTGGTGGCGGCATTGCCAGGATTGACTACGACAACGACGGCTATCCGGATCTCTTCCTGGTGAATGGCTCGACGTTCGCACATTGGAGACGTGGCGACAGCCCGCAGTCGCGCCTCTATCGCAACAACGGCGACGGGACATTCACGGACGTCGCTTACTCCGCCGGGATTGGCGAGGTCAGTTGGCTCTTGACCACCTTCGGCGCCAAGTTCTTGGATTACGACAACGTGGGTGGAAGTATATTCTCCTCGCTGATGGCCAGACCTTCCCTCAAATGGATCGGTATCCAACCGGGATCACTTATGCCGAGCGCAACCTGCTGTTCCACAACCGCGGCAACGGGAAATTCGAGGAGGTTGGCTTGCGCGCTGGGCTGGGTTTGGCAATCAAGAAGGTGAGTCGCGGTCTCGCCGTGGCCGACTACCGACAACGACGGTGACGTTGAAATCATGGTGAGCAACATGAACGACTCGCCGGACTTGATCCGGCACGCGCGGAAGAACCCCAGCCATTCGATTCTGGTAGAAACCATCGGAACCCGGGCAATCGGGACGGCATCGGCACGAAGGTGCGGGTGGTTTGCGGAGGACGTGCTCAATACGATGAGGTGCGCAGTGGAGGAAGTTACCTCTCTTCGAGCGATCTGCGGCTTCACTTCGGCTTGGCGGCAGCGACCAGAATCGACCGGCTGGAACTGCTCTGGCCCAGCGGGCACGCAGACGTTGTCGAGAACCCTCCAGTGGATCGCATCCTGATCGTCAAGGAAGGGCAGGGCTTGATTGCAGCACACCCATTTCGCAAAGCAGTTGTTCGGCCTGGAGGAAGGGTGAAGTCAAAAGGGTGAAGTATGAAAGAAGGGAGCCACAACAGAGTTGCGCGGGGTGTTTCACCCTTCCTCCTTTACACTTCGCACTTTCTCTGTGTTCTCTGTGGCTTTCTGCTGCCGTCGGTGGCACGCGCCGACGAGTTCAGCCAGCTTTCCCACTATTCCGCGCAAATGTTCCCGCGGGGGACGGTCGTATTGGATACACGGGTCGGAGATCTGACGGTGGAGGGCTGGGATCAGGGGCGCGTGGAGATCGAGGCCGAGAAGGTCGTGCACGCGGCGTCTGAAGCCAAGGCGCGGAGGCTTTACGACCAGATTAAGATCGAGCTCAAGGAGAACGAGGAACAACTTCGCCTGCGCGTCATCTATCCCCCGCGGCGACCGTGGCGATTGTTTCGCGGGGCGACTAAACTCTCCGTCAATTTCCACCTGCGCATCCCGGCGGAGGCAAGTCTCCTGGTCAAGTGCACAGACGGCGACCTGCGCATCCGGGGGGTGGTGGGACGCCAGGAGATTCGCCTGAATTACGGGAACGTGGAAATCAACGTTCCCTCTGTCTGGCGTCTCCGTTCACTCAAGGCGCGGACTTGGCTGGGATATGCCCAGAGCGACTTGCGGGGCGAAGACAGCGCCGGCTTCGGACGCACGGTCTCTTTCTGGAATCCCCAGGGGGAGCAGGACATCAGCGTTCAGGTGCGTTTCGGCGGCGTGTACATTTACCGCAGTGCCGAATAGTACGCGGCATTTTCTCTAGGGAGAAGTCAATGGACAATTCAAGCGGCTACGAGGACTACCCCTTCGCCGCAGAGTTCTACGACTACATCGTGCCCTACCGCGATCGGCAGGACGTGGGTTTCTTCGTCGAGCTGGCGCGGCAGTCCGCGGGACCGGTGCTGGAAATCGGCTGCGGAACGGGGCGGGTTCTGATCCCCACGGCTTGCGCGGGCGTTGAGATCGTGGGTCTCGATTCATCGGCCTCGATGCTGGCCGTTTGCCGGCAGAAGCTGGCGCGGGAGTCTGCCGAAGTGCAGGCGAGGGTCCAACTGGTGGAAGGCGACATGCGCGACTTCAGCCTGGGGCGGGAGTTCTGCCTGGTCACCATTCCGTTCCGCCCCTTTCAACATCTGATTTCCGTCGAGGATCAGCTCACTTGTCTGGCCACGCTCGGCCGGCATCTCGTCGCGGGCGGAAGACTCGTTCTCGACCTGTTCAACCCCTCGCTGCCTCATCTGGTCGATGACCGGTTGCTGGAGGAATTCAATCGCGAACCGGCGTTTACCATGCCGGATGGCCGCAAGGTCCTCCGCCGCCTCCATGTCCTGGCGCGCGACTTTTTCCGGCAGACCCGAGATATGGAGTTCATCCACCGGGTCACTTACCCGGACGGGCGGGAAGAGCGTCTGGTGCAGCGTTTTACCATGCGGTATTTGTTCCGTTATGAGGCGGAGCACCTTTTGGTACGCTCGGGATATGAAGTCGAGAATGTGTACGCCGACTTCGATAAGAGCCCCTTTGGCTCGAAATATCCGGGCGAGCTCATCTTCGTCACCCGCAAGGCCTGAGCCAGCAAAGCTGGGCACGCGAATGGGGATCGTGCGCTGACCTGCTCGCCAGTGAAGCGGGGCTTGTGGACTTCGCTTAGCAGGACTGTTTTGCGGCACGCGAACCTGCTCGCGTCGCAGAACACAAGCAGGCAGCCGCTGGGTTTTCTCCGGCGTAGCCGCTGCTTCTGGTCAGCGTGCGGCGCGCCGGAGCCCGGCGGATCACAGCCTCCCAGGGGAGAGTTACAATAGGCCTGATGGAGAATCCCTACTTCCCGTCGCCAGCTTCGGTGGAGGAATATCTGCGCGCCTTGCCGCGCTGGGTTCGCTGGCGCCAGTGGGCGAGCGGCCGCCGGTATCGGGTGGCGCGCTTCGCCGATCGGGCGAGGCCGCTGGTGATTGTCGCTCATTCCTTTCGCGACGCTGCCAGGGCTCGCCAGTTGGCGCTGGCCGTAGAGCAGGACTGGGCCGCAGTGCCAAACCGTTGCCGCGAGGCCTACGACGAAATCCTCTTCAAAGCCCCGGGAGTGATCATTGTTCAGTTCCGGCGAAAGAATGTTTGCGGCTGCCTAGGTCACAGACACTTGGTGGTGAAGGAAGCTCCCTTTGCGGAATCTCACGAGGCTTTTGGCGGCGCCCGGGTGGGGGAAGTGGACATCGCGTACGAGCGGGTGGAAAGGTGGCAGGCCCTTCCCCTCTCGGACACCGCGCTGGACAGCAAGTTCTTGGAGGGGACCCGCCTGGAGGAGTTTCGCGCCCAGCAGTTTCGTCTGCGCGTATTAAGCGTCCTTTTGCACGAAACCAACCATCTGGTTGCCCCCGACGAGCCAGAAACCTCGGTGCGAGAACGGAGTTTGGCCTTCTACCACGACGCGCTCGCCAGTTATGTCGAGAACGCGATCGCCACATTGTCGCTGACGATCGACCGATCGTTTTCGCGCCTGGGCTGAGGCCTGGACGCCCGAGAGGGCACTCTTCATGGCCGTGCCCGTAAGACGGGAGGCGCCGGAAACGAAGGAATCCCCTGTACGTCCTGCCGCCCACGCCGCGGTCCCCGCGGAGTTTCTTCTCTACTCGTTCAGAATATTGGGTGACACCTGATTCCCAATGACTCGCAGGAGGCGTATGATGGCGTCAGCACTCCATCTCTTTTCCCGGCAAAGTCCGGGTGCAGCAAGGAGGTAAGCAAAATGAGGCGCATTCTGTCAAGCCTAGCTCTTATGGGGCTGATCGCCGCGCTGCATGGGCCACTGGCCTGGGGCCAGGCAACGACGTCCTTGCGCGGTACCATATCAGACCCTTCCGGAGCGGTTATTCCGAGCGCCCAGGTCCACCTCATCAATGCGGAGACTGGTGTCGAGCGGGTTGCCAGCACCACGGCGGCCGGTGGATACGAATTCCTGCTGGTGCATCCGGGAAAATATCAGCTGACAGCCGAAACCCCGGGATTCTGGAAATACGTCAGGGAGAACATTGAGTTGCTGGTGAACACTCCGGCGACGGTCAACGTGACGCTGGAGGTGGGCCATCCCACGGAGACGGTTTCCGTGACGGCTGAAGCCCCCGTATTGAACACCACCGATGCGAGTCTCGGGATAGCGTTCAACGAGAATCAGGTCAAGCAGCTTCCTTTTGAGTCACGGAACGTGGTGGACCTGCTGAGCTTGCAGCCGGGAGTTGCTTATACGGGCAACCGGCCTGACATTGACCGAGATACGGACACCCGGAGTGGGGCCGTTAATGGGGCGCGGAGCGATCAAAGCAACGTCACCCTGGACGGCGTTGACGTTAACGACCAAGGCAACGGCTATGCTTTTACATCGGTCCTACCCGTCACACTTGATTCCGTTCAGGAATTCCGCGTCACCACAAGCAACTACAATGCTGACCAGGGTCGCTCCTCCGGAGCGCAGGTTTCATTGGTAACCAAGAGCGGGACGAACACTTTCCACGGCTCGTTGTATGAATACCATCGCAATACGGCAACGAGCGCCAACGACTACTTTATCAAGCTGTCGCAACTCGACAGTGGTGAGAAAAATCAGGCCCCCAAGCTCATCCGCAACATCTTTGGCGGCGCGCTCGGAGGCCCCCTCAAGCGCGACCGAGCATTTTTCTTCTTGAACTACGAAGGCCAGCGCGACCGTCAGGAGGAGAGCGTCGTCCGCACTGTACCCACCGCCACGCTTCGCCAGGGAATGGTGCGTTACCCGATCGATGCTGCCGAAGGGGGCGGCATTCAGACCCTCACGCCTGACGACCTGACGTCTATGGACCCGCTAGGTCTGGGACCCAGTCCCGCGGTGATGTCATTCCTGCAGACTTATCCCTCCCCCAATGACACGACAGTTGGCGACGATCTGAATTTCTCCGGCTACCGGTTCCCCGGTCGGGTGCAGAGGCGCTTTGAACGGTACATTGCACGTTTGGACTTTAAACTCGACTCGGCCGGCAACCAGAATCTCTTTGTGCGTGGCAACCTTCTGAATAGCGACGACCGCGGCGTCCCCTACCTACCGGGCGAACCCTCGCTCCGGACCAACCCTGACTACAGCAAAGGCTTCGTGGTGGGACACAGCGCCATTCTACGGCCGACCCTGGTCAACAATTTCCGCTGGGGCTTCACCCGCCAGAGCCACGCGGTCATCGGTAATTCCAACCAGCCCTGGATTGTTTTTCGCGGACTAACGGAGCTGAACACTGCGAATCAGAATTTTGCCTACACCCGGCAGTTCACACTCCCCCTGCACAACTTCGTTGACGATATGGCTTGGACGCGCGGGAGCCATTCCGTTGCTTTTGGAGCCAACGCGCGGTTTATCCGGAGCAATTCACTTGGCCTGGACAGTTCCTTCAGCGACGGCCAGACCAACGCTTCCTGGCTGGACACGGCAGGACTGGCAAACACCGGCGGCCCACTCGATCCAGTGGTGAAGGGGTTCCCCACAGTAGACTATGCATTCAATAACTCCTACGACTTCCCCACCATGACCTTGCTGGGGATCGTCAGTGAAGTGGACGCCGTCTACAACTTCGACCGAGCAGGAAATCCTCTGGCGGAAGGAACGCCTTTGCGGCGGCGGTTCGCGGCAAACGAGTATGAGTTCTATTTCCAGGACACCTGGAAAGCCAAACGTAACCTCACACTGACCTTTGGCGTCCGCTACGGGCTTTTTTCCCTCCATGGGAAACGAACGGCTTGCAGGTGACGCCGTCGTTCAGTCTCGGGAAGTGGTTTGAACAGCGGGGAATCAATGGGGCGAAAGGTATTCCGTCCAACCAGGATCCGTCAGTCAGCTTTGATCTGGCGGGCCCGGCCAACGGCAAGAAAGGGTTCTACGATTGGGACAAGAACAACTTCGCACCGCGCCTCTCGATCGCCTATTCGCCTCGGTTTAGCTCAAGTTGGTTGAAGCGCATCTTCGGCGATGCGGACCGAACCGCGGTTCGGGCTGGTTTCGGAGTTGTTTACGACCACATCGGTTCGGGTCTGGCGAGTACCTTCGACCGCGGCAATGCGTTCGGGCTTTCCTACTTCCTCACCAATCCGGCGGGAGTCCAGACGGTTGAGACGGCTCCGCGCGTGGTCGATCTCCACACCATCACCCCCCTGGGGTGTGTCCTGCATGGAGGCTTTCCAGCAACTCCGCCTGCCGACCTCGACTGCGGGTTTGCCATCGCCTGGGGACTCGATGACAGCATCAGGACCCCTTATTCATATACTCTCGATTTCTCGATTGCGCGCCAGCTCCCGCACGACTTCTCGCTTGAAGTCGCATACGTCGGACGGCTCGCACACAAGCTCCTGGCCCAGGAAGATGTGGCCATGCCGCTGAATCTCGTGGACAAGGCGTCGGGAATTGACTACTTCACGGCCGCCTCGCGCCTCTCGCAACTCGGCGACGCGGGCTATCGAACCCCGGGTGTCACCGATTCTCTCGTCGGCCCGACCGCCGGTTATTGGGCCAACCTCTTCGGCCCCGGGCCCTACCCGCTGGCCGACGGTACCGCAACTTCTTCGGCGGCCCAAGCTGCTTACGATCTCTTTGCCGACCCCATCAACGGCTTCTTGCACAACGAGACGACGGCCCTTTTTGTCTTGGATCTGTTCGGCTATCCTGTCACGCCGGTCGGAGGTCTCAATTCCTTCTACAACGCCCAGTACTCTTCGCTCTATGCTTGGCGTTCGATCGCCAACTCCAGCTATCACGCCATGCAGCTTTCACTTCGCAGACGCTTGAGCCAGGGTGTGGGATTCGACTTCAACTACACCCTCTCAAAATCTATTGATCTTTCCTCCGATGCCGAACGGATCGTGCCGTGGGGCGGCCTGGGGGGCCAAATCATCAACTCTTGGGACCACAAGCAGCTCCGCGCCTTGTCGGATTTTGACACGACACATCAGGTGAATTCCAACTGGGTTGTGGAACTACCCTTCGGGCGCGGGAAGCCTTTGGGACGTGACGCTCAAGGAGCGTTCGATGCCCTCATTGGAGGATGGCAAGTGGGTGGCCTTTTCCGCTGGACAAGCGGCTTCCCGTTTAGCATTGCCAACGGCTACACTTGGGCAACCAACTGGGAACTGGGTGGCTGGGCCGTCCCCAAGGGATCGGCACCGGTCACGAAGACAACCAAAGGCCCTGAGGGCCCCAACGCCTTTCCGGATGCGCAAGCTGCCTTCAGCGCCTTCCGGTACGCCCGTCCAGGGGAGTCCGGGGTCCGCAACAACCTCCGCGGTGACGGCTTCTTCAACATCGACATGGGACTGAGCAAGCGGTGGAAGATGCCTTATGCAGAGAACCACTCAGTCCAGTTCCGGTGGGAGGTGTTTAACATCACCAATTCGGTACGGTTCGATGTTCAGTCACACGTCTCCGAGCTCGACGCGGTCTCACAATTCGGCAACTACACGGGTCTGCTGACCAACCCGAGGGTGATGCAGTTTGCGCTGAGGTACGAATTTTAGGAAGGGTGAAGGATGGTGAGGGCAGGGGCACGGCACGCCCCTCGGGTAATTCGAAGTCGAGGGGGGGCCGCTTTCCTCCACGTCTGGTCGCGGCGCGCACCACTATAGGCGGGAATCTGCTCGCTGGCCAGGCTTGGTCGCTTGCATCACTTCCTGAACCCGCCCCAGGATGATCGAGGCCAGCAGCGGATGCCCTGCGAGCGCTTGGCCCACCTCAATCGTAACCTCGGGATATTTCTGCTTCAGGGCCGAAATCAGGTTGGGCAGGTCGCGCTGTAAATGGATGCCCATGCTCAGGAAATAGGGAATGACAATCAGTCGTTGCAGGCCCGCCTCAACCGCCTGGGTGACAGCTTGGCCAAGGTCGGGTCGAGCCCGTTCCAGAAACGCCGCCCGGACATAGCTGAAAGGCCCGAGCGCCTCAATCTGCCTGGCCAGTTCATGCACGGCCCGGTTGGCTTCCTCTGCACTGCTGCCGTGGGCGAAAAGCAAAATACCCTTCGTTCTGTCTTTCTCAAGCATCAGAGATTTCCCTGAACAAGAGGTCTATTGTACAGCGGGACTGAGGGGTTTTGTAGGGCGGGTGGCGCGACCTGCGGGAAAACATCGCTCACGCGGTGCCCACCCGCCCCCACTTCTGCCGGATTCTGTTCTCCAACCTTTCAAAAACCAAACGATCTACCACGTGCCCGATAGCCATGATCAGCGCCATGACGGCCAAGACCTGGCTCATGTCATTCAAGTCGCGTCCCATCATGAGGAGCTGGCCGAGGCCCCGACTCACGAAAAGCATCTCTCCGGAGATCAGCGACCGCCAGGCAAAGGCCCATCCTTGCTTCAGTCCCGCCACCAGGTGGGGCGAGCTGGCGGGCAGGAGCACATGCACGAACATGCGAAAACCGTGAGCTCCCAGGTTGCGTCCTGCCAGGAGATAGATCTTCGGGACGTGGCGCACACCGATCTGCGTGTTGATGGTGACGGCCAGCAGCGACCCCATCACCACCACGAACACGATGGCCTTCTCGCTCAACCCGAACCAGAGTACCGTCAGGGGCAGCCAGCACAAGCTGGGCAGGCTTTGCAGGCTCAACACCAGCCCTCCCAAAGGGGCTTCCAGGAATTCGCTGGCCGCGATTAGAAAACCGAGCCGCAATGCCCAGCAGAACGGACAGACCATACCCCAGGGCGATCCGTTTCATGCTGATACCCGTGCCAATCAGAAAAGTCCGGTCCGAAAATCCCGTCTGCAGGGATTCCAGAACACTCAGGGGTGATGGGAACAAGTAGGGCGGCCAAATTCTCAACGCAAAGATCAGCTGCCACAAGGCCAGCAGCCCCAGGTAGAATACGAGTTGCCTAACGATTCTCTTCATACTTGTACTCCGCCTCGACCGCCTTGTTGATTTCCTCTTTCAACTGGGCCAAGACTTCTCGCGCGGTGAGCGCCAATTCAGGGTCTTCGAGGTGGCGGGGCCGCGGCAGGGTGATGGTGAACTGGCTCTTGATGCGTCCGGGTCGGAAGGTCAGCACGATCACCCGGCTGCCCAGGCGCACGGCCTCGCGCACGTTGTGGGTGACGAACACAATAGTCCTTCCTGTTTCCGCCCAGATGCGCGCCAGTTCCTCGCGCAACAGGTCACGGGTTTGGGCATCCAGGGCGGCGAAGGGCTCATCCATGAGCAGCACGTCGGGCTCAGTAACCAGTGACCGTGCCAGGGCAACGCGCTGTTTCATGCCGCCTGAGAGTTGATGGACGTAGCTCGTCTCGAAACGCGCCAAGTGGACAAGGCGAAGGTACTGTTGACTGCGCGCCCGGCGCTCCTGCTTGGCGACTCCCTGCGTCCGCAGGCCGAATTCCACGTTCTCCTGCACGGTGAGCCAGGGGAAGAGGCCCAGCTCCTGAAAGATGACGGTGCGGTCCGTCCCCGGGCCTTCGATCCGCCGCCCGTCCATCCAGATCTCGCCCGTCGTGGGCCGGTCCAGGCCAGCCATCAGATTGAGCAGCGTGGATTTTCCGCACCCGGACGGCCCGACAACACAAAGGAATTCGCCCTCCCGAACTCCCAGGTCGATATTTTCCAGGGCCATGAGGGTGCCGCGAGGGGTGTGGAACGAGCGCGAGACATCACTCAGGCGGAGTTTGCTCTTTGGCGGGCTCGAGACTTCCAGGGTCTCCGGCATGCAGCGTCCTCCAAGGCGCCGTCCCACCGCCTCCCGTCAGCGTATCGGGTTGGCTCCCTTTTCTGTCAGCACTTCGTTCAAAATGGAGAGGTCATAGATGCCCGAAAGGTCGGGCTGCTCCCGCCCCAGGAATCCTGCCTCAAAAGCCCAGCGGGCCGAGGTAATAAGCGAGGAACGGATGGGATCGCAAGTGACCTGCAAGCGGGAGAAGGAATCGTCCAGTACCTCCGCCGGCAGGGCTTTCCCGGTTTCTTTCTTGATCTCCTGGTTCAATACACGCTTCGCTTCTGGCAAGTTCTTATTGATACATTCCGTCAGCTCCACGTAGGCCCTGATCCATGTTCTTCAACAGGTCCCGGTGCTCTCTCAAAAACTTCGTGTTCACGATCAGGTGTGTGGTCACGAACTGGCCATTGGGCCACAGGTCGCGCTCGTCGAAAAACAGGCGGCCACCGGCCTCTCGGATCAAGCGCGAAGCCCAGGGCTCCGGCGCCCAGGCGCCGTCTATCTCTTTCTTGATGAATAGGGTGAGCTGGTCGGGATTGGCGATGGGGATTACCTGCACGTTTCCGCCTTTCTCCCGCAGCCTGAGCTGGTGAGCATTCAGCCAGCCACGGAGAGCCACGTCTTGCGTGTTGCCGAGCTGCGGGGAGGCGATCTTCTTGCCGCGAAAATCTTCCGGCCTCTGGATGCCGGAGTCGGCGCGTACCACCAGGGCCGCGCCGCCACTGGTGGCTCCGGCCACGATGCGCAAAGCTTCCCCCTGAGACCGCACGTAACCGTTGATGGCAGGGTTGGGGCCGATGTAAGTGAGATCAATCGCTCCCGCGAAGAGCGCTTCAATGGCAGAAGGCCCGGCATTGAAGATCTTCCATTCCACGCGAGCCTCCGGCGCCAGAGCCTTGTCGAACCATCCGGTGGCTTGGCCAATGACGCCCTGGGAATGGGTGATGTTGGGAAAATGGCCGGCGCGAACTACCAGGGGTGCGTCTTGCGCCGGCAGGCTGGCTGCGACCAGCAGACTAGTCAATGCCCCCACGAAGGCCATGGCCGGTTTCTTCATCACCTTCTCCTTCTGGCCTGTTGGGTCAAAACCCTAGCCGCGTCTGAAATCCGGCGTCCTCATGAGCACCGCCTGTCGGCACCTGGCGGCGCGCATTCGCAAGCGGCCAAGGCTCACCTCGCAAGAGAACACGCGCAAGGGCGACCCGGACCCTTAGCGCCGGCCACAGAGGTCGGCAAGGGACGTGTGGTCCATGATGCGGGCCGCGGCATTGCGCACATCGAGGAACAGGCGGTACATCGCGCGATGCTTCTTGTCCTGCGCCACCAGCCGGCGCAGGGACTCGGCGTCTCCGAAGGGAGCCAGAGGGCCGTCAATCGTGCGGACGATTGCGCCCAGGAAGATTTGCTTCGGCGAGCGTCTCAACCGGTAGCCGCCTTTGGCGCCGCGCTCGCTCTCCACGAAGCGCGCCCTCTTCAGTTCCAACAGGATAAGCTCCAGGAACTTCTCCGGAATGCGTTCCCCCGAAGCGATTTCGTGAATCTTGGTCACGCGCTGCGGGTAGTTCTTCCCCAGCACCATCATGGCTTTTAGCGCGCAAAGGCCTTTCTTGGATATCCGCATGGACGTCCACAAGTAAGTCTATAGAGTCGATAGACTATGTGGACAAGGACGGTCTTGTCAGGGACTTTCTCTCCGGAGCCATGGCAAACAACTTCTTGAGCTTGCTTGAAAGGTTCTTGATTCCAGGTGCGCTTTGCGGGCTGAAGGGGGCAGGGGGGCAGGGCTGGGCGAGAGATGAACCCCCAAATGCGGCGGAGCGAACATTTTGCTGGGGTGGCTACGTGCGGAACGTCCAGCGCAGCTTCACCGCGACGAACTCAGGGTCCGGGATGAGGCTAAGGTCAGGGCGCGTCAGCAGGCGCTGCCACCCGCGGTTCCAGACGACGAACAGGTCCTTGCCTGGCTTGAACGTCCAACGCAGGCGGGTATTGGCGCCGATGTTCTGGGATTCCGTATCGTACTGAATGAAACTGGTGAGCACGATATTTGGACCCCAGGCATGATCAAACTGTAGTTGCCAAAGCCGCTGCACGAAATTTCCTTCCCGCAGCCGACCGAAATTATTCTCTGCTTCCAGCCCCAGTTGCCACGCGCCTTTGGGCGACGTCCAGTTGACGCGGGTCAGCCACTGCCTCAGGTGACCGCTGTAGAAGGTTCCGAAGCTGTCCTCTGTCTCGAAGCGCCAGCGGCGATGATGGCTTGTCTCGGCCTCGAAGCGCCAGCGATGGAAGCGGTAGGGGCCGGGAGGAATGACCAGTCCTCGCGCAATCTCGAAGGGCGTGGGAAGGAGTTCATACTGGGGCTCCCAAGCGAAGGCCATATGCTCGCCGGACTCCAGTTCAATCTCCAGGGGACTCGTGGAGAGCTGCCATGACTCATTAGTGCCCTGCAAGTTATCCACCCGCGTGTAGTAGTTGCGGAGAAAGTACTGTCGGATCCAGGCGAAGGATCCCGTCTTGGAGGGCCGGGGTTTGTAGGAGCAGCCGCCTTCATACCGGCGTGTCCCCGGACGCGGCAGAAATCCCAGCGCCGGGTCCAGCGCGTCGCCAAACTCGTTGACGGCGCCATTACAGTCCACTAGGTCATTCGGATAGTCAACCCTGAACCCCCACCCCGCGCGCTGGCCCTGCGGGACGTCTCCGGCGCTGAAGGCCGTCCAGCCGCCGACGAGCAGATTCTTGTTCCCGCGGAACGTGGAAGTTCGCCACACGGCGTCGAACCCGACGAGGGTGTTTTGCTTCAGTCCCGCCGGATCGCCGTGAGTGAGAACAGTCCCGACCCGAAACTTCTTGGTGACGTCGTAAGAAGCCCGGCCCGCAAACAGGTTGGTGCCTGGCGCAAGCCGTGTCTCCCGGGTCTGAACATCCAGGATGCCCAAGTTCCAACGACCCGCGCGCCCGTTCAGCTTGACACCACCGTTGATGGGTATCTGCTGGTCTTCCAGAAGGCCGACCCGACGACTGAAAAAGGGGATGAAGGCCTCGCCGAGACCGAGGCCAAACTCAAACTGGTTGGCGCCCTCCAGGAAAAAGGCGCGCTTCTCGGGAAAGGACAAGGGGAAGCGAGTGAGGTTAATCTGCCGCGTGTCCACTTCGGTTTCGGCGAAGTCGGTGTTTCCGGTGAGGACCGCAGCAAGCTGCGGCGTGATTCTCCAGGTGAAATCCAGGCCTCCGGTGCCTTGCCAGGTGCGCGAGCCGGAGGGGAAGGTGTCAATTGTCTTGCCAATCAAGTAAGGGCTGAACTCCAACCCTCGGCCCTGCTCCAGGTCCTCAAGGCCGGTGAGAGAACCGGCCCGACTCATGTCGTACAAGAAGGAGTCCAGCGTCGCGGAAACCCACCGCAGGTT
>Ga0315281_10004102_pt1 | contig 21246 bp, 17 predicted proteins | sample YL17G07_0_MG_FD_204540 | JGI IMG/M metagenome (GOLD analysis project Ga0315281, IMG submission 204540) | Sediment microbial communities from Yellowstone Lake, YNP, Wyoming, USA - YL17G07_0 | ecosystem: Environmental > Aquatic > Freshwater > Lake > Sediment | place: USA: Wyoming | collected...
CAACCCGATTTTTCCGGAGTTGTCGGCCCCGTTGGATCCGTTGCGGTATTTCGCAACCCCCGAGGAGCTTGCCCAGCACATGGTGGCCGGCGTGAGCGTCGGGCGCGAGCCGTATTTTTTCAATGTCGCCTACGACCTTTCCCTCACCATCGCCCACGGGTTGGTGACCATCAATCGCTACAAGGGGCTCCACCCGTCGTTCAACTTCACCGAGGTGGGGAAGTTCATGACACAGGAAGGGCTGAAGGTTCTCCGTCGCCAGCTCGCGGCAATCTGCGACGGGCCGCTCAAGGAGGACGCGCAGACGATTCTGGCGCGGGTCGACCGGACGCTCGAGAACGACAAGGACTACTTCAACAAAGTCAGCAACTCCTTCGCGGTGGCCGTCGGCGAGCTCACCTCCGGCTACATGGGCAAGATAATAGGCAAAGCGAGCACCAACCGCTTTTTGGAGCGGCTGGAAAACGACAAGACGGTCATTGTCGTGGTGCAGTGCGGCTCCATTTTGATGCGCAGAGCGGCGTACACCGCCGGCAAGGTTTTCTTGTCCACCATCCAGGCGTTCATCGGGCGGCGCTACGCGTCGGGAAGAAAGGTGGATCCGATGCTCTGCGTCCACCTAGACGAGATGCCCAAGGTGCTCTATCCGGGAATCGAGGATCTGTTCACCATGGCGCGCGGCGCGAACGTGGCCATGCACGGCTACCTGCAGGAGATGGCGCACCTGGAGGCTGAAATCGGCAGGGACAGGGCATTGGTCATACTGGCCAACTGCAACATTAAACAATTTATGCAATTGGCGGAGTTGAACACTGCGGAGTACGCGGCGGGTCTGTTCGGGACGAAGGCGGTGTATTCGCCCCTGCTCGGGGGCGGTGCCGGCTTGAACGGGGTTTCCATGCGAGAGGTGGAGGAGGACGTAGTGCGGGCCGAAAAACTGCTGGATCTAAAGCCGCGGCAGTTCGTGCTGAGGGCGCACAGGGATAAATATCGCGGAGTAACGCCGGAGGTGTCGCGCCGGTGGTTGCGCGTCGAATACCCCGACGTCACGGTCAAGTAGGGGAGGATGGCCGAGGTTGTTATTTCGGCGGTTATATTTGCCGCCGGCGTTCTCATGCTTCGTTGGGTTTTGATACGCATGGGCCTTCTTAACGGTGCGGCGAGCAAGGAGGCCGACTCTATCAAATCCCTCGTGGCGCTCAGGACGCTTTCTCGCCTTTGGCGGGAGGAAGAGGCGCGCACTATAAAAATGACCGACCTGGCCAAGCTCTGGAAAAAAGATGACGAGGCACCGATGGAGCCGGATCCGGAATTTATCCACGACACATCAAGGGCGTTCTATAAGGCGTACATAAAAGGGCAAAGGATATTCCAAGGACCGGCGGGCAGGGTGGTCATGGAGCTTTTGCTACTCCTTGACCGGGAGGGGGATTGTCCATCGGTGGTGCCTATGGAGGTTTCGCAGGATCCGGAGGCTACTTTGGGTCGCAAGGAAAAGAGCACGTACGATATTTTCGCCCGCTTCACTCTCTTGGAGCATTCCATTCACGTCGCCGAGGAGGCGCGCGGGATTTTTGGCGACGGCCCGGATCTGGCGGAGGCGTTCGTCGCATCTTTGGGGCATGACATTGGGAAACTGCCGCGCCACCGCGACGGCTTGTACGCGCTCGGCGACCATCCGATGCTTTCCAGCGCGCTTTTGGACTCCTTGCCGCAGTTCAAGGCGTTGCCGAACCGGGCGGAGATACAATCGGCCGTCCGGACGCACCACGGCCAAGGAAAGATGAAGGATGATGACACATTCGCGAAACTGTTCTACGAGGCGGACAAAGCCGCTAGGTTGCGCGAGATAGGGGAGTTTACGGCCGCCAAAGGCGAGGAGGCGCGGAGGGCAAACGTAGAAAAACCTATTCCGACGATTGAACCAACGGTCGAGCACAAGCCCGCCGTAGTTTTGCCGGTGGAGGTGGCAATGGCAAAAGCCGGGGCGGCGTTGGAATCAATGGATGAAAAATCCGAGCCAACGAAAAGGGGAGAGGCGAGGGCGGAAATACAAAAGGCGGAGATTCCGTGGTTCCAGTCGGACGTCTTTCTGGCAAAGATAAAGCCGGTCATAAACAAGACAAAGCCGTTCGAAGGAAAGTGGAAAGCTATATCCATGCGGGACGGAAACGTGTACGTCCAGACCGGTTATTTGTGGGACGTAGCCCGCGAGCTAGGCATGGCGATAAACGACCCGCTAATACGCCTGGGGGAGGGCGACCAACGTGTGCGCCAGGAAATTCTTTTGGGAATCGTGAGCCAATTGCGTGTGGATGGGCACATCGCCGTGGGACTCATCAAAGACGGCTACATCGGCGGCAAATTCACCCTCAAGGTTAAGAGCCCGCAGGGCCAAAAGGAATTCAGCTACTACCTAACCCCCTTCTTAGCCGAGGCCTTCGCCTCTACCGTCTCCCGCCTTGAACAAGAAAAGGAAGGCAACACAAAGAATGTAGAAGAAATTGTTCCTGACTATGCCGGGTGAAGCTATAATAAGGAATCACGTCTCGATAACGGTTCGCGTCTTAATCTTCTGAGCGATTATGTTGTAGAGATCAACATTTGTTTTAGGAGCTTTAATTGAAACTATAAATGCATAACGAGCCTTTTTGTTGTACTTCCCAAGTTTTTTTGCAGTTTTCCACCATCCAAGAGCCGGATAAATGGCTAGGATACCGCGTTCAGCAAGTTCTGCCGCCGTGCCAGTCCACAGGTCCGAATGAAGTGAGCCAAGATTGCGTAAAGTTGGGCCAACGCGCCAATTTGGGTCACTTCCCCCGCCGCTATAATTTCCTTCTTCCTCATCACGGGCGCGACCATTAATTCGCATACGAAAATCGCGTTCATTTTCCGCTGGCCGTTTTATCTCAAATCTAAGTCCATACGATTCATAGCGATATTTGCCTTTTACTCCACGCTCAGTTATTCCTGGCTTTGGTTCGATAAAATACGAAAGAGTTGCCCGCATCTCAACTTCTGTCGAGCCTAGTTCCTGTAACGCTTCAGTTGGCCAAGGCAGACGATGGAGGTGCATGTCCTTTGCCGTAGGTTCTTTACCGTGTTCTTTTTGAAATGGCTGAAGTGAGTCCTGAATAACCATGGTTAAAGAATTGGACAGGCTCCATAGTGCACACTCAAGATTTGGAACCCCAAAGCCAACATGTCGTATTAGGTTCGCGTAATCTTCTTTGCGTGGGTTTGAAGAAAGAAATTGGCTTCTCATTTGCGATGTCCATTCAGCAGAATGGACAATAAGCGCACGAATGGTTTCTGGCCATAAATTTGGATATTGAACCATAATCTGAGCCGACATGCGGGTACAGAGAGCCGTGGCCGCGCTTGTGGCGTTTGTTGTCGTCAGAAGTTTCTCGAAAGGTTTATGATTCGTGGTAAGTAGGTTGAGGCTTGCCATAGTTGTTGCGAAAGCTGCATCTTGTGCGGCGTTGCCACCCTCGAATACAACATCCGGTTTGTAAGGCCAAATTCTCTTTTGCCATGTGACCGAGGTTGTACTAAACGGACTCAATCCGCCTTTTGGGGCAATCGGCATAAAGGCTTCTGTGCCTGGTTCAGTTATGGTTTGTTTGTCCGTGTAAGCACCAACAGTGAGCGCGTTCCATGATTGGCCTGGATCGTGAATGCCATCAGTGGTGTTGCTATCCGGATAGCCTCTCCAAGCGTTGGGATCGGCGACATTGCCACCTGAAACCACAATAAGACGAGGGGTTAATCCTTCACCCCAGTAATCGCAAGCGAGGCCGTCGAGCACGGCAGACCAAGCCGACGGCCGACCACGGTCACGATAGTCCTTGGTCGTTACGGCCATACTGAAAACACGACGTCTGTTTGGTGCTGTTATCTCTGGTCTCCCAACCGCTTCGATGGTTAGATCACCATAAGGCTCCCCTTCATTAGAATGATTGCTATGAAGGATCTTTACCGATTCCAAACGATGGTTAATGGTTAACGGCATTCTTGATGCCAATGGTTCAATTAGGTCCCCAAAAATGGTCAATCCTGCCATTTCACTTCCATGACCTTGGTCATCCTGCGTTCCCCAAGCCGGATTGTTAGTATGGACATCGGCGGCATCAATCGCTTGGTTCAAAAGAGGATGCTCTCGGTTGACTCCAGTGTCTAAAATACAGGCGTAAGGAACATTTCCTTTTGTATAAGTTGTACGTTCCAGAAGATTCTCCACCCATTCGCTTTGCTCGACCGGGGCCAAGCTATCGAAACAATCAGCGGTTTCCTTTGCTCGACGGATTTCCGCAATATTGTTAAGTAGCATGATAGATTGGACGATATGCAATTTTGAACCCTTCATGTGTAAAACAGTTCGTTCCGGAAATTTTATCATCCTTGAAGACAGTTCAAATCCCATTAAATTGGCACTAGACCGAAAGCTGGTTAGAACGTCATCGCGGTTACCTCGAACGGGCAACCAGATTTCCCACCAAATTGCCTGCGTTTCATCTTCAGGAATAACGGTCAAATCATCTGTCCAAAGCGCGTCAAAAGTGGCCGTTCGTATTTCCTGAATTGTTGTGATTAATGCCTTATGGTCAAGGGACCTGCTGCCATCACTGGAACGCCTGTCGGATAAATAATCCACGATCTTTTTTTCAAAAACCTGAAGTTTTCCTTCTGGCACATATACAGTGGCAAAAGTATGAACGCCTTCGTGGCGAATATTTAACAGTTCAATCCCTTGCTGTTCGTTGGATAGGCTTTCAAAAGCCAATTCGACATTTGGTTGGCTTTTGAATGAAATCTGAATGCCAAGCCCTGAATCAAGTCCAAAGTTGCGTTGCAATTGAATGGAAGTGTTTGCCTCTGTTTTTAGATTAGCGATTTGAGCAAGTAGAGCGCGACCGTGTATTTGACGGTCAAGGTTTGGAAGAGTACTTTCGCGGGGGCCAGAACTAGGAGATTCAAAACGTTCCGTTGTTGATGTGTTGACCAACAAAAAGTGTGACCGTTGGCCAGGTTTCTCTTTAGGCATAACAACTAAGCATCAAACCTTGGACATACCAGAATTGTGCTGATGAAGAGCCTTGCGCTCTTGAAGATTGGCATCTAATTCTTCTTCTGAAACCACAGCGCAATCGTTGATTATGGCATCCTTGATTGCATTTTCAGTGGCGTTAGTAATTTCGGCGTAACTAAGGCCTTCTCCATTTTTTGCCACCGAGTTCCATTGTTTTATTTGTCCAGAAAATCCTGCAAGCCGGTTTTTTAATAAAGCAACAATTTGGGGTTTGTTTGGCAACTTATATTCCACCACATCATCAAAGCGGCGGAACAAGGCATAATCCAGAATTTCTGGGTGGTTCGTTGCGGCAATAATAATACTGTTTGAACGATCTTGCTCGATCATTTGCAGGAAACTGTTAAGCACGCGTCTAATCTCACCCACATCGTTAGTCAGTCCCCGCTGAGAGCCAATGGCGTCAAACTCATCAAAAAAATAAATTCCCCGGATGTCACGCACGGAATCGAAAACCTGGCGAAGTTTAGCCGCGGTTTCCCCCATATACTTAGTTATTAAAGCGTCCAAGCGGACAAGGAATAGTGGAATACCAAGTTCACCGGCAAGAACCGAAGCGGTAAGCGTTTTTCCAGTACCTGGGGGGCCAACCAATAACAGTTTGCGCCTTGGATGTAGACCATGATCTCGAATCTTGCCGAAGTGTCGCTGTTCTTTTATTAGCCGCTTGAGACTGTCTTCAGTTGACTCCGCGAGAATCATATCGGAAAAGCGCCCATGGGGATAAGAGACTTCGAGCAAATTTGCTAGGTCGCCACGAGGTTGGCTAATAGGAATGGGTTTTTTGGAGCCAGACGAATGTTGCATTTTCGCCACGTCAATCATTGCCCGTAGCTCTTCTGCTAGTTTGCCGTGGCCCACTTTGGCCTCGTGGGCGGCGACTTGCATGGCAACGGAGAGAAAATGCGTATTGTCGCCGTCAATGTGTGATTTTAAAAGAGCTTTTAGTTGCTCTGCACTGGCCATTTCACTTGCTCCTACCCTATAACAATTAGCGTGGATTTCCCGATCTCTAATTTTGCCTCAACACACCATGTCTTCATAACTGACGCCGATTAACCGGTTACCAACACCACTACCTAATCTTACTAGCTTGGGCCGTGAAATAGAATTAAATTCGTGTAGTCAACGGAAGGCAGTCCTAGCAGGGTACCCCTTGGGAGCATTATTGGATATGCGGTGGCTTGAATACATCAATCCTTTGAACCATTATTCCAACGAGGAGTACGTTCATTACTGGGACGCTCTTTTTAGGACGACGCTCGCCGGTATTTTCCCTAGGTTCGCGTTCGTCGCGGCGGTAATCGGGGCGTTTTGGTATGGTGTGCGCCGGCAGAACTGGGCGGCGGCACGCACGTTACTTTTCGTCGCAGGCCTGATGGCTTATGGCGGCGCAATCCTCATGGCCCTGGGGGTGATGTAAATGGCCTCCGGAGGTTCGGGGTCGCAAAGCCGGGGCGGTGGCGGCGGGGACAATTCCACCATATTCCTTTCGCAGGGGTCTTATGAAAAGCCCAAAGGCCTTCTGCAGGCTATCTCCGACATTCAAAAGCAGTATGTGCTGGAGGCCAACACATCGGCCAGCTCCCCCGGAATACCCGAGGAGTGGTTCACCTCGGAGGCGCGGTTGGATTTTTGGAACGTTGGTTTCAAGGCGGCGATTTCAGGGGGTATCGTGGCGGCCATTTTCATACCGCTCGCCATTGCGGCGATCGAGAAGAATATCCCGCTGTTCGGGAATTGGACTCCGACCATTTTCGACGAAATTCTCGCCTTTTTTCTGGCGGTGAGCTTCCACGTGGGGATGGGTTTGTTGCTGGCCGGACTCGGGGCGTACTATGTGGGCCCGCTGACCCGGCAGATGATAAAGCGTCTGCTTGAGGGGGTGGCGGTGGGTGCTCTCGCCAAGGCCGCTGTCGTGTTCCTTTTATTCCACTTTCTTTCCCTCAAAGTGATTACACCGGAGAACCTCACGACGGTGTTGTGGAAGTTGTCGGCGAAGGTTTCCTACGAGCGTTTAAATCACGTCTACCAATGGTTCATGGCTTTTCGTCCTGTGCTTTTGACGAGCGCGTGGTTTGTTTTGTTCACGAATATTTTGTTCGTGGCCGTTCCGTATACGGGCATAGGGCTGACAATTTACCGGCAATACCGCCGGAGGAAGGAAACGGAGTTGATATGACCGACAAAAACAGGACAGAAAAACCAGCGAAGAAAAACGACGGCAAAGCCGAGGGCGAGGAGCGTAACGACCGAGGCCAACGCATCCAGGAATATAAGGCGCGGAAGGCGTCGCTCATGGACACATCTGTTGTTTACAGTCGCGTGCCGGATACCGTGCGGGTGATCCAGATAATGGATCGCGGCGGGGATTTTGCCTTAAACAAACTGAGGAAAGGGATCGCCGTGAGATATGACGTGACGGAGTCCCTTGGGTTGTTGGAGGCCGTGGCGGCCGCCACAAGGGCTTTGGATGTCGCGATAGGGCGCGTGTGCAAGACGGTCGGGGTGGAATACAAATCGCCGCCGGGCCTGAACGCCGAGAAAAAGGGATAAAAACCAAAAACAAAAAACGGTGTGTTCCAAGAAAAACCGGACAAAAACAATGCGCAGAAAAACAATTCTGACGACGCTTTTGGCCCTCCTAATTTCGGAGGGCGCCGCCCATGCGTTTTGCAACCCGACCAACGGTCTAATCAACCTTTTCGGCGTCGTCGCTTGGGAGAACGTCTTGCCGATAAAAATCGGGGGCATCCCAATTTTGCCCGCTCCAGCCGATATTGTGGACACTCCCGACCTGACGTCGCTCCCTGTTTGTTCCTGCCCCGTGCCGCATCCGCCTTGGGTGGCGGTCGGAATTCCGGTCTCTTTCTGGGAACCGGCGCGCATCATAGAGGCGGTCAAGGATCCGTATTGCATGCCCACGCTCGGGGTCACTATCGCAAATCCGGCCCCGGGGACTTTGGGCGGCGGCAACTTGGTGCGCACCAGCGGCCAGGTTACGGCCGGGACGTTCTCGCAAATCCATTATTTCGTGTCGCCGCTTATGGCTCTGATGGGTCTTGTGGATTCATCTTTGTGCTCCGGCATGGAGACTAGCTTCGACATAGCCTATCTAACGGAGTTGGATCCACTTTGGAATTCGGATTCGCTGGCCGCGCTTATAAACCCCGAGGCGTTGTTGTTCGGCAACCCGCTCGCGGCTATGAGCTGTCTGGCGGACTCCATGTCGGCGCAGTTCGGTCTGCCCCTTGATCCGTTGTTTTGGTGTATGGGCTCATTCGGATCCGCATATCCACTAACGGGCCACACGTCGGACGACAATTACACCGAGGGCGCGGCGGCGCTTTCCTCGCGCTTTATTTACAAGATGGGGAGGGAGCTATTGCTGAGCGACCCCGCGATTACGCTTTGCGGCTCGCTACCCACGCCGATTTGGGTGAAGAGTCACTATAGATTGCAGATAATCACCCCGGTGCCGGGTGGGATGGGGATACCGATAGGCCGGATGGCCACGATATGGGGCTGGGGCAAAAACCTGCCTCCGGGGAGCGACAATTTTTCCTTCTTAATGTTTCGCAAGCGCGGTTGCTGTGGGGGTGCCAAGTAGATGCGAGGGGTGATGCTTGTAACCGCTCTCTTGGCTACGATTCTTCAACCGGCTTGGGGAGAGGAACCTAACGACGTAAAAGTGGAGATGGAAAAGCTCGCCGGGAAAATCGTGGCCGGTGTGCGTGACGGGGAGTCGGCGGATAAGGTCGAAAGCGCTAAGGAGGAACTTAAGACCGGCCTATTCGGGAAATATTTGGATAAAGGGAGTGAGGCACCAGCACCAAAGGACAAACATGTAGGCGATCGCGTTTATCTCTTCGTTTCTTCGTCAATGCCGCTTGCGACCCTGCGGAATTATTCCGCCGATGCGGCGAAGCTAAATGGGGAAGTTGTGATGGTGGTCAGGGGCTTAAAAGGCGGACTCGAAGCGAAATGGGCGCCCACGATGATGTTCTCCCGGTCGGTTTTGGCTGAGGATCCGGATTGCGAGGTTTCCAATGCAAACTGTCGGATGCGGGCGGTTCAGTTTGAGATAGACCCTCTTTTGTTCAAGCGATACGGAATCTCGCGCGTGCCTGCCGTCGTCTATGCCAAGGGGGTTGTGTTGGCGGATTCGGGTTTGAGCGAAGGGTTGGACGGGAACGCGAAATCCGGTGAAGCGTGGGTCGCGTACGGCGACGAGTCGCTCTCCGGACTTTTGGAGGAGATTAACCTTAGCGCGAACAGTCCGTGGCTTTCGGGGTTGGCGGGAAGGCTGAAGGAATGAGAAAACCTTTGATTATCCGGATCGCCGGGTATTCGGCGATTGTAGCCGTCATCGGCGTTGCGCAGTTTTTTATGTACGGGAGGTTGGCGGTGAATTTCTCGGACTCCACGCCGCACCATGTTTACTGGCGGCGGTTCTCCGTTCCTCCGGTGGTCGGGGGATACGCCTCGTTTTTCAGGACGGTGCCTGAGGAGGACGGCGTTAGGGATATCACAAAGCTCGTGGCCTGCGGACCGGGAGACGCGTTTTCGGTGAAGGGGCTTGAGTATTATTGCAACGGACGGCTTATTGCCCAGGCAAAACTAACTACCCGTAATGGAATTGTCTTAAGACCGTTTATGTTTGAGGGGAAGGTGCCGCCAAAAATGTTTTTCGCGCTTGGCCACAGTTTCCGTCAGGAGGGAGGGCGAATGGTGGACGATAGCTACGACAGCCGGTATTTTGGCTTTGTGCGGTTTGACGAGTCATGGAAAGCGGTGCCGTTGTTATGAGAGTCTTTTTTATTCCGGCGATTATTGTCGCCGCGCTCTTGTTGTCTTCGGTTTTTGCGGCCGACCTCAAGCCCAAGCAGGATTGCGACTTTTGCCGGGGATGGTATTGGTATGACGCTGGCGAGCCGGAAAAGAAGGATGCGGAGAAGGATCCCAGGGGGGAACTGCCGAATCCTTACATACCGCCCCCGTTGCGGGAGCGGTTCACGCCGATTCAGCTGATGGATCTCCATCCGCAACAGATAAAGGTGGTAGGGGAACAGTACTTGGAAAAGGCGATTTGGCGGCCGACGCCGCAAAACAACGGGGATTTTATGGTCGTGCTTGACGTGATGAGGCGAAAGGGAATGTCGTTCTCAAACTCCATGAGCTGGTTCGTGCAGACCCATCCGCAGTACAACCTGATGAAGGACGCGCCTGACAGCGCGCCGGGGATTAGCGCCATGTCGCGGGCCAACCTCGGCGAGATGGAGCGCGTTGTCGCCTCGGCGCGCGGCGAGTTCGGGCTTTTTTATTTCCAAAGCCCCCGGTGCGCCGCATGCGTGGAACAAAAACCGGTTTTGCGGTATTTTCTGGAAAAGTTCGGCTGGGAGGTCGTGGATGTGGACGTGACCGCCGACACTGAGAGCACTCTGCGCTTCAACGTGCAGGACACGCCCACAATTGTCTTGGCCTACCCCGGCAAGGACAGCTGGATGCCGGTTACGGCCGGGTTCGCGTCGTACGATGAGCTTTTGGAGCAGACCTACAACGCCATCAGGTATTTAAGGGGGGAGATAACGGAGATTCAGTGGACCATGAACGGCGTACGCGCCGGCGGCCCCTTCGACCCCTCAATTGTCCCCGACTTCCCCGCGGAGAGGAAATAAGAATTGGAAAAATCCAAAAGAGGGGATGACCAATTTCTTTGACATTGATTTCCTTTGCGAACCCTTGTATTCTTTTTTCAACCGATTTGGGGTGGGTTTTCTTTGAAATGAAATTAAGGAGGAGAGAATGGAAAAAATATCTAACGATGGCATAAACCTTGTAGGGGGGGGGCAAAAATAGCCGTTTCCCGCTTTCTTTAATCTCCTTACTGTTATTTTCTGCTTTTCTTTTTTCCGCCTGCGGCGGCGGTTCTTCCAGCACAAACACTGGCGGCACAACCACTCCTCCTCCCTCCGTCACTCCTGCCAAAGGCACACTTTCCCTAAGCACCAACAATGCTTCCGGAGCCTGTGCCGCAAAGGACAACACCGGCGCCACCGTGGGAACTTGTTTAGGCACGACCGTTTCAACTATTGATTTGCCGGTTGGAACATACACGGTTTCTTTCTCATCTATCACGGGTCAAACCACACCATCCGATCAGATCGCCGTCATAACGGCTGGTAATGCGACCACAATCATTGGGAGCTACACCGCAATCGTCGTCGCTCCCTCCACCGGCACACTTAATGTCTCCACGAATAACTCCCAAGGAAGCTGTACTGTAAAAAACAGCAACAATATCTCCGTCGGAATCTGCTCTGGAACTAGCGTTGCAAGCCTCACTCTCGCTGTTGGTCGCTACACCGTCACCTTCGGAGCAGTTACTGGCTATACCACCCCGGGAATACAATCTCCCGTTATAACCTCAAACAATACGACCACGATTATCGGTAACTACACGGTATCTTGCACTTCCCCCCAAGTACTGCAGAACGGTGTGTGCGTCACGCCACCATATGCCGACAATGGCAACGGTACGATTTCGGCCAACCTTACCGGTCTAATGTGGCAAAAGCAGGACGATGGCGTGCCAAGGGACTGGGCCACTGCCGGAACCTATTGTTCTGGGTTATCTCTTGGAGGATATTCGGGCTGGCGATTGCCGACCAAAGATGAACTGGTTGGTATATGGAATAATTCATATACTCCCGCGATAGATCCAATTTTCACTAACACCAAACACACCACGGAGAGTTGTGCCGGTTATTGGTCGTCCACTACCGCTGATTTCCCTGCTGGCAGCACCAATTTTGGCGACACCTCCTATGCCTGGGCAGTCTTCTTTCTCTATGGCAACGTCAACGAGAACGTTTCAGGCTGCAACAAGACTTACCAACCACCGACAACGTATGTCCGGTGCGTTCGCCTCGGACAATGAGTCGGTTATCCCCGCCTTCGCGGGGACAAGCTTGTTACTTTGCTTATTTGATATTAAAAGTGGCGATGAGGATTTAGGGGGGGGCAACCATCCCCCCTTTTTTTTAAACGCGCAAAATACAAATAGAGAAACGAGAGTCCGACGCGTGAAACTCCACTTGAAAAACGTAAATGGTCGCGTATAATAACGACATTATTCCTCCATTGTTTTTTGTCCGTGCGCGGGCGCTTTTGTTAAACACAAAATTGTCCATGAACTCTGGAGCACTCGATTTTCACGGTTGAATTCGAGCAAGGTCGCTCGGTATTAAAGCCCCGACGTCCGGAACCACCTTTGCTTAGGCCACAAAGGATTTTAATGTAGTCCGTTTTAGCCGGACGACAACAGATTCCCGGGCACGGGAACATATACAAATTATTCGTGCAATCCATGCACTATGAATACAAACCCACACCATCATGCCGGGCTTGCCCCGCTTCCAGATTAATCTTTCATTAGATTAAGGAACTGGATTTCTGCTTTCGCGGGAATGACAACAGTGAGGATTATCAACCCAATTTTCCAGGAAAAGCTCCCGTTTCGTTTTCACGCGGTTTTGCGTGCGTTCGTACGGCCAAGCTTTGCCTGTTTATCGATATTTATTTTTATTCCCGTAATGGGACGACGTTTTTAACCAAGCGCGGCCCAATGCGGGGACTATCTTCCGTTGCGGGAGCCGCGCGCCGTTTTCAAAGAAAGGAGGCCATATGTGCGGCAACTGTCTCAAATGCGACGCGTTTAAATTCTGCCAAATTCGCAAGGCGGAAATTATCGTGTACGACGCGGACAAACCCGTCATGCGGATACCCAAGCGATAGTCAGTAATTTTCTCAAATGTACCAAGCCCCGATTTGGGGGCCTCGTTTTTACAACGCACGGCCCCGCGGGGAGATGGTCTTCCTAATGGAGGCTGTGCGTCAAAATCCATTTAAGGAGGATCTAGTCATGGAAAAGGAAAAGAACTTTAACGTCAACAGCGTGAAACTCGGCGGAAATCTCGTCGAGGACGCGAAACAGATCGCGCAGGACGGCGCCAAAACCGTCTACGCGTTCACAATCGCCAACAACAGAGGCGACAAGGTGAATTTCGTGGACGTGGTGGCCCAGTTGCCGGTGGCTCTAGCCAAGGGAACTTTCGTCGTGGTGGAGGGAAGCCTTCAGCAACGGAGGTTTGAGGTGGACGGCCAGAAACGCTCCAGCCTGCGGATCAACGCCAAGACCATAAAGGCCTACGAAAAGAAGGCGAAGACGGAGCCGGCAACGGCGGAAAACCCGGTCGAGGAGACCGAGGCCGTAGCGGTCGAATAAGCCCGTTTTCAAAGTTTTTCAAACGCCCCGATAGGGCGACGTAATTCAACTTGCGTGCGCCCAGCCGGGGGATATGTTTCTCCTGAAAAGGAGGGCGCACGCCTAATTTTTTTCAGGAGGATAAAGTCATGTCAAAAGGATACACGTTTGTGCGACATGAGGTCGCTTAATTGATTGCTTACCAAGCGCGTAAGCCTATCGTTCCATCGGTAGTGGCCTACGGGAACACACGCCGGTAGTAATGCCGGTGGGTGAAGCTTCCCGGACAATGTACTCCGCCGTGAGGGACATGAAGCCGCGAGGCCGATTGTTTACTGCAAGCATTATGCGGTTAGGAGGCTAGGCCGGATGGTATGACCAACATATGTGAACTGTTTATAAAGACCGATAATCCTGAGGGGCTAAAAATGCTGACAAGCCTTGGCCAAAATGGCAAGTGGATAGTTGCCTTTGTGAATGTTGAGGGCACATGGATAGTATTCCACCGGTCAAAAGACAGGGTCTAACCCATCATATCAATTTTGCGGAACATGGTAAGCCCGTAGTCCCGTCCGTAAGGACAAGATTCGCCGCAAGGCGGGTTGGTGGGATTCCGGGTAGAGGATTTTGGAAAAAGCGAATGCCGCTTTGTAATAAGGCGGATAGGGGTTGAGCATTGGCGAAATCACCCCACGCGAGAGCGGGCTGACTTCCAATCGGTCTCTCTTTACGAGATAACCTTAAGAACCATCTTTGAAAGGAGGTAAGCAAATGAATACCGAAAAAGTATGTGCGGCCTCCGGCTGTATGGTGCAATGGGAAAGTATTGACTTTGCCAGATGCAACCAGAGCATAAGGAGGCTTCAGGCGCGTATCGTAAAGGCTCAACGGGAAGGTAAACGGGGCAAGGTTAAAGCCTTGCAGTGGATACTAACCCACTCGTTCTCGGCCAAAGCTATGGCAGTAAAACGGGTAACTGGTAATCAGGGTGCGAAAACCGCAGGGGTTGACAGAGAAATCTGGAAGTCCCCGGCGGCCAAATCTACGGCCATATTGTCGCTGAGAAGACGGGGCTATAAAGCCCTGCCTTTACGGAGGGTTTACATACCCAAAAGCAACGGCAAGATGCGACCTTTGGGCATTCCAACGATGAAGGACAGAGCCATGCAGGCACTATACCTGATGGCGTTGGAGCCAATCGCGGAAACCACGGCGGATAAAAACTCCTATGGATTTAGACCCATGAGGAGCGTGGCGGATGCAATAGGGCAATGCTTTATTGCGTTAGCAAAGAAGAGCCATGCCGCATGGGTGCTTGAAGGAGACATCAAGGGTTGTTTTGACAATATAAGCCATGAGTGGTTAATCGGATATATCCCTATGGATAAATCCATTCTCCGTAAATGGTTGGAGGCTGGATTCGTGGAAGGAAAAACCCTTTTTTCAACCGAGGCTGGAACACCGCAAGGCGGTATTATCTCCCCGGTTTTGGCGAACATGGCACTTGACGGACTGGAGCTAGAATTGCGAGAGCAGTTTGGATTCTGGAACCGGAACAGAGTGAACATGGTCAGATATGCGGATGACTTCGTAATAACCGGAAGCTCCAAAGAGTTTCTGGAAAGCAAGGTTAAACCTTGCGTTGAGAACTTTCTCAGGGCAAGGGGTCTGGAGCTATCACAGGATAAGACTAGAGTAACGCATATTGAAGACGGGTTTGATTTTCTAGGACAGAATGTACGCAAATACAACGGCAAGATGTTAATCAAGCCGTCCAAAAGAAATGTGAAAACATTTTTGGACAAAGTCCGGGAAATCATAAAAGGTCAAAAGACGACAAAACAATCGGAAGTGATAAGGCGACTCAATCCTGTCATTCGGGGATGGGCAAATTATCATCAACATGTGGTGTCGAAACAGACCTTCTCTTCCGTGGACAAAGAGATTTGGAAATGTCTCTGGCAGTGGGCTTGTCGTCGTCATCCCAACAAGGGAACCCGGTGGATTAAGGAGAAATACTTTAAGACATTTGGAAACCGTGACTGGGTTTTTATGACGCGAGAATCCACAAAAGACGGAAAAGAAATCGACCGGCGATTGGTAAATGCCAGTGCTGTGCCGATTCGGCGACATGTGAAAATCAAAGCGGATGCAAATCCCTTCGACCGACAATGGGAAGCTTATTTCGAGGAGCGATTCCTTAAAAAGATAAGCAGGAAATTGGAAGGAAGAATGTGGTTGCGGAGGCTTTGGTGGAACCAGAACGGGAAATGCATGTATTGCGGCCTAGATATAACGGAAGAAGCCGGATGGCACGTCCATCATGTTATTCCAAAATATCTTGGTGGCAAGGACATCTTCTCGAATCTGGTCATGTTGCATCCGGATTGCCATAGACAAATTCATTCCTTGATGAAAGGTGTTGAACCGGCTCCGGCAACGGGGCTTTGAAAGGCTTGAGCCGGATGAGGGGAAACTCTCAAGTCCGGTTCTTAGGGGAGGAAGTGGCAGTGATGCCACTTCCTTACCCGACTATTCAAAAAACTCTGGCGTCGAAATCTCGACCACGACAATCGTGAAGGAAAAGGACGGAGCCGTGATGAAGGACGGGCGGATTCGCCTGCGATTCTTCAATCTCGGTAGTGAAAGTTCCATGTTCTTCATGATGAGGCCGGAGGAGGCGTTTACCCTAGCGGTAAAGGCCTCCGAGGCTGTCGCGGACGGGAAGAAGCATGTGTTCACCCACAAATTCGCCGGCGAGAACGGGGAGATTGTCACCAAACTAACGGTCGACAGTTTCCAATCCGGACGCGAGGGGCAGAAGGTGACGCGCCACGCGCTCATCATCTCCCGCGGCGAAGCGCTTCAGGTGAACGTGCCGATGAGCGCCGAATCGATGCTTTACCTTGCCGAGCTGGCGAGGTTCTTCAGCATCGAGCAGGCGTGGACGCAGTTTAAGAAAACTGACGGAAGCGGCGCAACCGCCGACGCCGGGGAGACAGGGGCCGAGATTGAGGAAATCGAGGCGTACCAGGGGGATACGGCGGAGCAGGCGGAAGAGGGGACGGCCCGGACTCAGTCCGAAGCACTCGTCTTCCAAGCCGCCACCGTGAAAGGACTCACCAAGAAGGCTCAAAGGGCGATCGTGGAGATCGACGGCAAGGATGTTTTCGAAACCCGCTACACAAAGCGGGCGGAAGGAATATCTGTGGACGTTGGATCCCGCGTCGAAGTGGCTGTTGAGAACGGCTATATAGCCGAGATCCGCGCGGCCGCCTAACTAGGGCCGTAAAAGCGGACAGGATTTGCTCCCCGTAACGTGGGAGTTCCTGTTCGCCAACTTTTAAATTGGAGAGCCCATGAAAACCATGCGATTCGACGGCCGGGAGGTGAATCAACACCATAGCGGCCTAGTTTACGCGAAGAATTTTTGCAGACTGCTCAAAGTAATTCCCGCGCTCGAGCGGGAGGTTCATGTCGCTGACGCCGGAGTAAGCCGGTCGGAGGGGTTTATGGACTTGCACGTGGACGTCATGGAAAATAACGACGAATCGGTCGTGATTGCCATGGCCCACTACTTTGAACAGAACGGCGACAAGGTACCAGACCCGGACATGACCGTGCGCCTTTGGCGCAACGGCCTGGCCGAGGCGCTTTCCTTCCAGGACTCGACGACATACCGCGAGGTGTATCCCGAACCCGGCAAGGTAAATCTTGTTGCCAAGAAAGAGCTGAACAGTTTCCTTTCCCTGTGGTTGCGCAATCTTGTGAACCAAGGCCACAAGGTGGAGACGCTCGGCTCGGATTAACCGACACCCCCGAAGGGGCGTGTGTTTTTAAACAAAGCACGGCCCCGAGGGGAATCCCTTTAAAGGGGCCGTGCGCTTTTTTGAAGGGAGTGAACAATGCCTATTTCAATACGGCGGCCGGGCCAGATTGTGGTGCGTCGCCATGAAAGAATCGTCGAGACCGCGACGGCGACTTGCCGCGGGTGCGGGGTTGACATACTTCCTGGGACAATCAAATGTCCCGGTTGCGGAATCATCAACCCGTTCAGGCCCCGCCGGCGCCTGGTGACAAACCGGCCCGGTCGGGAGCACGCGGCGGCTGTGGCCTCGAGGAATTTTAACGGAGTCTACACGATTCACCGGAACACGGATCAAAGCCTTTCCTGCAACTGCCCGTCGTTCCTTCAACAGAAGGACGTGCAGAACGGAAACGGTTTTGCGACCTGCAAGCACATACGCGACCATTTCGGCGAAAACCTTTCGCGGATTGAAAACCCGCGCAAGGCGACCGAATGGCAGAAAGCCGCGTTGGAGAAGCTGGGGGTGCTCGGCACCGACCACCTTACCAACGGCCAGGCGTACTTCCTTTTCGCGGATCTGCTCGAATGGCAGGGACTCGACTACAAGGAGTACGAGGGCATTCTTCAGCGGCACGGGAGGATAGAGCTGTTACCGTACCTCTCTTTCGGAATCGAATTCGAAGGGGGCGTGACGGGAGGCTCCGACCAACTGAGCCAAAAGATGAACGAGGCCTCTTTGCCCTGCGTGGTTCCGGGTTATTCGCATGCGCTGTTGGCCGACGCAGAAGGGCGGCCGCAGTGGAAAATTGTGCACGACGGGAGCGTCCACGTCGAGGGGTTCGCCTCGGTGGAGGTGGTCACCCCCAAGCTCTTCGGGGCGAAGGGGATAGCCGCCGTGCACCGGTTCACAGAGTTGTGGAGGAACCAAGGTTGTTCCGTCAACCGAAGTTGCGGAACGCACGTCCATTTCGACGCGTACGACTGGACGCTCGACGACATGGCGCGTCTGGCGCTGGTCTGGGCGAAGATCGAGGTGCCGGTTCTTTGGTATCTCGTTTCGCCGTCGCGAAGGAACGGAGAGTTCTGCCGGCGGGTTGACGAAGGGTATGTCGTGGATCTCGCGGGGCGCGGCCCCGAGGGAATGGATCGCTACCACAGCCTCAACCTCGCCGCATACCACGCCCACAAGACAATAGAGATACGCCTGCACCAGGGGACGACCGAGTCGAAGAAGATCGTCCCGTGGGCCGTGTTCATGGCCAAATTGCTGAACGCCGTCAAGAACGGGCTGGCCCACCAGAACGTCCAACCGACACTCGATGGGGTTTTCTCAGCGATAGGTTTTGACAGCGAGGCGGCGGTGCCGGTCATACGCGAGGCGAAGGCGTACATTGAGACAAGATACGCGCAATGGAAGGAGGACGCGACCCGCAATTCGTCCCATATGCCGCACACCGTGGCGCTCGACCTTGTCAGGCTCGAAAAACGGGCTATGGCGGGGTTGGAGCAGAGCAGGGAGCGGATTGAGAACGAGCGGATCGATCGCGAGGTGGATAGGGAAGTCCGGCAGAGGATTGCCGGCCAAACCGCCACCGCCCCGATGAGCGTGAACGTTCTCCAGCGCGGACGGCCTTCCAGAAGACAGAACTTGGACGAAGTGGTGACCGATCCCGATGTCGCGGAATGGATTGTTCCGTCGGTAAACGGCGGTAACGCCAGATTTACCGTGAAACGCGCGGGAGGCGGGCAGTTGAGTCTTGCCGACGTCCTTTCGTGCAACTGCCCCCGCGGCAGACAGGGCCAAAGTTGCGCGCACGTGATGAACGTGGCGCGACGACTCAACGACCTTAATGAGGAACGCGTGAGGAACTCCGTCAGGGAAGAGGTGATTAGAAGGCTCAGGCCTTCGGCCGCCTCCCCGGAAAGGAGTTAGGCCATGTGCGGGATATTCGGTTACGTTTCGGACGGTCGGGGAAGCCAAATGGACAACGTGAAAGCGGGTCTGCTCTTGCAGGCGCTCGCTATCGCGGATCAGTCCAGGGGGAAGCACTCGACCGGACTTGCCGTCGTCACACCCGAGAAGGCGATTCTTCGGAAGAAGGCGCTTTCCGGGGATGAATTTGTGAGACAGGGCAACACGGACGTTCTGTTTAAAGGCAGGATTCTAGCGTGCCTTGGGCACAACCGGTTCGCTACGGCCGGCGCCATCACCGATCGCAATGCGCATCCGTTCGCGGTGCGCGCGGGCGAGAAATGGAATTTCGGGATTCACAACGGCCACGTCGGAAGGACGCGCCGTTTGGCGAAGAAATTCGGGGTGGAGGAGGCCGAGGTCGACAGCGAGACGGTGTTCAGGGCGATTGCCCGGCAACAAAACGGCGGTGAGAAGGTGGAAGACGCTATCGCGAACGTTTCGGAGTTTATCTCCGGATCGGCCGATTTCGCTTTCGTCTATCTAAACCGCCGGCTGGAAAAAGCCCTGTATCTGTGGCGCACCCAGGAGCGGCCCCTTGCGGTAATTGACGCGAGGAAGCTGGGCTTGGGACGCTGGTTTTGCTCTACGGCCGAGATTTTCGAGATAGCCTGGTCTTCCCTTCGCGGGATTCTGGGCGACATCGACAAATTGGGCCTTTTCGAGGCGGAGTCTTATCGACTTTACCGCGTTGAATACGGGCATAACAGCGACTTGGAGTTCACGGCCGTGAGGGAGCTGGAATGCAGGCAGGCGTACGAACGCAAGTCGGAAAGTTGCGACGCGGGCGACCGGGAGGAATTCGGGGGGCAACTCTCGTTTCTTAACGAGGGCTCCGATGATTGGAGGGTTTTATGACACTCGAATTAAAAAGAGCCACCAAACCGGCCACCCTGCAAAAGATCAAAGACTGGTTGAGAGAGTGCAACGGATACGACCCCGTCATTTCCGGCCGCTATTTTGTGGCGGTAAGGGAAGGGCGGTTGGAAGGGTGCGTGTGCCTTTTGCGCCGGTCGTGGTATTTGACCGAAATACGGCATCTGTATGTGTTGCCGGAACTGCGCGGCCAAGGCGTCGGAACGTTCCTAGTCCGTGAGGGACTGGGGAACGTGAAGACGCCGACGGCTGTCGTCACGGTGCGCGAGGACAATGCCGCGAGCATCCACATTAACGAACAGCTTGGGTTCGTGAAGTGGAGCAGGTTCGCCAATCCGGCGACGGGACATCCGGTTCTGTTGCTCGGCAAGGTGATTGAGTAGACAGGGTAGGGGGCGGCCGCAAGGTCGCTCCCTCTCTTAATTAGTTTTTATGACAGTCGCCCCGTTCATTGGGTTCCTTCTTTCTCTCCGTGTTTACCGCGGCGGGGAGGAAGGAACCCAAACCCAGAACGGAGGTGATTGCCATGAAGACGTGCATTTTGTGCGACGCGCTACTCTTTTGCAAAAAACCTTGCAAAAAGTAGCGTTGAAAAGGGGAACGACCGTTTGGCCGTTCCCCTTTTTTTGGGGATATGAGTCAACGTATTATTTATGAGTCAACGTATTATTTAGGTTCCTTATTTAGGCTTACCTAGTTCAGCTAGATATTCACCCAAGGGAATGTAAATTCCCACACTCCATGCGGGCGTGCTGGAGGCCGCAACGCCGCCTGGACCTGCAAAGAGACTTTTATTGTAATACGAAAAATTAAGCTGGATAGTGTCGTAGAGGTCGAAGGCAAGGAATGCGCCGCCCATCACCCCTTCTGTCTCCTGCTTATTGTAAACGGCATGATAAAGAAGTCCTGAAGCAAATAGTCCAATTTTGGGGATCACTTTTCCTGTGCGGTCACAGCCTAAACGCAAGCCTAAGCCCAGCTGTTCGTTGACCAAGGGTACCAATTTGGATTTGTCATCATAGGTATATCCCGTTCCGATGACAAAGTGCAGAAAAAAATACTGTCCCATCAATGGAATTTTGTCGAGCGTTTCGGCAAACTGCAGGACAGCGGTTTGTTGGGCGAAAAGATAACGATCGTCGGCCTTAGAATAGGTTACGTTATCAAGCGTATCGTGAATTATGGCTCGAACAATTATCACTTCATTGGCATTTAATATCCGAGTATCTGAT
>Ga0315281_10004103_pt1 | contig 21245 bp, 24 predicted proteins | sample YL17G07_0_MG_FD_204540 | JGI IMG/M metagenome (GOLD analysis project Ga0315281, IMG submission 204540) | Sediment microbial communities from Yellowstone Lake, YNP, Wyoming, USA - YL17G07_0 | ecosystem: Environmental > Aquatic > Freshwater > Lake > Sediment | place: USA: Wyoming | collected...
ACATGGGCTCGATTACTTCTGTGAAGGTTCGGGTGATGCTTTACATATCAGGTTCGGGTGATGCTTTACATGGTTTCGCCTGATCCTTGTCGCAGGGTTCGGTTGATGCTTGACACTTAGTTCATGCTTATGGAGCTCAGTGTTATGGAACAGCGGTATCAGGCAGTTTTATTGGTGATTCGCGATGGTGAATCTGTTGTGGATGTGGCGCGTCGGTTCGATGTGTCGCGTCAGACGGTTCATTCATGGTTGTTGAAATATGAGAAGCGGGGGTTGTCGGCGTTAGCGGATCGTTCGCATCGTCCGCGGTCGTGTGTGCATCAGATGGTTACATCTGTGGAAGTTGTTGTGTTGGAGTTGCGGCGGATGAATCCGTCGTGGGGACCGGCACGCCTGTTGCATGAGTTGGCTCGTGATGGTGTGGTGTCGTTGCCGTCGCGGTCAGGGATTTATCGGGCGATTCGACGGGCCGGGTTGATTGTGCCTGGGGCTCGGAAGCGTCGCAGCGAGAAGTTTAAACGGTGGGAACGTGGTTTGCCGATGGAGTTGTGGCAGATGGATGTTGTGGGCGGGATTTTGCTTGCCGATGGCACCGAGTTGAAATGTTTGACTGGTGTTGATGATCATTCCCGGTTCTGTGTCTCGGCGGGTTTAATGGTGCGGGCCAATGCCCGCAGCGTGTGTTCGGTGTTCGTCAAAGCACTGCAAACCCATGGGGTACCCCAAGAACTGTTAACCGATAACGGCAAGGTGTTCACCGGCCGTTTCGGAAGAAATCACACCGAGGTGCTGTTCGATCGGATCTGCCGTGAAAACGGTATCGATCATCTGTTGACCGCACCCCGGTCACCGACAACGACAGGCAAAATCGAACGATTCCATCGAACGTTACGCCAAGAGTTTCTGATCGGACGAATGTTCGACACGATCGCTGACGCTCAACGCGAATTGGATACGTGGGTACATCAATACAACTCGTCACGTCCGCATCAATCGTTGGCAATGATGACACCGTCACAACGATTCGTTGTTCTCCCCGGGGGCCGCCCGGTAGATGGCTCAGCCACCGACACACCACCACGAGACGGCGATGATTGGGTCGCCAGACGAGTCGCAACGAACGGAGTGATCTCCATCGGATGGCAACAAATCAGCGTCGGCAAACACCGCCAAGGCCGACCAGTCGACGTTCATGTCCAACCCAAACTGTTACAAATATGGGACGGAGCAGAACTAATCAAATCAGTGACACGACAAAACCCCGACACCATCCGCAAAAAGCGTGCATCACTGAAAAAGGAGGCCAGCTAACCAACAAGAAAGGCAATACTCGACCCAAAAAGTGTCAAGTATCAGCCGAACCTCCAACGTCAACCATCAACCGAACCAATACATGGGCTCGATTACTTCAACGTAACGTTTTTGGTATCTTGGGCAACAAGTGATCCATCCTTGGCCGAGAATTCCATTGCCGCAAATTGGTATTCACCAGGCGCGAGCCCATCAATCGCCACACTCCAGGGTGTCCATGCCGGCGCTGCTTCACCGGCAGTAGTTGAGCCTTGCCGGATTAACTTTCCGTTCTGAAAGACTTTCCATGCCACGTTTGCTTCAAATGTTGAGGCAAGACCGCTGAGTGTGAAACCCCGCGCGCTTACCTGTGCGCCCTCATCCGGAGAGGTAATCCAAACTGGTGCCACCACTTCGTAGGCCGGTGCACGAGTGAATGGATTTCTCGCATCTACATGGCCGGCGAGTGATTCAACTTTCTTGCCATCAACGGTCAGCGAAATTTTGGCGACCGAAGGATCCGCTGCGGTGGCAGTCCATACCAATTGCGCAATTGCGAGGGACTCGCCCTCGGCACCGACATTCAACTTGTCGAATGTCAGATCAATAGTTGCCTCATCATCGACGACTGCGACGCTGTTGATCTTTGTATCAGTCGGCCAGAAGGACATGTAATCGGAATCCTTAGGCTGGCTCGCGACGAGTGCCCGTAGCGCTGAAGTAATCGGATCGGGAGTGACTTCGATTCGAACGAATTCGCGATAAAGGCGAAACCCACGGGCAGTATCCGCAACCCAATACTGCGCCAGCGCCCGCATCTCCGCCGTCGGGTTGCTCAAAGTGGATGTTGTTAGCGAAGTTGTGGTTGAAGTTGAATTTGCAATTGATGTTGGAGTCGTGGTGGGTGTAGTACCACAACCGCTCAAAAGGAGAAGAATTGTCACTCCGGCGACTGGCGCCAATCTTGCAATGGCTCGCTTTCTCATCTTGGACTCAAATAACCCATCAATTCAGAACGCGACCTTGGCGCACAAACTCCACCGCTGCTTCTAGTTCTGGGGAAAGGAAACGATCAGGTCCTGGTCCGGCCACGACTTCGCGCAATCGATTGCGGACTGCACCCGTAACTGGACCTGGTTGCAGCGGCGCACGTAGATCTAGAGCGCGAGCTGCGGCGACGAGTTCGATGGCAATAATCCTGGTCAGATTGTCAATTCCGCGTCGTAACTTGCGGCCGGCGTTCCAACCCATCGAGACGTGATCCTCTTGCATTGCCGAACTGGGAATCGAATCAACACTCGCCGGCACTGCAAGGCGCTTGTTTTCAGACACAAGTGCCGCTTGGGTATATTGGGCGATCATTAAACCAGAATCAACTCCGGGATCATCTGCCAAAAATGGCGGAAGTCCATTGGAGCGCGTTTTATCGAGCATCCGATCGGTTCGGCGTTCTGACATAGATCCAAGATCGGCAACAGCGATTGCCAGAAAATCAAGCACATACCCAATCGGCGCGCCGTGAAAATTTCCATTCGAACTGACACGACCATCGGGCAACACCACGGGATTATCGATCGTGGCAGCAAGTTCGCGAGTAGCCACAAGCAGCGCGTGCGAAATCGTGTCGCGCATTGCACCCGCCACTTGCGGGGCACAGCGTAGAGAATACGCATCTTGAACACGATCATCGTCGTATAGATGTGATGCAACGATCGGAGAATCCTTTAGTGCTGCAAACATTTTGGATGCGCTAGTTACCTGTCCGGGATGGGGACGCAATGGCTCGTGTAATTCAGGCGCAAAGACCGCATCGGTGCCGAGCAAAGCTTCGACACTCATTGCTGCCACCACATCGGCCGAATCGCACAACATTTTCAGATCAGCAATGGCAAGAATGAGCATGCCAAGCATGCCGTCGGTGCCATTGATGAGTGCCAGACCTTCCTTTTCCCGCAATTCAATCGGAGCAATACCCTCCTTATTCAACAATTCATGTACCGGTCTCCTAGTTCCTTTGACATCAACGGCTTCGCCTTCACCCATGAGTACCAGCGCACAATGTGCCAGCGGTGCAAGATCTCCACTGCAACCAAGCGAACCAAATTCGCGCACCACCGGTGTGATACCTGCATTAAGTAGTGCAGCCATCGTTTGGGCAACGATCGGCCGCACTCCGGTCCGACCTGAACACAATGTCTTCAACCGAAGTGCGATGAGTGCGCGAACTACTTCCCGTTCCACGGGTTCACCAACACCCGCCGCATGAGAACGAATCAGTGAGCGTTGTAACTGGGCGCGCAATTCAGGCGCAACATGACGTGTGGCTAGTGCACCGAAGCCTGTGGAAATGCCATATACGGGTTCTGGCGACAGGGCAAGTGCGTCGATATATGCACGCGCAGTGGTCAGTGCCGCGATGGCATCATCAGATAGAACGACCCTTGCGTTGTGGCGGGAAATCGCGACCACGTCATCGATCGTCATGCCAACGGCATTTATGACGACGTCAGACATGTGTCGCCTTGTCAGCGGTCGTAAATCGGCACGTCAACACCGACGAAGTTTTTGAATAGTCGAAGTACTTCTCCTGGTTCGGCATGGCGTTTGACGGCGTGCTTCGAAAACAGCATCTGCCCGTCAACTTCAACATCAAATACTCCCTTTTCACCCATTACCAAGGTGAGATCAACGATGACATTCTGATAATCACGAATGAGATCCGAAATCGCGCGCACGGCACGATCTGAATAGTCTCAAGGAACGCAATAAGTGATTCGAACGTTGTGTTTTTGTGGTGTCGCCATGGTCAGCAATCTAGTTCAGGCACTGTGGCAGTCATTCCCCGTCGCACCCTCATGGCAGACTAAGGAAGTGGAAATTCTCGTTGGACTTCTTATTGTTTGTGTCATTGCCGTCGGGGTACTGCTCTTTAGACGGCAGATTCGGGCGCCAAAGACAATGACACCTAGTGTTCCCGTGGTCGACCAAATGGCTCTCGTTGATGCGGTACGTACGGCTGTTGACGCCCAAATTCGACAAGTCACTCAGGAAGCGCTGAACAATGTCAACAACCAAGTCGACCGCCTCTACCAAGCACGGTCGCAAACCCTCACCAGCGACACAAAAACACTTCTCGATCCTGTTGCAACTCAATTACAAGAACTTCGTGGCGCGGTCACAAGTTTGCAATCGTCGTATGACGAAAACAAGGGACTCAGCAATATCATCAGCACACAAATTTCGCAACTCACCGATACCACAGCCGCACTGCATGGGGCACTCAAATCAAGCAGCGCCCGCGGTGCATGGGGCGAGCAGCAACTCCGAAACGTCATTGAACTTGCCGGCATGGAGCCGTACTGCGATTTTGACGAACAAACAACTCTTAGTAACAATGATCGACTACAGCGACCAGATGCAGTCGTGCGCCTACCCAACGACAGTCGCGTTGTGATTGATGCCAAGACTCCACTTGACGCCTATCTGCGTGCCCAGGAAGCACCCGATACAGCAACCCAACAACGCTTTCTCCAAGATCATGCCAAGGCTGTGCGCGATCATGCCCGCGTGCTTGCCGACAAAAAGTATTGGACTCAATTCGATCGGGCTCCCGAATACGTCATCATGTTCATTCCCGGCGAATCATTTCTTTCTGATGCGCTACGTGCCGACCCGGCACTGCTTGAAGTTGCGATGCGAAGTCGAGTGCTCATCGCCTCCCCGGTAAACCTGCTCGCACTTCTGCTCGCGGTTGCCAAAGGCTGGCAAGCATTCCAAATTGCTGAACACGCCGAAAAAATCGCGCAACTCGGAAAAGAGCTTTACGAACGGGTCGACACCGTGCTCGAACATATAGACAAAACAGGACGCGGACTCGAAACTGCGATCAGGGCCTACAATTCAATGGTGGGTTCAATGGAGAGTCGCGTTTTACCGACACTTCGCAAATTTAAAGAAACTGGAATTGCAGTGGGTGAGGTCGAAGATTTGAAGGCCATTGACACTGCACCCCGTCAACTCTCGGCGCCTGAACTTAATGGCTGACCGCACTTTGTTTACAGAGACGGCAATGCAATTTGCCCCGAGTCTGTACACAACAGCACTGCGAATGACACGAAACTCGGCTGACGCGCAGGATTTGGTTCAAGAGACATACCTCAAGGCATACCGAAGTTTTGCAACCTTTGATGAAGGCACAAACCTACGAGCATGGCTGTTTCGCATTCTCACCAACACGTTCATCAACAATTATCGGGCCAAGCAGCGTCGTCCACAAGAGTCCGAACTCAAAGATGTGGAAAACCTCTATCTGTACCATCGACTTCCACAATTATCCCAATTATCCAGTAGCGCCGAGGATCAACTGATGGACATGTTCGCTGGATCAGAGGTCCGCGAGGCGTTAGAAGGTCTTCCTGAGTCGTTTCTCATGCCCGTGCTACTCAGTGATGTTGAGCAGTTTTCCTACAAAGAAATCGCGGAAATTCTTGAGATTCCGATTGGTACCGTGATGTCACGTCTACATCGAGGAAGAAAAGCCCTCCAGGAAGCGTTGTATGAATATGCAATGACTCGACATTTTGTTTCCCAACAAACACTTGCCGACCACTCACCGTCGTCCAATACGTCAGCTAACTGAAAGGAACACGAGGACCATGGCCGACTGCAACGAGACCCTTAAAGACCTCGAACGATTTCTTGACAGTGAACTCGCCACCGGAAAACTTGAGCACTTAACGGCTCATCTTGACGGATGCGTTGATTGCCAGCAAACTTTTGAATTCCATGCTGAATTACGCCAGATAGTGCGACAGGCGGCGCAACACGAACCACTCCCAGAGTGTTTGGTGGATCGAATCAAAGAGTGCTTCGGAACCGATCTGTCCGACGAATCAGGCACTCGGTAAGCATTTCGCTACTCTATTAACCATGATTGCTGGAGAAGTTTGGCATTATTGGCTCGGTCTTATCTTGTTAGTGGTGGGTGTTGCTTCGGTAATTGGACTTGTTGTCGGGTATCTCAAGCAGGTGACCGCAATGAAGTATCCAAGCCGGCGCCAACGACAATCGCAGAAATAACACTGCGAGGCTCATGCCCGCGCTAACCGAAAATCTCCATTTACATCCGCTTGTTATTGCGGCATTATCTCGCTGCACATTTCCACCTGCCGGGTCTGCCGTTACATGTGCCGTATCTGGTGGTGCGGACTCGATGGCACTGCTCATCTTGAGTGTTGCCCACGGATGTCGAGTGACCGCAATTCATGTCGATCACGGGCTTCGACCAAATTCGCATCGTGAGGCCGAACGTGTACGTGATTTTGCCAAAATGTTGGGTGCCGATTTCGTGGCTAAACAGGTGCACATCGAACCGGGCGGAAATCTTGAGGCCAGGGCAAGGGAAGCCCGTTACAGCGTGCTCCCAGCCGAAGTGCTTACCGGACACAGCGCTGATGACCAGGCCGAAACGGTACTCATCAATTTGCTACGCGGCGCCGGATTGCGCGGACTGTCTGGCATGCAACCTAACCAGCAACATCCTCTCCTTAAATTACGTCGAGTGGAGACTCAAGCATTGTGCGAGGCACTCGGTATTGAAGTAGTAAACGACCCATCAAATGATGACCCGCAATTTCAGCGCAACCGGGTTCGCCGCGAGTTAATCCCACTACTTGATGAATTGGCGAATCGCGACGTCGCGGCACTTCTGGCGCGACAAGCCGACCTACTCCGATCCGACGCAGAGCTGCTCGATGAATTAGCCACACATTTAGATCCCAGCGATGCGCAGGAACTAGTCGCTGCTCCGATTGCGCTGGCACGACGTGCAATTCGTGCCTGGATCGCCTCGCCGTATCCCCCAGATGCAGCAACAGTAGAACGTGTTCTCGCGGTGGCGAGAGGTGAAGTCACCGCGTGCGACATTGGCGATAACCGACAAGTACGTCGAAGTCATCAACGTCTGCGCATCGTGGCGAAAAGTGAGTCAACAAACATCTCTTGATTCCAAGGTATGGCGTAGTTTTCTTGGTGTATCGTATTGGTTCAATGTTTACCGACGCCGAACAGCGCATATATAGGAGTTTCCACTAGTGCCGCCAAAATTACGAGGAAAGTGGGCTCTTGGCATCACGCCCCGGCACCTCACTTGGATCATCAAGGACAAGCTCGCAATTTGCGAACGACCGGGCGGATTCGGCGCTAATCATCGACGAGTTCGACGACAAGAAGAAATAATCTGGCTGCGCGAAAACGACTTTGGCTGCGTAATTTCAATTATTGGCGCGCCACATAATCTCCACAACTACGAAGAACTCCAAATGCCATATCGCCATCGCCCCCTAACTGGAGCAGAAGATATGAACTTATGGCTAAAGAAGTTTTACTCGGAAATCTCTGAGCTCCTGGACAAGAACCTTAAGGTCGTTATTCATGGCGAAGAGGTAAGCGGGCGACTGATTGGACTATTGGGCGGTTACATTCGCTGGTCGGGACTGATCGATGATGTGTCACAGGTGACGATGCTCACAGAGCGAATCGGCGGACGACAACTCGATCCCGAATCGCGCGAATTGATTATGAACGTTCACGAGTTGCGCTAAACACCCCGTTCATATTTCACAGCAGTAGTATTTATTCGTGTCTGGTCAGCGAGTCATGGTCACTGGAATGGGTGGAGAACTCGGATCACTCGTTGCGACCCTCCTCGAAGATGAGTCTTGGGTCGGCGAAATCGAAGGACTCGATACAAACCCCCCGCGGCGAAGACTTAAGCGCAGCACCTTCCATCTGATTGAACCTTTTCAGCATTCCCGCACGTCCGAGATCATTTCCGATTTCAACCCACATGTGATCATTCATTTGGGAGTTTGGGAGCCCCACGCTCGACTCAACACCCACGAAGCCAAAATTCACAGCGACGAACTTGCCCATGCGGTGTTTGACGCTGCCAAAGGAATTCCTGCACTTGAATCGTTTGTGGTCCGCAGCGGTGTCGAGGTCTATGGCACACATGGTCATTGGCCACGGCTTCCAGATGAGCAAAGTGGTCTGGATCCACAGTCCACATTTGGGCACATGTTGGTCAGTCTTGAGCAACAGGCAAGCGCGACGGCGATGGTCCGCGGCACTTCAATTGCCACGTTGCGTCTTGGAACTGTCATCGGACCGCATGTACCAAGCCCGCTTGGCCGGTTGCTCAGGCTCCCAGCGGTTCCCTACAACCCATTCGGCAATCCGCAATTTTCAGTGATCGGAGACCTTGACGCAGCGACGGCGATCATCGCAGCCGCACGACACCAAGCCCACGGAATTGCCAACATTACGGCAGAGGGATCGATTTCAGTCGCGTCCGCAGCCAACATTGGTCGTCGCTTTGCTCTTCCAGTCATTGGTCCCGCCTGGTGGGTGACACGGACGATTTCCGGTATCGCTGGCGCGCCCGTGCCAGATCATGTAAGCGAGTTGCTTCAACACGGTCGTGGGGCTCAGTGTAAATCTTCAGCACAACTATTCGGATTTAATTCTCGCTTGACCACTGCCGAAGTGATTACACGTTTATATGCTTGGCCAAACATTGTCCGTATACCTTCCGAACAACGAGTCGCCTAGCAATGCCCTTCGCCCGAACGAGCGACAATATTCGTCTGCATTACGAAGTCGTTGGCCGACCGTCCGGGACTCCGGTGTTGATGATTCAAGGTCTGGGTGCCGACAAAAACGCGTGGAATCTCCAGCGTGTAGCAATGGCAACTCGTTTTCGAATAATCGCCTTTGACAATCGCGGAGTAGGGCGAAGCGATAAACCATCGGGGCCTTACAAACTTGAACGGATGGCCGAAGATGCCATCACGGTGTTGGACGCTGCTGGATATAACGATGCCCATGTAGTGGGGGCATCGATGGGTGGAGTAATCAGTCAGATCATTGCTGTGAAACATCCCCACCGTGTCCGCTCACTCACCCTTGCTTGTACCGCCAGTCGAAATCATCCTTGGCGTCACGAATTACTTCAACATTGGGCTAACACGGCCGAACATCGGGGCATGCACGCTCTTGGGCATCAAACTGCTCAATGGGTAATTGGGCCGCGATCGTTACGGCGGATTCTGCCGACAATTGGGTGGCTCGGACCACTGGCTTCTTTGCGGCCATCGGCTCCGTTCGTTTCCCAGGTGCAGGCCTTGTTATCCAACGATGAGTCTCTCCACGAGGCCTTGTCAACGATCAACGCGCCAACCTTAGTGATCGTCGGTAATCAAGACATTCTCACCCCACGCGGCGACAGCGAAGAAATCGCGGAACGAATCGCAAATTCCGAACTCGTCGTTATTTCCGGTGCCGCTCACGGACTGATGATTGAGCACGCCAGAACATTCAACCGCATACTTATCGAATTTTTGCAACGAGTAGAACGGTCATACAAGGCGCAAAAAGAATGCGCCATTACAACGCTCGCCAGTTAGACGCAACCGTGCGGATCGTCGTGATCAGATAATTACTGACTCAAGCAACACCGCGGGCGCAGCCAGAAGGGCCTCCGTTGCATCCCCGGGAGGTAATTTGTTGCACGCAGCTTGAGCCATTGCCACATAACTTCGAGCACTTTCAACGGCGCTCTGCACTCCTGTATTCGAGCGCACGATACTAAGAGCGTTGTCGCGCGCAATTGCATCAAGAGGTTTTCCGAGCAAGTCTTCAAGTTCAGCAGCTGGTGTACCACCAGCGGCGAGCGTCAGCAACACCGGTAGCGTGTATACGCCCTCTTCCATGTCATGTCCGGCAGGTTTCCCAAGTTCATCATCTGTTGAAATGATGTCAAGAATGTCATCAACAATTTGAAACACCATTCCGAATGACGTGCCGTAGCTGGTGAGCGCGTCAATTTCGGTTCGGCTATGGCCGGCAACAATTGCTCCTACCCGAGCTGCGGTTGCATACAGCGAAGCCGTCTTGCCTTCGATACTCAGGAGATAAGACGGTACCGTTCGCGAAGTGTCGTAGGTGTGTCGCAGTTCTTCAATTTGTCCTTCACACAATTGACCGATGGTACGGGCGAGCAATCCGGCAACTTCGGTCCCTAGCGAGGCGGCAATCTCAGATGCACGACTCAACAGGAAATCACCAGCCAGAATCGCCTGCAGGTTACCCCATTTGGCATTCACGGTCTCGACTCCGCGACGTGTGGTGCCTTCATCCATGACATCGTCGTGGTATAGCGAACCCAAATGAACTAATTCACAGGCAATCCCACCGCTAATAATGTCATCGCTGGTCGGCAATGAATTACCTACTTGCGCCGCGGCAAGTGTCATCACTGGTCGCAATCGTTTTCCACCGGCAATAATGAGGTGCGAAGCAATCTCCGTGAGATAGGCGTCCCGTGTTCGAACCGCAGCAATGAGCGCTGCCTCAACCCGGTCGCGGTCCGTGTCCATGCACGGCAAATCCAGGAGCGGCGAGGCAAGAGCCATGTCGTAAGGTTAGGCAGTTTCTCCCGCGAAATGGCGAACGAATAAGCGAGCGGGGCCGGTAACAACATTGTGAGCGGTTACGTCGCGGGTAGACTTCTATCAAGGTTCGCAGTCGAGAAAAGGCGGTCTGTCAAGTGTTCGAACGCTTTACCGATAGGGCCCGCAGGGTCGTAGTTCTGGCGCAGGAAGAAGCCCGCCTGCTCAATCACTCCTACATCGGCACCGAACACATCTTGCTGGGGCTCATCCACGAAGGTGAAGGCGTCGCCGCTAAGGCTCTCGAATCGCTAAACATCTCGCTCGAAGCGGTGCGCGCTCAGGTCGAAGAAATCATCGGACAAGGTGGCTCATCGCCATCGGGTCATATCCCCTTTACCCCACGTGCCAAGAAGGTTCTCGAACTCTCATTGCGTGAAGCGTTACAACTGGGTCACAACTACATCGGAACTGAGCACATCTTGCTGGGGCTGATTCGCGAAGGCGAAGGTGTGGCCGCCCAAGTGTTAGTGAAGTTGGGTGCTGATCTCAGCCGAGTTCGCCAACAGGTCATTCAGTTGCTGTCTGGTTACCAAGGTCCGGCGGGAAAAGGCGAAGGTCAGCCAGTTGGGGCCAAAGAGGAACAGCCAGAAAAAGGAAGCAGCCAGATTCTTGATCAATTTGGACGCAACCTGACCCAACTTGCACGAGACAACAAACTAGATCCCGTGATTGGGCGCCATAACGAGATGGAACGAGTGATGCAAATTCTCTCCCGTCGAACCAAGAATAACCCTGTCCTGATTGGCGAGCCAGGCGTCGGCAAAACAGCAATCGTGGAAGGTTTGGCGCAAAAAATAGTGCGCGGCGATATTCCGGAAACACTCGCCAACAAACAGTTGTACACCCTTGACTTGGGTGCGCTTGTCGCTGGCAGCCGTTATCGCGGCGATTTTGAAGAGCGATTGAAGAAGGTACTAAAAGAAATCAGAACTCGCGGGGACATCATTTTGTTCATCGATGAAATTCATACTCTGGTTGGCGCTGGTGCGGCAGAAGGCGCCATTGATGCGGCTTCGATCCTCAAACCGATGCTCGCCCGTGGTGAATTGCAAACTATTGGTGCAACCACGCTCGATGAATTCCGTAAGCACTTCGAAAAAGACGCCGCTCTCGAGCGTCGTTTCCAACCGGTGAAGGTTGAGGAGCCGAACGTTGCTCACACAATCGAGATCCTCAAGGGCATCCGCGATAAATACGAAACCCATCACCATGTCACCATCACCGATCAGGCACTTGTCGCGGCGGCAAACTTGGCCGAACGATACATATCCGACCGATTTCTTCCCGACAAGGCGATTGATCTCATCGACGAGGCTGGCAGTCGTTTACGGATCAAGCGCATGCACACTCCGCCGGACCTCAAAGAAGTTGAAAATAGAATCTCTCAGGTACAAGACGCCAAGAAGAAGGCCGTCGAGGAACAACGCTTCGAAGAGGCCGGTCGCCTACGAGACCAGGAACGCGCTTTACTCGAAGAGCGGATGCAGAAAGAAGCCGATGTCAAGGCCCAAGGAATTGATCTTTTTGATGAAGTAAATGAGGAGGCGATCGCTGAAGTGTTGAGTCTGTGGACAGGTATTCCTGTGTACAAACTTACCGAAGAAGAAACCGCAAAACTTCTGAGCATGGAAACTGAATTGCATAAACGCATCATCAGTCAAGATGATGCGATCAAGGCTGTCAGCCAGAGCATTCGTCGCACCCGCGCCGGCCTCAAAGATCCAAAGCGACCAAGTGGTTCATTTATCTTCCTCGGGCCAACTGGAGTTGGCAAGACCGAGCTCGCCAAAACTCTGGCTCACTTCTTGTTCGGCAACGAAGATGCGTTGATTGCCCTGGACATGAGCGAATACATGGAAAAGCACACCGTAAGCCGCCTTGTCGGTTCACCACCGGGATACGTGGGATATGAAGAGGGCGGCCAACTTACCGAGGCCGTGCGACGGAAGCCGTTTTCTGTAGTCCTCTTTGACGAAATTGAAAAGGCGCATCCTGATGTGTTCAATACTCTGTTGCAAATTTTAGAAGAGGGGCGACTCACCGATGCACAAGGGCGAACAACCGACTTCCGTAACACCGTAATCATCATGACATCCAACCTGGGCACCCAAGACCTGCGCAAGGCCAATGTTGGATTTGGCAAGACCGACGAGGCACTGTCATATATACGAATGCGTGAAAAGGTAAATGAAGCACTCAAAGTGAACTTCCGACCCGAATTCCTCAACCGGATCGATGAAGTCATCGTCTTCCATGAACTCGGCCTAGACGAAGTTGTTCAGATGGTCGATCTGATGAGCAAACGTCTGGTGTCCCAACTCGAAGGTCTGGGGCTCGGACTCGAACTCACTCAAGCGGCCAAAGAGTTGCTCGCCAAACGGGGATACGATCCTCAACTCGGCGCTCGACCGTTGCGTCGTGCATTGCAAAGGCTCGTCGAGGATCCCTTGTCTGAAAAACTACTCCTCAAGGAGTTTACTGCCGGAGAAATCGTCGTTGTCAGCACTGAAGACGACCCTGAAAATGTGGGTGAGTTGCGCATGAAATTCCACGCAGTCGAGGGCTTTGAGCCTCCTACCGCGATTGAACTTGCTGGCGCTGGCGACGGTACCACCGCAATTTCCGAGTGACCGTTTGCGTGCGGGCGCGCATATCGCCTCCAAGCCTCCGTGCGATTTTTGGTCTTGTCTTCCTCGTCATTGCGTTAAGTGCGTGTCGGGTAGACACAGTCGTCACACTTGATGTCCAAGAAAACGGCACAGGAACTCTAAGCGCCGTCACCACAGCCGATGCCGAAGTTGTGGCCCAAGCGCCAGGGCTCGTCGATGATTTGAACTTTGACGATGTCAAAGCTGCAGGATGGATTGTGTCGGACCCATTGACGACGGCCGACGGCGGATTGCAGTTGAGTACGACACACAATTTTTCAACACCTGCTGAAGCAACTCTTCTGATGTCCCAACTGAGCGGCGAGTTCGGACCATTCAAAGAAATGCATTTGGTGCGGACTGGAAAAGACACCGACTCCACGTGGACACTTACCGGAACAATGGAAGTGAATGGTGGGCTCAACGCATTTGCTGATCCCGCTCTTCTAAAGACAATCGGGGCTTCGCCATATGCCGCCACGCTGACCAATTCGGAATTGGATATCGGTGAAGCCGTAGGTATCGAGTTTCGTGCTTTTCTACCTGGTTCGATCGAGTCAACTACCGGAGTACATACCCTTGGGTACTCACAGTGGGCTGTAAGTTTCGACGGAAGCTCTCAAGTATTAACAACTATTACTCGAAACACCGCGGTGAAATCCACAATTGCAAGGCTTGTCGCGCCAATTTTCTTCGCTGGACTCGTTATTTGGGTGATCGGTGTCTTAGGTTTCTCTGGCTTCGTTGCACTTACTCGTTTCAGGCGCGGTCGCCGCACACCCACGGCGTAACCTGACGCGCATGGCCAAACTGCGCACCGTTTACAACTGCACAGAATGCGGTGCGCCCCACTACAAGTGGGGTGGAAAGTGCGATTCATGCGGAGCATGGAATTCACTTGTTGAAGAACTGGAAAACCCAGATCAGGGAGTTTCACTTGTCGCCGGAATGTCCCTCATTCCAGCTGGTGAAGCACAATTGATCCGCAAACTCGACCCCAGCCTCGGTACACCTCAACTCACCGGCATCGCCGAACTGGATCGAGTTCTGGGTGGCGGACTCGTACCCGGATCGGTCACATTGCTAGGTGGTGAGCCTGGTATTGGCAAGTCAACCTTGCTATTGCAATTGCTCGCGGCGTGGCCCCAACGCACGTTGTATGTCACCGCCGAAGAAAGCGCCCAGCAAGTTCGTCTTCGAGCTGAGCGACTAAATGCCCTGAACGACGACCTCTGGCTACTCTCCGAAATGTCGATGGTAAACATTTTCAAGGCGATCGATCGGGTGAAACCAGCGCTGCTCGTCATCGACAGCATCCAAGCCGTCGCAGACCCGCAACTTGGATCTGCTCCTGGATCTGTGGTCCAAGTGCGCGGATGTGCACATCGGTTTGTACAGGAGGCCAAGTATCGAAATCTCCCGACGATCTTGGTTGGCCATGTAACAAAAGAAGGTGGTTTAGCAGGACCGCGAGTGCTCGAACACGTTGTCGACACCGTTTTGTCGTTTGAAGGCGAGCATCATCACGCCTTGCGACTGATGCGGGCCGTCAAACATCGCTTCGGTTCAACAAATGAACTCGGATTATTTGAAATGACCGAACATGGTTTGGTTGGCGTTCCCGATGCCAGCAAAATGTTTCTCGCTGATCGACGCCCAGGTATCGCCGGTTCTGTGGTGGTACCAACACTTGAAGGTCAACGACCGCTTCTCGTAGAAGTACAAGCGCTCACCAATCCGACCGGCAATAACGTGCCCCCGCGCAGATCTGCCCAGGGGCTCGACCCGGGTCGCCTGGCAATGTTGCTGGCGGTGCTCGAACGTCGTGCCCAGATCAGCTTTGCTCAACACGAGGTATACACATCGGTAGTTGGTGGCGTAAGACTTTCCGAACCGGGCGGCGACTTGGGACTATGCATGGCACTCGTTTCGGCGGCGACAAACACCCCTATTCCGGCAGATTTAGTAGTTTGCGGTGAAGTTGGACTTGGTGGAGAAATTCGTCAGGTTGGTCAAATGTCTAGACGACTAGCCGAAGCGGCTCGGCTCGGATTCACCCGTGCGATCGTGCCGGCAACCAGCGAATCGATACATAATGGTCTTCGGATACAGCCAGCAAGCACACTCATTGAAGCACTTTCTTTTGCCAACCTAAGGACGACGACATGAGTATTATCCCCGATAACAAAAATTGGACATGGGTTCTGGAGCGACCATGTCCGGATTGTGCGTATGACTCACAACAGATTATGCCTCGCAATATCGGCACTCAGTTGCGTGATATTGCTACCCAATGGGAAGTGATCTTGGTACATCCTGATGTCGCACAGCGACCACTTCCAAGTGTGTGGTCTGCGCTCGAATACGCCTGTCATGTTCGCGATGTATTCACGCTTTTCGACATGCGTCTTGACCGCATGCTCACTGAAGACTTGCCAACTTTCGCCAACTGGGATCAGGACGCCACCGCCATCACCGAAAGATACGATCTTCAAGATCCGCTAATCGTTCGGCGTCAGCTAACCGTAGCCGCCACTCAACTTGCCGAACATTTCGAGTCTGTGTCCGGTGCGCAATGGTCACGCGTTGGTCTACGCAGTGACGGTGCAACCTTCACCATAGATTCAATCGGCAGGTATCTGTTACACGACCCGATTCATCATCTTTGGGATGTTTCGCACACATATTGATCAGGGGGTTCTGATGACCGGATTGATAAAGGGCGAAGACAAATTGCTGCGTTGCGGTTGGTGCGGTACCGACCCCGAATATGTCCGTTACCACGACACCGAATGGGGCCGACGAGTTACCGATGACATCGTCGTTTTTGAGAAAATTTGCCTGGAGGGATTTCAGTCAGGTTTGTCATGGATCACGATCTTGCGCAAACGGGAGGCGTTTCGCCGGGCATTTAAAGAGTTTGACCCCGCAGCGGTTGCACGGTTCGGAGAGCGAGAGATTAAGCGATTACTCGCTGATCCATCAATTGTCCGCCACCGTGGAAAAATCGAAGCCACTATCAACAATGCTCGCGTGACATTGGCTATGCAAAATGAACAGGAGTCCCTTTCGAATCTGATTTGGTCGTTTGCGCCAACACGCAAACAAAGGGCTCCCAAGAAACCCGCCGACCTGCACGCATCGACTCCTGAGTCGATCGCACTCTCCAAGGAGCTTCGGCATCGTGGATTCAAATTTGTTGGCCCCACCACAATGCATGCCGCAATGCAATCGCTCGGACTGGTAAACGATCATCTCAGCGGATGCCATATTCGTCAGGCATGTGCATAAGTTACGATTTCGGGTGAAGGTTCTATCGGACCGTCACGACTACGATTGATACGGTCCAGATGAACCGTTTTACAGAACTCCTCCCCCGACGAAGCGACTACGCAGGGGTTCGTCGCGGTTGGAAAACTGACCTCGTCGCTGGAATCACGGTCGGAATTGTTGCACTTCCCTTGGCTTTGGCATTTGGCATCACAACAGGAATGGGTGCCCGAGCCGGAATGATCACGGCAATCGTCGCCGGTTTGGTTGCCGGGGTATTCGGCGGATCAAACGTCCAAGTATCAGGCCCGACAGGGGCAATGACAGTCGTTCTTGTGCCCATCGTTGCCCGATACGGAACGGATGCGGTACTAGTCGTAGGTCTTATCGCCGGAATTTTGGTGACCGCGGCAGCCTTTGGACGACTCGGTCGATATCTTGCCTACATTCCTTGGCCGGTGGTCGAAGGATTCACAGTCGGAATTGCGATCATCATCTTTCTTCAACAGGTTCCAACCGCACTTGGGGTACCGAGACCTGAAGGGGAAAATACGGCCGCGGTTGCCATTCGCGCAGTGCGTGACGCAATTTCAAATGGGAGTCTGCAGTCCGTTTCACTTGTTGGACTTGTCATTGCCGCCATGGTGTTGGTTCCACGCATCCGTGGGTCATTACCGGCATCACTTATTGCGGTTGCTGTGGCAACAATTGTGGCCCAAATTGGGTCGTTGAAAGTTTCAAAGATCGGCTTGTTGCCCAATTCGTTGCCGTTGCCATCGCTTCCAAGCACGTCGTTTTCCGAAGTTCGACATCTTTTGTCGGCGGGTTTTGCAGTCGCCCTCTTGGCATCGATTGAAAGCCTGCTTTCGGCCAAGGTCGCCGATGGCATGTCTGATGGTGAACGCCACAATCCCAACCGAGAACTCTTTGGTCAAGGGCTGGCGAACCTCGTCTCGCCGTTGTTCGGTGGGATGCCTGCCACGGGGGCAATAGCTCGAACTGCGGTCAATGTTCGCTCCGGTGCACGCACACGGATGGCTGCGATCACGCATGCGATTCTGCTCCTCTTAGTGGTGTTCTTAGGTGGTCAATTGGTGTCAAAGATTCCCCTTGCCGCACTGGCCGGAGTTCTGATCGTCACCGCATATCGAATGGTTGAAAAGCACAATGTTATTGCTCTGGTTCATTCGACTCGATCGGATGCATCGATTCTTCTCGCCACAACTGCGGCAACGATTGCCTTTGATTTGATCATCGCCGTCGAAATCGGCGTTGCACTTGCTGCATTTCTTGCATTGCGCCAAATTGCAATGAGTAGTGAAGCTCAGAAAGAGGAACTACCGGTGGATGAGTTGACCGATAGCACCGACGAAATTCAGCTGCGTCGCAATCACGTCATCGTCTATCGCATTGATGGGGTGCTTTTCTTCGGCGCCGCTCAGCGATTTCTCACTGAACTCACCGTTGTAAGTGATGTCAAAGTAGTCATTCTTCGATTGTCGCAAGTACAGGTGCTTGACGCAACCGGCGCTCAAGCGCTGGGAGAAATCGTTCGGGAACTTGAATCCCGCGGTATCACGGTGCTCCTAAAGGGATTGCGTGAGCGTCATAAGCGAATACTAAAAACTGTAGGAGCACTCGATCACCTTGCGCACGAGAACCACCTCTTCGATACCCTCGACAAAGCATTGGCACACGCTCGGATGCACGTTGCTCGCACAGTTCATTCTCCAGGTTCAGGCATTATCTAGGTATCATCTCCGGCTGTTCAGACGGCAACCACATCAACTAGCTTGCCCAACGCTTTAAAGTCGTCAGGATTTCTCGTGAAGAGTGGTAATCCGAGAGCACATGCAGTTGCCGCAATTTGGAGATCGACTGCGCGTGCACCGCGAACCTTGCGACCTGTTGTGGCGACGGCCGCATAGATTCGTCCGTATGCGCGCGCCGCCTCAACGTCGAACGGGAGGGGATCAAAGATTGCCTCAGTTCGTTGAAGACGATCTTGTCGACGAGCACGCTCGTCGACATCAGTAGTTGCATGCGGACCGGCGGCGAGTTCCGCCAATGTGATTGCGCTGACAGCAATGTCAATCGGCAACAGTGCCCGATCGATTTTTTCAAGATCAATTACGACTGATGTATCGAGGATCCCTCGTGCTCGACGTGGCTCAGCCACGTGGTTCCGTTTCTTGACTTGCGAGTGCATCAAGATCTGCTCTAAACCGATCGAAGTCAATACCGGGGGCACAGGAGAACATGGCAGAGGCCGCTTCACTGGAGACGAACCGGTGTCGGCGCATTGGCGTCAGTTCGCCAACAGGCTGCCCATTGCGAGTCACGACAAAGCATTCACCGTGATCGAGGCGTCGCATAATCTCACCGCTGTCGTTGCGAAGTTCACGTTGGGTGATTGTCTGGGCCATATCTGACACTGTAGCACGGGGTGCTACAGAACCCTACCACGGGCTAAATCGCTGATGGGCGCCCGAATCTTCGGGAGCTACCCTCTTGCCGATCAATACGATTGAACAATGTCCGAGCGCGATGTCATTGAATCATCATCTGAACCAATCACGCACGATCGCATAGTTGAGGATCTCCGTCAGCTCGGTATTTCCACAGGCGACACCCTGATTGTTCACTCATCACTATCGAAAATGGGGTACGTCATTGGCGGTGCGCAGACTGTGGTCGAAGCATTGCTTAAATCAATCGGGCCAACCGGAACTCTGACAATGCCGGGACATAGCAGTGCACTTTCGGAACCCAGTTACTGGAAAAATCCTCCGGTGCCACAAGATTGGTGGCCAATTCAGCGGGCCACGATGCCGGCCTTTGATCCGAGTCTTACTCCTCTGCGGGAGATGGGAGTGATTCCAGAAATGTTCCAGCGACTGCCAAACGTCCAACGTAGTAATCATCCGCGGACTTCTCATCTTGCGTATGGTCCCCTCGCCGACATCATCACAAGCGGTCATTCTCTCGGCGATAGTTTGGGAGAACAATCCCCGCTGGCCCGCCTATATGAATGTGACGCATGGGTGCTTCTTATTGGAGTTCCACACGCAAACAACACTTCGTTGCACTTGGCAGAATATCGTGCGGTATGGCCGTCGAAAACGCGCACGACACAAGGTTCGCCGGTTCTTGTCGATGGGCAACGCGAATGGGTCACCTATGAAGAGCTTGAAACTTGTGCTGATGATTTCAATGCCATCGGAAATGAACTTGCAATTAATCGATTACAAATCTCCGGATTGGTTGGATTTGCCCAATCACAACTTATGCGTCAGCGAGTAGCGGTTGATTTTGCCGTGGACTGGATAACTCGAAATCGCACGTGACCTTTGGATACCGGCCTACCACCTGGTAAACAAGGGTCATGAGCACTTCATTGCAAGGACTTAGAACGGTCATCTACCCAACGGCCGACCTCCATCGGACGAAGAAATGGTGGGCAGATTTTCTCGGCTTTGAGCCGTATTTCGATGAGCCGTTTTATGTCGGGTTCAATGTTGCCGGTTACGAACTGGGGTTACTTCCCGATGCAAATCCGAATGACGGTGCATTGATGTATTGGGGAGTCGACGACGTATCTGCCGCGATAAGAGCATCACTCGCGGTCGGGGCAACAGAGCATTCTCCGGCAACCGAGGTTGGCGACGAAATCGTAACCGGTGCAATTCGCACACCTCACGGTTCGATCGTCGGATTCGTCTATAACCCTCACTTCAGTCTCGACTGAACCGAAGCCATCGACTCGATGGTTTGCTCCCCGATCGGAAACCGAGCAAACTACTCGGGTGGCCAACAATACTGAACGTTTAGTAACTATCGTGCTCACCGTGTCGGATCTGGATCGCGCCGTGAATCTCTACCGCGACGGCTTCGGTCTCAATCTCCATATTGACGATCATCTAGGAGATGACATTTGGACCACTGGGCGTCATGCGGCCACCAGTTGGACCGACGGCGCCTTCATGCACTTCGCCTTGTACGAAAGCAAGGACGGATCGACAACCACCGGCGCACAGATTGCATTTCGAGTCGACGACATTGACACAGCACACCGTAGGGCGGTGGGTTCCGGAGCCGAAGTGATCCATGACCCGAAGCCACAGCCATGGGGAACGTCGGCACGGTATCGCGACTACGACGGCAACGTCATCGAACTGACCCAATCTCCAACTCCAGCGCGCGACGTTACGACAACTTGAACTGTCAATCCTTGAATTGGAATCGATACACGTTCGTGTCGCGGGCGACGAACCCAAGTCGCTGATACAACCGATTTGCTTCCACGCGAGACGGGCGTGATGTGAGATCAACGGTTACCGCGCCTTGAATTTTGGCTTCATCGAGCGCCGCACGACTTAATTTTTCACCGATACCACTTCCACGCACATCGCTATCTACAACTACGTCCTCAATCCATGCCCGAAGACCGGTGGGGAGTCGAAACAACGCGAGGGTCAGCGCACCGACAATGCGACCTTCCGCGCGCGCGACAAAGAGCATCGTC
>Ga0315281_10004105_pt1 | contig 21239 bp, 25 predicted proteins | sample YL17G07_0_MG_FD_204540 | JGI IMG/M metagenome (GOLD analysis project Ga0315281, IMG submission 204540) | Sediment microbial communities from Yellowstone Lake, YNP, Wyoming, USA - YL17G07_0 | ecosystem: Environmental > Aquatic > Freshwater > Lake > Sediment | place: USA: Wyoming | collected...
AGTGGTACACGGTGAGCGAGTGCTCCGCCGCGTTGTAGTCGGCGAGGATCGAGCGCGTTTCCATGCACACGCCGGTGTGGCGGCCGAAATCGAAGGTCTCCTCGACCACCACATCGGCCTGGGCAAACGCCTCGTCCACCCCACCGGTGTCGTGCTCGCGCGCAAAACAAATGTTGTCGCTGAACTCCTCGTGAACGATCTGCTTGCCGGCCAGGGATTCTTCCATGTCGATCACGGCGGGCAGTTCCTCCCATTCCACCTCGATCAACGCCAGCGCATCCTCGGCCCGGGCACGCGTCTCCGCGACCACCGCCGCCACCGCCTCGCCTTGCCAGCAGGCGCGATCGATCGCGACCGCGTGCTGTGGCGGCGATTTGATGCCCTTCAGATGGGCGAGGACGCCGACCCAGGGGGTGCAGTATTGGGAAATATCCTTGCCTGAAAAAACTCCCATGACACCCGGGAGCTTCAGCGCCGCGGAAAAATCCAGGCGCTTGATCCTCGCATGGGCATGCGGGCTTCTGTAGAAAACGACGTGCGCGAGGCGCGGCAACCGCAAATCGTCCACATACGCGCCACGGCCCTGCAGCAGCCGCTTGGCGTTGGGCCGTGGAACTGACTGGCCGATATAGCCGCGGTCTACCTTGGTGCCCGGGGCGTGCAGCGGTAGTTCAGCCTTTCCCATTGATGACCTCTTCGATCGCGTCGACAATCGCCTGGTAACCGGTGCAGCGGCAGAAGTTTCCGGATAGTTGCGTGCGTATTTCTTCTCTGCTTATTTTTTTATTCTTAAGTACAAGGTCTTGCGCGGCCATGAGCATTCCAGGAGTACAAAAACCGCATTGCAAGGCGTTATGTTCGTGAAACGCGGTTTGCAGCTTTGATAATTCCTTCGAATCCGAGAGCCCTTCAATCGTCTCGACGCGGCAGCCGTTGGCCTGCACCGCGAGCATCAGGCAGCCGCGCACGATCTCGCCGTTCACCCGCACGGTGCACGCGCCGCAGACGCCATGCTCGCAACCCGCGTGCGAGCCGGTCAATTCGAGGTCTTCCCTCAGAAAATCGACCAGGTGCTGCCGCGCAGGGACCCGCCGGCTCACCGTCGTGCCGTTGACGGTCAGCGTTATGTCGTAAGCGTGGTCCATGCGCGTTCCAGAAGTACGCCGGCGAGGTGTAATTTTGTCGCCGACGTGTTGTAGAGATCAGGGGACGGTTTGAGGGTTTTCGAAAGTACTGCTTTTGCCTTTGCAAGCGGACCTTGAATCGAAATGCCCGGAATCAGGATTGGCGTCGCGCCTGCGCCCAGAAAGACAAACCTGGAATTGTGCGCGGCGAGACCGATGATCGCGTAGTCGCCGTGGCGCCGGGTCAGCTCGAGAAACACGCACCGGTCGGATGTCGTGGCGACCGGGAATTCCGCGGCGACCAGCAACTCGCCCGGTTTCAGGCCGGTTTCGAACAGGCCCTTGAAGAACTGCTGCGCCTTCACGCGTCGTTCTGATGTTTTGCTTTTCAATATGAAAACCGATTCAAGAGCGACGGCGCAGGCCGGAAACTCCGCCGCCGGATCGGCCAGCGCCAGGCTACCGCCGATCGTGCCGCGGTTGCGGATCGCGGCGTGGGCGATGTGCGGCACGGCCTGCGCGAGCAGGGGAACATGTTTCTTTACGAGTTCGGACTTCTCGATCTGCGCGTGGGTCGTCAACGCACCGATCCTGATGCAAGGTCCCTGCGATGAAATTCCGGCAAGACCCGGTATTCCCGTGATATCCACCAGCAGCTCGGGCGAGGAGAGCCGCATGTTGAGCGACGGGATCAGGCTTTGGCCGCCGGCAAGTACTTTTGCATTCGAATTGGCAAGCAATTCAAATGCCACCAGCAGGGAAGCGGGTTTCGCATAGGCGAATTCAGCCGCTTTCATCTCTTCAGCTTGCCCCTGCGCTCCGGCCAGACGCCCTTCCTTTCCAGTTCGTCCATCGACTCGCTGGTGAATTCGGCGCTGGGCGCATCGCCGCCGATGACGAACATGAGCACCGAGTGCTTGTGCTTCGGCCCTTTGCTGACATTCATGAACCGGCGCGAGGCGCCGGGCGGAAACGAGATCACGTCGAGAGCCTTCAGGTCTACGTGCTCCAGGCGCCCCTTCTCGTTCTGCCAGCTGGCGCGCCAGGTGCCAGTCATGGCAATGAAAGTCTCGTTCGTGTCGTGGTTGTGCAACATCGGCCCCCTGCCTGGCAGCGCGCGGCAATAACCCAGGTTGAAGCCTTCGGAGATCTTGATCGCCGCCATGCGCGCCGCCTTCTCGCCCACCGGCGACTGCCTGCCGTCGCGCTCGGCCTTCGGCGGCTGGAAACCGATCACGTTGTAGAGAATCCGCTCGCAACCCGGCATCCTGCTGTCGGGCAGTCCGCCGTCGAAGCCTTTCAACTTCGAGAAGCGCGCCACGCGCTTCATCATCTGCCGGCGCGCGATGCCGCGCCGCGGCAACGTCTCACGGTATGCCATGCTCCCCCCTTGCCCCGAACAGGGATGGTAGCTTATGCGCAAGGGGGAGGACATGGCGAAATCGCGGGTCGGAATCGTGGGACTGGGCATCATGGGGTCGGCGATGGCTGCCAACCTGGTGCGCGCGGGCTTCAAGGTCATCGGCTACGACCCGGTGGCCGCGTGCTGCAACAGACATCGCAAGGCCGGTGGCATTGTCGCCGAATGCGTGTGCGACGTGGCTCGTTCGGCCGCTATCGTTATCACGTCCCTGCCTTCCGCGGACGCTCTTGCCGGAGTTGCAAATGAAATTTCAGGAGAAAAGCACCGCCGGCTCATCGTCATCGAAACCAGCACGCTGCCGATCCCGGTCAAGGAAGCGGCGCGCAAGCGCCTCGCCGCCGCCGGCGTCACGCTGCTCGACTGCCCGCTGAGCGGTACCGGCGCCCAGGCCCGGGTCAAGGACCTGGTCGTCTATGGAAGTGGCGATGCCGCTGCTTTCAAGAGAACAGTTCCGGTCCTGAACGGCTTCTCGCGCGGCCATTATTTCGTCGGCAAGTTCGGTAACGGCTCGAAAATGAAATTCGCCGCCAACCTGCTGGTCGCGATCCACAATATTTCCTCGGCCGAAGCCGTGATCCTCGCGCGCCGCTCCGGTCTCGATCCCTCGCTCGCGGTGAAGGTTCTCGGCGATGGCGCCGGCGCCTCGCGCATGCTGCAGGTGCGCGGGCCGCTGATGGCCAGGCGCTCCTACCTTCCCGCCACCGTGACGAACGATACCTGGCGCAAAGACATGAGGATCATCGGCGATTTCGTCAAGCAGCTGGGCAGCCCCGCGCCGCTCTTCCAGGCGACCAAGGCGGTCTACAATGCGGCAATGGCTCAAGGCCATGCGAGGCACGACACGGCCGCTGTGTGCGCGGTGCTGGAAAAACTGGGGAGAAAACCATGAGTGACACGCCACAGGTATCCAAGGAAGAGCAGAACTGGGCCATGATCTGCCACCTGTCGGCCCTCGCGGGCTTCCTGATCCCGTTCGGCAACATCTTCGGTCCGCTGATCGTCTGGCTGGTCAAGCGGGCCGACATGCCCATGGTCGACCGTCACGGCAAGGAGGCGCTCAATTTCCAGATCACGGTGGCGATCGCGTTCGCCATCTGCATCCCGCTGATGTTCGTCCTGATCGGCATCCCGCTGGCGGTCATCGTCGGCATCGGCGCCCTGATCCTGACCATCATGGCGGCGGTCAAGGTGTCCAACGGCAATTTCGATCACCAGTATCCGTTGACCCTGCGCCTGCTGAAGTAGCGCTTTGCCTGCGGACTAGCCGGCCTTCAATGCCGCGTTGACCCGCGGCATCACCTGCTCCGCCATGAGCTGCATCGAGCGTTTGCCGAGAACCGGGTCCATCCAGTCGTGGCACGGGTATAGCAGCGTGCCAAAGTCGCCGGTTTTCTCCCGGAACGCGAGAATCTGGTCGACCACGCTATTGACGGTTCCCGCGATCACCAGCTTGTTCGCGATGGAATCCGCGGTAATTTCGCTGTCGGGCTGGTCCTGGTCGAGTTTGAAGAGGTTCCCGCGCCCGCCCGCGCCTACGAGCTTGCGGATCAGTTGCTTGAAGTAGAAATGGTACGGACCTTCGGCCGAACGGCCATAGCGCTGCGCGACCTTGTCGTCATCCGCAACGAAAATGGATTTGGCCACGCGCCAATCCGCCGGTTTTGGTTCTTTATTTGTTGCCATACATCCTTCCTGATAGCGCGGCCAATGGGATGCCACCCACTCGGGCAGCAGGAAGTTGGCCGAGATCGGCGTCCAGCCGCGCTTCGCCGCCTCGGTCACGCCCTTCGAGTGCGGCGCCACCGCGGTCACCACGATCGGCGGGTGCGGCCTCTGGTAGGGCTTGATGATGGTGCCCTGCCCGATCTCCGGAATCATGGTTTTTCTTGTCGTTACTTCAAAAAAATTACCCTTGAGATCGTAAGGTCCTTCACCCTTCCAGATATCCAGGACCATATTGATGGATTCCAGAAAAATCGCATTGCGGTCCTTCTGGTAGTTACCGAACACCTCGGCATCCGACATCAACCCGCCCGGGCTGATGCCCATGATGAAGCGGCCCTTGAGCATGTGATCGAGCATCGCCACCTGCGCCGCGATCGCCGCCGGGTGGGAGTTCGGCATGTTCACGGTGCCGCTGCCGAGCACGATGTTTTTCGTCTCGTGCGCGAGGCTGGCGAGAAACATGAGGCACGAGGTCACGTTCTCGGCCAGGTCCGTGATGTGCTCGCCGACGAAGGCTTCGCAAAAGCCCAGCCGGTCGGCGAGCAGGATCGCCTCGCGGTCCTCGGCGAGCGTCTGCCACGGCTTCCTGCCCGGCGGATGCAGCGGCATCATGAACGTCCCTAGCTTCATTTCCTCTCCCCACCCGCCGGATCTTCGGCACTACTCACCGAAGGTCATGCGGGCAAGTTCTTCCTTGAGACGTTTCCGCTCCTCCGGGTCGCGGGAGCGCGAGAGGCGGTCGGCGCATTCGAAGAAGCGCTTTTTTTCCTGCTTCCGGGCGTCGAGCCCGGACTCGATGAGATCGGCGATGACGCGGCTGGTACTTGTCTTGCTCGTTTGCGCCAGCGTCCTCACCCGACGAGCGACGCGCGCGGGAAGACTCACGCTTTGACGCACGGGCCGGTCGGCGATCGCCATGACGTCAAGATACACCACCATGCACCACGCTGCACCCGAAGGGAACATGATCAGGGGCGGGACCGCGGGGCGCCTGCTGCGTCTATAGCGCACGATGCCGGACGCTCGGGTGATGCCGGGGATGGCTTCCACAAATGTAGCCCAATATATAAACGGCTTACTTTTATGCTATTATCATACTTTCCTACTAATATATGAGGATTTCATGGATTCCTACATGACCGTAAAGGGCCAGATCGTGATTCCCTCGAAGATCCGGCGAAAGTTTGGAATCAAGGAGGGCACGCGTGTGCAGGTGGAGGTCGATGAGCAGGCACATCGAATCATCCTGACACCCGTCACGCGGGATTACATCCAGAATCTGCGTGGAAAATACAAAGGCAAGCGCCTGTTGACGGCGCTGGCGGCAGAGAAAAGACGCGAGAAGGAACTCTGATGCCGCGCAAGCCAAAGGCACTGGTACTCGATTCGTGGGCGGCGCTGGCCTATCTCGGCGACGAAGCGTCCGCACAGGAGGTCGCCGACCTGATCACGGACGCCCATGAAAACCGCATTCCGATGTACATGTCCATCGTCAACGCGGGAGAGGTCTGGTACATCCTCGCCCGGGAGATCTCGGAGGCACAAGCCGACAGCGCAGTAACAGACCTGACAGGTCTCGGCATCGAACTAGTTGACGTGGATTGGCCACTCACGCGGGTCGCGGGAACATTCAAGGCACGGCACAAAATGTCGTACGCAGATTGCTTCGCTGCGGCACTCGCGAAGCACCGAAAATCCGACCTCGTGACCGGAGACAAGGAATTCAAGCAGGTCGAGGAGGAAGTCAGTATTCGTTGGCTCTAGTTGTTTTGCGAGGGAGACATGGAAATACCCAAAAGCATTCAAGCGACCCTTGGCCAGTTGATGGCCGCTAGTCCAATCGGACGAAGGCGTATTAGCGCTTCTAGTGGTTTTTTTGCAGATGTCTACCTCGCAGACGATCGGCGACCATGCATCGAGATAGCGCTGGCGTATCCGACTAAGTAGCTTGGAGCCATTTGTAGAAATCGACAAGTTAGAGCAAAGAGTCAACGCACTTAAAATTCGGGAACTTTCCGAAAAGCAGAGTGAGGCGATCAACAGGAAGAAGCAAGGCAAGCCTGACGGTGATTTCCTGCACGATGATGATGACTAAGGCACGGATGCCAATCATTTAAGGTTCAAATGTCCGATCCGGATCGAAGCCGGCGCAAGTACGCCCGAACTTGAGCAAAACGGACTCCCCGAAGCGAGCGGGAACCCACGTGGTTTCCCGCTTTCGCCGGGATGACATTCGACTTTTCCTAAAGCGTCGGGTTGACGATCTCACCGCCCAGCGCGGCCAGGCCCCAGGTCGAAAACTGCGCGTCGGTGCTGAAGCTGAAGTGCCCGGCGAGCGCATGCGCGTCGCGGAAGATGCGCTGGATGGGGTAGCCGTCGTAGATGCCGTTGGCGCCCGCCATCGCGTGCAGCATGTCGACCGCCTCGGTGCACAGGCTGACCGCGTAGGCGAGATTGCGCTTGAAGCGGAGCTTTCGCTCCGGATCGGCGATGACGTTGCGGTTGGCGATCTCCTGGCCTTCCAGGCAGTCGTTGCGCAGGAGTTGGCGCGCGGCGTCGATTCTCGCGCCGGCCGCGCCGATGCGCAACTGCACCGCCTGGAAATCGCGCATCTTGAGGCCCGTGTAGTTGGTACTGCGCGATTTGACGACCTCGATGCTCAGTTCGAGCGCGGCCAGCGCATTGCCGACCGCGGCACCGCCGATGCCGTGGCTGCCGAGCGTGGACAACGGCACCCGGTAGACCGGATGGGGATTGCCGCGCGCGCCCGGAAACCGATCGCCGCCGCGTGCCTCGTACATGCACAGGGCCCGATACGCCGGCACGAACACGTCCTTCGCCACCACGGTCATGCTCCCCGTGCTGCGCATGCCGAGCACCTGCCAGTCGTCCACCACTTCGAACTCGGACTGGTGCAGCAGGCACATGCGGTGGTCGACGACTTTGTCGCCATCGCGCACCGTGACCGCGAGCATGTTCCAGTCGGAGACGTTGACGCCGCTGGAGAAATTCCAGCGCCCGCTGATGACGAAGCCGCCCTGCGCAGTGCGCCCCTGGCCTTGCGGATAGGCGATGCCCGAGGCGATCAGGGCATCCGGGTCCCGACCCCACACCTCCTCCTGGGCACGCTCGTCGTACAGCGCCAGCATCCAGTGGTGAATAACGAGGTTGGCCGTGTTCCAGCCGGTGGAAGCGCAACCGCGCGCGAGCTCGCAGGGAATATCGACGTAGGCGACGAATTCGAGTTCCATTCCGCCCCAGCGCTTTGGCTGCATCATGCGCAACAGGCCGGTGCGGTGCAGATCGGCGAGCGTCTCGGGCAGCATGATGCGGGCTTCCTCCGAGCGCGCGGCACGCTCGCGCAACGCCGGCGCCAGATCCCGCGCCCGCTTCAACGCCTCGTCGTAGCCGACGCCGGCGAAGGATGGCGCCGCCTTGGGAAGCGCGCTCATCGCCCCGCCACCCGGGCCATCTTGGAGTAATCCTCGCCGCCCCAATCGGGCGCCGACTGGATGCCGAAGAAGTTGAGCTCGATGGTGAGACCGTTCGGGTCCTTGATGAAGAGCTGGAACAGCTCCGACTCCGGCAGGCTGCGCGGCCGGTAGCTCATGCCGAGCTTCTTGAAGCGGTTGACGAACTCCTCGGGCTCGCTGGCGAGGAACGCGATGTGGTCCACGACGCCCGAGTTTTCGGTGGCGGCGTCCTTCGGTGTACCGAGGTAATACATCTCCTGATCCGGAACCCCCGCCAGCCCCATGTGCACCTGGATCTTGCCGTTGATGCCCAGCCAGTAGCCCGGGAACGGGAAAACCGGCCGCGGCATGACCTCGAAACCGAGCACGTCGACGTAAAAGTTCTTGCTGCGCTCCAGGTCGTTGGCGCGCACGAAATAATGGTTGAGTTCAGTCAGAGGCACGCTCCCTCCTCAGGTGATCTGGCGACGGGCGCAGTCTCCCGCGAATCCGTCTCCGCCGCAAATTCTGCATGTTAGGTTCCCGATATGTAGCGCTGAAGAAACAAGGTGAACGCGAAGCCCGCCAGGGCGAGGGAAGCTAGCGCTACGGACCCGGTCCCTGCGATCAGCATGGCGTCGAGGAGCGAAATGCCCGCAATCAGGCTGACCACGGCGCGCGGGATGTCGCCTTTCCCGCGCCGGCGCAGGAACCACAGGGCCACCAGCATCCAGCCGCTGAACAACAGCCAGAACAGCCAGACTGCCGCCTGTGCGCTGGCGAGCCAGGCGCCGTAGGCCACTGGCGCCGCGAGGAAAGCGAGCGGCCAGAGGTTCTCGACCTTGTCCAGGTTTTCCTGCTTGGCGACGTAGGTCAGCCCGATCAGGTAGCACAGCATCAGTGCGGCGCCGATCCCCAGTGCGGCGGGCGGCGCGAGCGTGTAGCACAGGCCCGCGCCGACGTAGACGAGGACGCGGCACAGGCCCATCACCACAGGGCTGAACAGATTCTGCTTGTGGTTCCAGTCGTAGTAGGTGATCACCGCCGCCAGCGCCAGGCCGGCGAGCGCCGGCGCCATGCCGATCCACGCGAGCAGGGCAACGCCGCCCGCCATCATGCCGTAGCCGTAGCCGAACACCTCGCGGCCGCTGATCTCGCCCGAGGGAATCGGCCGCTCGGGCCGCTGTGCGGCGTCGAACTCCGCGTCGAAGGCGTCGTTGAGGAACATGCCGCCGGTATAGAACAGCGAGAACGCGAGCAGCATGACGGCGAACTCCGCGCCCAAGCCGCCCGCGCCGGCCAACACCGCGCCGGCGAGCGTGTTGCTCCACACCGTCGGCAGGTTGGAGACGCGGCCGAGCCTGAGCGCCGTGTGCAGCTTCACTGCAGCAGCTGAGCCTTCACCCAGTTCAGTTCGCGCGCGATCGCCGAGCTCAGGTCCGCGCTGCGGTAAGGCGCGGGCAGCACGTCCCAAGTATAGGTTTCGACCTCGAGGTGGCGGCTGATCGGATCGGCGCGATGCAGCGCCAGGATTTCCGCGAGGAAAGCCTGCGTGGTGCCAAAGTGCGCCATCTGCTCGAGGAACACCGGAACGTGGAAGTGCACGCGCAATTCGGCGCCCGCCGCGGCGCCGGACGCGTCGAGTGCCTGCGGCAGGTCGAGGAAGCGGCGCAGCGCGCCATTGGATTTCTGCACGGCCTGGTGCAGGTACACGGGCTCGGCAAAAGCGGCAAGGTGCCGCGCGCTTTCGGCGTCGAGCGCCGCCACCTTCAGCGCGGAGCTGAGCTGGATCTTGGCGATCAGGATGCCGTTGGCGCGCAGCTGCGCGATGCTCGCCTGCGGATCCTCGAATTCCACCGCGGCGTGGCACACGTCGTAGCACACGCCAATGTGCCTGCGCATGGCGGCTTCGGCATCGGCGGCCGTGACACCGGTCAATGCCGCGAGGCGGGCGACACCCTTGCGATCGAACAGGCGCTCGTTGAAGAACGCGACCGTTTCGGCGACGGTCTCGAGGTAGCAATACGGCTCGGGCTCGAGCGCCAAGGCGATAGTCTGGCCGGTCCTGGCGGCGATGCCGACGAGGTGCGCCACGTGGCGAATGAGGTGATCGGTGATCGCTTCCAGCCGTCCCTGCGCCCACGGCTTGAACGTGCAGGGGACGGTGCTCACGCTGCCTTCCTGTCCCGCCGGCAGCAGTTCGCTCAGGATGTCGGCGAGGCTGTCCGTGTAAGCGAGCCGGATCGGGTCGCCCCAGTCGGGCTTGTAGGCGTCTTGCTTCACCGCCCTGCCGTGGAACGCGCCGTAGGGAAAGCCGTTGATGGTGAAAACGTAATAGCCCCCCGCCTCGAGGAAGCGCTTGAGTCGCGCCATCGCGCCGGGCTCGCGCAGGCCGCTCGCGGCCGCGCTGCCGAGCCGCAAGCCCACGCCGAAGAGCTGGCCAGGCGCAACGCGCGCCTTGATCTCCGGCAAGTGGCGCGCGAGGCTGCTCATGACCTCATCCAGCGGCTCGCCCGCGTGAATGTTGGTGCAGTAGGTGAGGTGTCCGAGATCGCGTCCGGACGAGAGGTGCATCAGGCGCTCGCGCGGTCTTTCAGCCAGATCATCGCCTGACGCATGCGCTCGCGGTCGATCTCGTGCACCTCGACGCCGACGCCGATGCCGGCGAGCAGCGTCACCGTCAGCTCGCCGCCCAGGTGCTCCTGGAATTCACGCAGCCCCTCCAGAATGACCCATTCGCCGCTGGCGCCGCTCTTGGCGAGCGCCGGATGCCACAGGTCGAAACCGAGAAACTCGAGCAGGGCACAGATGCGCTCCTCTTCGCCGTTCGCCAGCAGTCCCGAGAGCACCGAATAGCGCGCATCCAGCGCCATGCCGATGGCCACCGCTTCGCCGTGGCGTACGTGGTGGCGGGTGAGGCTTTCCAGCTTGTGCGCGGACCAGTGGCCGTAGTCGAGCGGGCGCGCGCTGCCCGACTCGAACGGATCGCCGCCCTGGCCGATCTGGCGCAGGTGCAGTTCGGCGCAGCGCCGGATCATGGTGGCCATCGCCGAGCGCTCGAAAGTGGCAAGGGCGTCCATGCGGCGCTCGATCCAGGCGAAAAACTCGGCGTCGCGGATCAGCGCCACCTTCACCGCTTCCGCCATGCCCGCGATCTTGTCGCGCTCGGGCAGCGTGACGATGAATTCCATGTCGTTCAGCACCGCGAAAGGCGGCGCGAACGTGCCGACGAAGTTCTTCACACCCTGCAGATTGACCCCGTTCTTCACTCCGACGCCGGAATCGTTCTGCGCCAGCACGGTGGTGGGAATGCGGATGTGGCGCACGCCGCGATGCGTGGTCGCGGCGATCAGGCCGACCGCGTCGAGCACGGCACCGCCGCCGACCGCGATGACGAAGGAATGGCGGTCGATACGCAGGTCGAACAGAGTCTGCTGCAGGCTTTCGACGAAATGCAGGTCGGACTTGATCTTCTCGCCGCCGGGCACGACGATGGGCGCGCAGGCCAGCTCCATCACGTCGCCGTGCCGTTGCGCGTATTGCGCGATCGCCTCGGTGAGTGGCGCGCGCCCCGCGTTCAGGCCGTCGTCGACGAACGCCACGACGCGGTGGCGCTTGGCGGGCTCGATCCTGCACAGCACGTCGCGCAGCGCCGGATTCTCCGGGTCGAACACGCCTTCGGTGAAGACGATGGGAAACTCGTACGGAACGGAGAACCGTTGCCAATGCGTGGCTGTTCGCGCTTGCGTGGACCGGGTATCCGCCGCCATCTTCGGGTTCCTGTCTTATGACTGCACAACGGACACAAAAATAACGAGCCCGCCGCCTGATTCGGCGCTAGGGCGAGAAATCGTTGCTCTTGATGTAAGCGACGACGCCTTTTCGCTGCTCGTCGGAGAACACGTCTTTCCAGGCCGGCATCTTGCCGAAGCCGAAGGTGACGCGGTCATAGATGAAGTCCGGCGCCATCTGGCCGGGATTGAGCTTGGGCGCCTTGCCTGGATAGGCAGCCGCGCCGTGGCAGTGCCGGCACTGGTTCTCCCAGACATTCCTGCCGGCCTCGATATTGGTCTTGTTCGACAGATAAGCCCTGTCGAAAACCGGAACCTGCTGTTTGACCGTTTTCTGCTCGTCCCCGCCGGCATTCGCCGCCGCGGCGGCGAGCAGGCAGGCAAGCGCGCCTGTCGAGCGCAACTTCATTCGTCCTGTCCTCATGCTGCAAATGGTATAGCGGAAAACGCGCCGCCGCCACGCTTGCGCGCGGCGGCGGCGGGGTTCCGCGGATGCTTGTTGTTACTGCGCCGGGACGATCTTGTAGATCGTGTCCAGCGACCCGTTCGGCCCCGTGGTGACCGAGGTCAACGCGTAGACTTCGCCGCTGCTGTCTTGCGCGAACGCAACCACATAGGGCTTCTTGCCCGACATGTTGGTCACCTCGGCGATCTCCATGCTCCACTTGCCGTCCGATCCCTTGGTGCCGACGAAGATCTGGCCGTCCATCTCGCCGAAGGACTTGCTCCAGTCGCCGAAGATGTACTTGCCTTTCCACGCGGCCACGTTGCCCTGGTACACGTAGCCGCCCGTCACCGAGATTCCCTTGCAGCCCTGGGGCTTGGCGGTGCAGTTGTTGTACTCCAGGATCGCGGGGGTGATGCCGGACTTGTCGCAGCTGGCCGGATGATCGTCGGGCTTGAGGAAGTCGAAGCAGCGCATCATGCCTTCCACGCGCCGCCAGCCCATGTTCTGGCCCTTGCCGACGATCTTGACCGCTTCGTAACTGTTCTGCTGCACGTCGCCGCAGAACAGTTCACCGCCGCCGGTATCGAACGAGCAGCGCCACGGGTTGCGCAGGCCGTAGGCCCAGATCTCGGGCTTGACGTCCTTCTTGCCGACGAACGGGTTATCGGACGGAATCCCGTAGGGCTTGCCGTCGCTGCGCGCATCCACGTCGATGCGCAGGATCTTGCCGTTGAGTACCGACAGGTCCTGGCCGTTGCCGATGGCGGGGTTATGGCCGATGCCCCAGTCGTTGGCGTAGCCGCCGTCGCCCATCGAATAGTACAGCTTGCCGTCCTTGCCGAACCCGATCCACTGGCCGTTGTGGTTGAACTGCGGCCAGGACGTGCTCAGGATGCGCCGGGCCGAACTCGGGTCCGCCCTGTTCGGATCGCCCTTCGACACCGTGTACTCCTCCAATACGTTGCTGTGCGAGTACCACAGCATCTGGTCGAGGGCGTCCTGGTAGTCCAGGTGCGCGCTGTAGGTGACGTAGAACTTGCCGTTGTCCTTGAACATCGGGTGGAACGCGATACCGAGCAACCCGCGCTCGTCGAAGTCGTGCAGCAGGGGGTGAATCTTGCTGCGGATATCGAGGAACGGCGTCGGGCGCAGCTTGCCGCCTTCCACGATCTTGATGCGGCCGTTCTGCTCGATGATGAACATCCGGCTGTCACCTGCCGGCTGCACCATCGCCAGCGGCGTATTCAAGGCCGTGACCAGCGGTTCCAGCTTGATCTTCGGGGCCTGCGCCAGCGCCGCCTCGCCCGTCACGGCGAGCAGCACGGCAGCGCAAAGCGCCCCTCCTGCTTTCGCGAAATTCATTTCCCACCTCCTCGAATTTGGAATGCCCCGATAACGTACGCACCGTCGGGCCGGCTCGGCGCGTCGCGCGTTCGTCGTTTCCCCTGACGAACGCCACCTCCTCAAGCTGCAGGAAAACTGAGTATACGTTGCTGCCGCGCGATTATCCACAGCGATGAAACTTCATGTCAACGAGTTTCGCAAAAGCTGACGGCAATGAAATGATTTTGCCGCACTGCGCAAATGCGCAACGGGAGCCCGGACAACGGGCGCTACTCGATAATCAGATCGTCCATCGTGCGCCGGCTCTTGCGCTCCTCGACCTTGGGTTCCCGGCCGCCGCGCAGGATGGAATTGCCTTCAAAGACAGCGCGTTGATCGATGGCCACGGGATTGAGCCAGTCCTCCTCCTTCATCTGGCCGCTCTGCCCGTAAGCTTGCAGCGGGTTCTGGTAGCAAGCGAGCCGCACCTGCTCTTCCGCGACGCCTTGCTGCAGCGCTAGCTTCGCCGTCTTGGCGACGCCCAGGGGCTCCGAAATTCCCCAATCGCAGGCGGAATCGACGATGATCTGTTTCGCGCCGTACTGCCGCAGGATCTCCACCATGCGCGCATTGCCCATCTTGGTGCTGGGATAGATGGAGAACGCGGCCCAGTAGCCGCGCTCCAGCGTCTCGCGCACCGTCTCCTCGTTGTTGTGGTCGACCACCACCTTCGCGGGATCGAGCCCGTGCTCGTCGCACACGTCCATCGAGCGCGACGTGCCCCTTTTCTTGTCCCGGTGGGGGGTGTGGATCATGACCGGCAGGTCGAGCTTCTTCGCCAGTTCGAGCTGCAGGCGGAAGTACTTGTCCTCGAGCGCCGTCTGCTCGTCGTAGCCGATCTCGCCGATCGCCACCACGCCTTCCTTGAGCGCGAAGCGCGGGATCAGCTCCATCACGCCCTCGGCCAGTTCCTCGTTGTTGGCTTCCTTGGAATTCAGCCCGATGGTGCAGTAATGGCGGATGCCGAACTGGCTGGCGCGGAAGCGCTCGAAGCCGACGATCGAGGACAGATAATCGAGATACGAGCCGACGTTGGTGCGCGGCTGGCCCAGCCAGAACGCCGGCTCGATGACCGCGACGACGCCGGAGGCCGCCATCGCCTCGTAGTCGTCCGTGGTGCGCGAAATCATGTGCGCGTGCGAATCAATCAGCATCATGGCGGGTTCCTCAATGCTTCGAGTTTACTGCAGTGTCGCCCAGGTGAGCCGCTTGCGGGAAATGTCGTCGGCGAGCGCCGGGACTTCCTGCAGCAGCCGCGCCGCCCGGCGGTCCGGGCTGGCTGCCAAGGCAAGCGCCGCGGCGCGCCGCTCGATCGCCTCGCCGCTGGCGAGCACGCGCGCCAGGTCGTCGATCGCCTGGCCTTCGGCGAACGGCCCGACGCAGCGCCAGATCTCGAACGGCACCGGCCGGCCGGCCGCCCAGCGCTCGTGGGCGAAGTCGCGCACGATGCGGGCGAGCTCCGGGTTGGCGCGCTCGTCCAGCCCCTGGATGGGCGCCAGCGGGCTGCCGATGAAAAGCGCCTTGAGCACCATGTGGTTCCAGCGGTGTTCATCGAAATGCGCTTTCGGGTAGGGATTGCCGTGGGCGATCGCCTCGAACACTCCTCGCATATTGCTGCGCAGGCCTTCCCCGACCTGCTCCTCCAGCGCCGCCGGATCCGGATAGAGCGGCAGGCCGCGGTACAGCATGATCAGTTCCGCCACGTCTGCCGTCCGGCAGAGCGACCGAAAGCGCTCCGCGAAGGGCTTTCCCATGCGCGGCAATCCGCTCAGCAGCAGGATGCGCGCGGCATCTGCCACGCTCCAGCCGCGAGGGTCCCATCCAATTGCGGCCTTGCCGGCCGCGGCGAGGTCGGCGGCGGCGAGCGCAAGCCCGGCCTTTCCCAACCGCCGCGGGATCATGCCCAGGGAAATTTCAAGCGCCGCGTCCGCGGAATCCTGCCTCAGCGAATCGATCTGCGCCTCGAGCCACGCGCATCGATCCACGTCCAGTTGGCGCCGCAGCCACTCGTGCAATAGTATTCCCGCCGCGTCGTTCATTGCGTTCCCTTGGACTGATATTCTACGCCACATGCATTCGACACTCGCGATCTTGGCCGTCGGCCTGTCGCCCGCTCTGGTCGGTGAACACACCCCCAATCTGAGGCGACTGGCAGCGCGGGGCGGAATGCGCCCGCTGCGCACGGTGACGCCGGCGGTTACCTGCAGCGTGCAATCGACGCTGCTCACCGGGCTCATGCCAGGCGAGCACGGCATCGTGGCGAACGGATGGTATTTCAGGGAACTGTCCGAGGTCTGGTTTTGGCGGCAGTCGAACCGCTTGGTCGGAGGCGAGAAGCTCTGGGAAAAAGCGCGGGCACTGAACCCCGCGTTCACCTGCGCCAATATGTTCTGGTGGTACAACATGTACTCGAGCGCGGACTGGAGCGCCACGCCGCGGCCGATGTATCCCGCCGACGGCAGGAAGATTCCGGACCATTACGCCCATCCGTACGCGTTGCACGATGAGCTCGATGCGAAGCTGGGCCAGTTTCCGCTGTTCAAGTTCTGGGGCCCGCTCACCGACATTTCATCCAGCGAGTGGATCGCGCGGGCGACGCAACACGTCATGGAAACGCGCAACCCTACCCTGACGCTCAGCTACCTGCCGCATCTGGACTACAACCTGCAGCGCCTCGGACCCGACCTCGGCCACCCGCGGATCCAGCAGGACCTCAAGGAGATCGACGCCGTCTGCGGCTCGCTGATCGACTTTGCGGCAGCGAGCGGCCGCGAGGTCATCGTCGTATCGGAATACGGAATCACGCCGGTGACGGATGCCGTGCATATCAATCGCGCGCTGCGCAAGGCGGGGTTGATCAAGGTGCGGCCGGAGGAATTCGGTCGCGAGGTTCTCGACGCAGGCGCCAGCGCGGCCTTCGCCGTCGCCGACCACCAGATCGCCCACGTCTACGTGAACGACCGCAGCCGCATCAGCGAAGTGCGCGCGCTGATCGAAGGCCTGGATGGCGTCGAGCGCGTTCTCGACGAAAGCGGAAAGCGGGCCATCGGCCTGGACCACGAACGCTCGGGCGAACTGGTCGCGATCTCGAACGCCGACCGCTGGTTCAGCTATTACTACTGGCTCGACGACCGGGTGGCGCCGGATTTTGCGCGCACCGTCGACATCCACCGCAAGCCGGGCTATGACCCGGTCGAGCTGTTCATCGATCCGCAGATCGCTTTTCCGATGCTGGCAACTGGCTGGCGGCTGGCGAAGCGCAAGCTCGGCATGCGCACGCTGCTTGACGTCATCTCTCTTGGGGATACCCCGCTGGTGAAGGGCTCCCATGGACGCGTGACCGACGACCCCGACCACGGACCGCTCGTGATCAGTTCCAGACCGGGTTGCCTGCCCGCGGGCCCAGTCGAGGCGACCCGGTTCAAGCAACTGGTGCTGGACCACCTGGCTGACTGAGCGCGTTCATCGTGCGCCGTTGCGCGGATTCCAGCCTGCCGCGGGCGCCTTGGCAGGTCACTCAACCTTGATGCCGTTGTCGCGAATCAGCTTGCCGAGCGTCGGAACATCGGACAACTGGGTCGGGCGCCGTTCGCCGCCGACCGCGATCGCCTTCGCCCAGCCCGACTTGATATGCGGCAGGATGAGCGGAGCCGACATGAGTGGTGGTTGGTGGTGGTTGGTGGTGGTTGACCGCGCGCGGGTCGAAAACCATGAGCAGCGTGTAACCGTCGGGGGTGGCCTTGGCCTGAACTGAAAAGGAATGCTGCGACGCGGCATTGCGCTGCGCCTCTTTGCAGGATGAACCTCTCAATTCGGTTGGCCTAGAATATTCGGGCAGGTCGCGGCCGTGCGCCGGGCGGACCGGCGCGGCAGGTTGAAGACGCGCCGTAGCACAGCTTTCTTCACAATCATTGAAAAGGGGGGGATATGCAATTGCTTACACGTTCGATAGTGGCGTTTGGCGCAGCGGCCCTGCTGGCTCTGCCGGCGTCCGCGCAGGTTCGGATAAAGCTGGAACCGGTCGCGGATGGTCTCGTGCACCCTCTGGTGATGGCTTGGCCGGATGATGGCACCAAGCGCCGTTTCATTACCGAGCAAACCGGTGGAATCTGGATCCAGACGCCCGACGGCAAGATGTCAGGCCGCCCGTTCCTCGACCTGGCGGGAAAGATCGTTACGCTGGATCGCGAGTTTGACGAGCGCGGCCTGTTGGGTCTTGCGTTCCATCCCAAGTACAAGGAGAACGGCAAGTTCTACGTGTCCTACAGCGCGCCCAAACGCGCCGATGCACCGCGCCCCGTGCGGCTGCATTGGAACCACACCATGCATATCTCGGAGTTCCGCGTCTCCAAGAGCAATCCGAACGAGGCCAACCTGGCTTCCGAGCGCATCGTCCTGCAGATCGACGAGCCGCAGTTCAATCACAACGGCGGCGCGCTGGTGTTCGGCCCGGACGGGTATCTCTATATTTCGGTCGGGGACGGGGGATTCGCGAACGACAAGGCGATCGGTCACCACCCCACAAAGGGCAATGGCCAGGACACCAGCGTGCTGCTGGGCAAGATCCTGCGCATCGACGTGAACTCGGGCGAACCCTATGGCATCCCCAGCGACAATCCGTTCGTCGGCCAGAAGGACGTGCGGCCCGAGATCTGGGCCTATGGCTTCCGCAACCCCTGGCGCATATCGTTTGACATGGGCGGTTCGCGGCAATTATTCGCCGCGGACGTCGGCCAGGACGCCTTCGAGTCGGTCGACATCGTCACCAAGGGCGGCAACTATGGTTGGAACATCATGGAAGGCAACCACTGCTTCAATCCCGACGATCCGGGCAATCCTCCGGCTACCTGCGACAAGAGCGGGCTGATCCTGCCGATCGTCGAGTACCCGAACTTCAAGACGCAGAAAGACGCCAAAGGCATCTCCATCACCGGCGGCTACGTCTACCGGGGCAACGCCATCCCCAGTTTGCAGGGCGCCTACGTGTTCGGCGATTGGAGCAAGGCCTTCTTCGCTCCGGAAGGCGTGCTGTTCGTCGCGCGTCCCCCGCAGTCGGGCAGCGGCCCCTGGACGATGGCGGACATGGTGGCCACCAACATGAACCCGCTCAATCTGTACGTGCTGTCCTTCGCGCAGGATCCGGACGGGGAAATCTACGTCATGACGAGCGCCAACACCGCGCCCACCCGGGCCAACGATCGGATCTACAAGATCGTTCCCGCCAACTAGTCGGACCAGTTCCGGCCGGCGCGCAATGGCGCCGGCCGGGCACCCGATTCCGCTTTCGCGGCGAGATGATTCAACGTTTTGCGTGTCACGCCTCCACGATCGCGCTGGGACTCTTGGCGCTCGCGATCTGGCCCGCGGCTGCCCAGGCGCCCGCCCCGCCCTTCGACCTGAATCGGGCCGCCGTGATTGCGGCTGGAGAGTCCCTGTTCAACCGCCGTTGCGCGGGCAAGTGCCATGGATTGGATGCCTACGCGGGCGAGGACGCGCCCTCGCTGCGCGAGCGGTCGCATCTGACGCCGTTGATCGCCTACATCATGATCAACTATGGCCGGTCGGGCACCCCCATGGTCGCCTGGAAGGAGCGGCTGCCAGATGAGGATATCTGGCGCCTGGCGGCCTACGTCGCTTCGCTGCAAAAACCCTGATCAGTCACAATCTTTTCGCCACCTCTTCGAGCATCATTTCGGTGGCGCCGCCGGGGCGCAAACTCATGCGCCAATCAGATGGATTCACGCACTCTCGGGAAAACGATCCTGAACCACGCGGTGAAATCCATTGGAGAGTTCGCCAACTGGCTCGCGAGCTCTTCAGTGGAAATGTATTTCCACTCGCTAACTTCATTCGGATCTGGTTGCGGGACAGCATCTGAATGCCCGATGAACACGTGATCCAACTCGTGCTCGACAAGCGCGTTCTCAAGTTCGGCGCGATATGCAAACGTAAAAGCGGGCGCAAGCTCGCTCGCGACTCCCATTTCTTCTCCAAGTCTTCGATGGGCGGCGAAAATTGCTTCTTCTCCAGGCCGCGGATGACTGCAACATGCATTGGTCCACAATCCGGCGGAATGATATTTGTTCGCGGCGCGTTTTTGAATCAACCACTGCCCCGCGGTATTGAATATGAAAACAGAGATCGCGCGGTGAAGTTGCCCGGACAGATGGGCTGCCAACTTTTCAGCGACACCCGTTTCGTTGTCATTGTCGTCCACCAGGATTACCATTTCTGTTTTCATTTCTGCTTTCGGATCAAGAGCGCGGACGACATCTTCTGGCCCTCCTTCAGGCGCCCGAATACGGCACGTTCTCGGACACCACGTCCCAGATATGGCGCGCCGATGGATCCAGTTGTTCTTCGCGGATATGCCCGACAAGGCCCGCGGCGCGGCTGATCACCGCGACACCGCGCGCCACTTCCCGGGGCACGCCGATCTCTCCCAACAGCGCGGCGATCGCGCCGGTGGCGTTGATGGTGAGGTGGCGGCCCCAGGCCGCATCCACTTCCTTTGCCAGCAGGCGCAGCGCGCGGATGTGGCGTCCGGGCACGCCGGTCTCTTCCGCGAGGGCGAGCAGGCGCGGCGAGCGCGGATCGTCGGGCTTGTGGTGCGGGTGGCCGAAGCCGGGAATCGGCTGCTTCGCCTCGCGGAAGCGCCGTGCAATTGTCTTTGCAATGGTTGATTCGCTTCCAGGCGCGGCGAGGATTTCCTCCAGGTTGGCCGCGCAGCCTTCCATGGTGCCGATGAAGGTGCTGCCCACGCCCAGCAGGCCCGCAGCCACCGCCGCCTGGATCGCTTCCGGGCAGGAGTCGTAGATCAACCGCGATGCAATCGCCGAGGGCGTGAGGCCGTGCTCCATCAGGGTCACCAGCACGGCATCGAGGATCTTCGTCTGCGCCGGCGTCGGCCGCTCACCGAGGAGCTGGAAGTACATCATCTCGGTAAATGTCAGCTTGCCGATCAGGTCGTCCACGAGGTTGGCGCCACGGACGTAGATGGCGTCGGCGGTATGGTGAGCAATTTTCGTCGTTGGTCTTGCCATGGGCATCTCCGAGAAAAAACGCGCCCGCGAGTTCAGCCGCGCGCGTCGCTGACGCCGCCGTCCACCACCAGCGTGGCGCCCACCACGTAATCGCCGGCGCGCGAGGCAAGGTAAATGGCGGCGCCCGCCATGTCCTCGTCGGTGCCGATGCGCTTGGCCGGGATTCGCTTCGCCACCTCCTCCGCCTGGTCGCGCGCGACGGTGTTCATGTCGGTAGCGAACGCCCCGGGCGCGATCGCAGAGACAACGATGCAGTCCTCGATCAGGCGCAGCGCCATGCGGCGCGTCAAGTGGATCAGGCCCGCCTTGCTCGCGGCGTAGGAGTAGGTCTCCTGCGCATTGACGGAAATACCGTCGATCGACGCGATATTGATTACCTTGGAGGGCCGCGCCTCGCTCGCCGCCGCTTTCAACGGGACAAGCAGCGCCTGGGTCAGGAAGAAAGGTGTCTTCAGGTTCAGGTCCATCACCTTGTCCCAGCCCTTCTCGGGAAATTTGTCGAATTCCTCGAGCCAGGCCGCACCCGCGTTGTTGACCAGGATATCGAGCTTCTTTTCGCGGGCGGCGTAGGCCTTGGCCAGCGCCCGCGCGCCCGCGACAGTCGAGGCGTCCACCGGCAGCGCGATGCAGGTGCCGCCGCTCTTCGAGAGCTCCGTCGCTGTTTTCTCGCAGGCCTCAGCCTTGCGCGAAGAGATGTACACCTTGGCCCCCTGCGCCATGAAGCCCGCGGCGATCATCCTGCCGATGCCGCGCGAGCCGCCGGTGACCAGTGCCACGCGGCCCTTGAGCGAAAACAGGTCAGTCGTCATGAGGATGTCTTTTCTTGAAGGGATCTCTCAGCGCCGGGGAA
>Ga0315281_10004106_pt1 | contig 21235 bp, 16 predicted proteins | sample YL17G07_0_MG_FD_204540 | JGI IMG/M metagenome (GOLD analysis project Ga0315281, IMG submission 204540) | Sediment microbial communities from Yellowstone Lake, YNP, Wyoming, USA - YL17G07_0 | ecosystem: Environmental > Aquatic > Freshwater > Lake > Sediment | place: USA: Wyoming | collected...
CATCATCAGGTCGGGATCCACCGGGCTGATGGCCGGAGCGAACATCCCCCCGCCGCCCGAGAGCCCGATCGGCTCCCAGCCGTCAACTGGGGAGGCGCCAGAACTCAGCCCGGCCGTGCCTCCTGACGGGTGCGCGCACGAGCAGAGCGCGATGGCGCAGAATCCGACGACCAGCAGTCCCAACCCGGGTCTCGAGGTCGGCTTCGCCGCGCGCATCATGACGTATCCCTCCTTGCCGCTCAGCGGCGCTCCAGCATCGGGGGACACGATAGTCCGGCCGAGACGCCTCAGGCCGCCGCGGGCGAGAGTGTCTCCAGGTCTTCGCTGCCAGTCACCTCCGTCCCTCGTAGGCCTGGTCGGCCAGTGCTCGCGAGTCGCTACTCGACGAATGCCAGGCAGGTCGGGGAGGTGAGGGTGTCGTACCACGCGGTTGTGCGTATCCGTCTTACAGATTCTCTTGCATTACGGTGACAACCGTAATGCAAGAGAATCTCCTGTAGGAGCGTCACGCTCTGCGCTGAGGAGTTTCTTGCATTATAGCTCGTATCACTATACCGCGCGGGCTGCGCAGCAACCGCGCAGCAGTAATGCAGGAAACTCCATAGGGAAGTGGCTCGGCCTGATCACCGACAGGCCGGGCACAGGAGGTGCTGATGCCTGAGGATTGTCTGCGCCAGCTCGTCGCGCGGGGTCTCGGGTTCGTCGTGCCGGTGCTTGCTGTTCTGGCTCTCCTGGCGACGAGCCAGGGCGATGTGCCCAGAACAGCCGGCCCGGATCCGGTCATCGTGCCCACGTTCAACTGCCTGGGCATCTACTGGAGCCCGAATGGCGGCGGGTCGGAGAAGACATGTGAGGTGCGATACCGGCCCGCGCGCTCGCGGCAATGGAAGGAAGCCCTGCCGCTGTGGTTCGATGCGCGGAACGGGGAGTACCGGGGCAGCATAGTCAACCTGATCCCCGACACCAGCTACGAGGTGACGCTGAGGCTGAGCGGCGGATCCCGCGTCGTCACGGCGCGCACCTGGAGCGAGAGCTTCCCGGTGGGCCGGACGGTCCATCTGCCGGAGCACTCCGACCGAACCCTCGTCATGGACCAGTCGGGTGCGCCTGATGGCTATGTGGTCTACACGCACCCGCAAGGCAAGGCTTCCATCATAGATGTGGCCGGCAGAGAAGAGCAGTGCATTGTCATCAAGGCGTCGTACGTGATCGTGCGGGGGCTGACGCTGAAGGGAGGGGGCACGCACGGGATCAGGATCGAGGACGGGTCGCACGATGTGGTGATGGAGGAGTGTGACATCAGCGGGTGGGGTCAGGTCGAGCCTGACGGATGGGGTCACGACTACGACGCGGCCGTCTTCGCCCGGGGGTCGGAGATCAAGCGAGTGGTCCTCCAGCGGAACCGGATGCACCACCCGAGGAGCGATTCCAACTCCTGGGCGGAGTGGCGAGACACCAAGGATGACGGGGGATATCATCCGGAGGGGGCGCAGGCGGTGACCTTCTGCTCGACCGGCGGCAACCACGTGATCCGCTACAACGAGGTCTACTCGGACGAGGACCACCGCTTCAACGACTGCCTGGGCGGGGAGGAGAACTTCAGCTACGCCGGGTTCCCCAACCGCGACTCCGACATCTATGGCAACAGGCTGTCTCACTGCTGGGATGACGCGATCGAGAGCGAGGGCGGGAACTCCAATGTGCGAATCTGGGGCAACTACATTGACAACACGTTCGTGAAGATCGCCATCGCCGGCACCTCGGTCGGGCCGATCTACATCTGGCGCAACGTCGCCGGGACGAGCCGCGCATCGCCTCTCGGCACGACCGACGAGGACGACCGGGGGCCGTTCCTTAAGTCCGGGACTCGCGGGGAGTTCAACGGCGGGAAGATCTACGTGTTCCACAACACGCTGCTTCAGCCCCCGCCAGGACCCGGGCAGCGGCTTCCGCTGGGCTGCAACATCGGGCTCTCGAGCTACGGGGGCACCATGCTGGACCTCACCTCACGGAACAACATCCTCCAGATCAAGAACGAGGCCAGCGCCAGCCTCGAGGAGTCGCGCAAGAGCGCCACGAACGACTTCGACTACGATCTCTACAACGGCGAGATACGCGCCGCGGGCGCGCAGGAGGCGCATGGAGTCAAAGGGGCGCCGGTGTACGAGGCGGGGAGTGGAGGCGGGCGGGGCAAGAGCAAGCCCGCCGGCCGTGTGGCGGGCAAGCTTCCGACGAACGGGTTCCGGTTCTGGCTCGCCCCGTCCAGTCCGGGCTATGATGCTGGCGTCCGCCTCCCCAACTTCAACGATGGGTACACCGGGGCCGCGCCCGACATGGGCGCGCACGAGGCTGGAACCGCGCCGATGGAGTTCGGGGTAGACGCCTATCGCACGAGGGCGATGAAAGCGCGGAGCCGGTAGAGGTCCTCGGGGCTCAAGCGACCTGCTGCCGCGGGCGTGCTCTGGGGCCTGATCGGCGCCGCCTTCCCCCGCGTGGTCACCGGCTGCGCGGTGTGGTTTGGGTAGGCGAGAGGAGTGGCCATGGGTCTCACTGGGCGGGCCATGTGGGATGCGTGGCAATGCAAGGCGAGCGGCCCGCAGCGGTGTACTCTACGGGGTGGTTGGGCACGAGCCCCGGAGGGCCGGAGACCCAAGCATCCGCTCGGTTTGCGCTGGGCAGAGGACGGAAATGGTATAATCCGGCAGGAAGCGGAATCGCGGGTGTCCCATGGCCACGTCTGTGAAGGTCAAACTGGGTGATCCACGTCTGCTCGCCTGGGCTCGAGAGTCGGCTGGCTACTCGCTTTCGCAGTTCGCGCGGGTCCTCCACAAGAAGGAAGACCGGATCGCTGCCTGGGAGAGCGGCACCGATACGCCTACATACCGCCAGCTCGAGGAGCTAGCGAAGAAGGTAAAGCGTCCAGTTGCGGCCTTCTTCCTTCCTGTGGTCCCGCAGGAGCCTCCCAGACCTGCCGACTTCAGGACTGTACCAGGCAGGGGACGCGGTCAGTACGACCCCAAGTCCCTAGTGGCCTTTAGGGAGGCGCGGAACTGGTTAGTGGATGTGCGGACACTCCTGGGCCTGACAGAGTCATCTCTTGAGTTCTCGTTGCCCTCGTTCACCATCGATGACGACCCAGACCAGGTAGCATCCGAAGTCCGCGAGCTACTTGCTGTCGACGTGGGCGAGCAGATCAGCTGGCGCGATGACTACTACTGGGTCTGTGACATGTGGCGGGACACTCTGTTCGATCGCGGCGTGCTCGTCATGGTCTTCCGCATGCCCTTCGAAGACGTGCGAGCGTTCTCTGCGATGGGCGAAGGCCTGGCGGCGATTGGGGTGAACACTGCCGACCGTGGGTATGGTCGTGTCTTCTCCATGTTCCATGAAGTCGCGCATCTTTCCCTCAGGCAGCCAGGGGTCTCAGGCGATCCCGTAGGCAGGCGTGCCGGTAGCGCGGGCGGCCCCGCTCGGCTTGAGCGGTACTGCGACCGAGTAGCGGCGAGTCTTCTTCTCCCTGCAGGTCATCCGGAAATACGCGATGCCCTTTCTCGCGTCGCGTACGACCAGTCCGCCAGCGCTGTCAACGAGGAAGCTGCAGTCCTCAAAGTGAGCAAGTACGCGCTTCTTGGCCGTGCTTGGGATCTGCGCTACATCACCGAGGATACCTACTGGTCCACCGTTCAGGACTGGCGGACAGAGGATGCCGAAGCTCGCAGGCCACCTGCAGGCGGTGACCACCTCGTGAACCGGGTGAGTCATGTCGGGAAGCGATTGGTGTCCGTGGTCTTTGATGCTCTGGACGCGAAGGAGATCAGCTCCTACGAAGCGAGCAAGCTGTTGGGGATCGACCCGGGGCACTTCCCCAGAGCTCGGAAGCGCGCGATAAGGGGGGTGCTGTGATGGACGGCATTGAGCCCATCTACAGCGTCGACGCGAGTGCTCTGATAGAGATGAAGGACACATACCCTTACAGGCGCTTCCGCCCGATGTGGGATTTCCTGGGTGGGCTTGGAGACGGGGGACGGATGCTGGTGACCCAGCCAGTCCGCGACGAATGCTACGACGCGATATTCAAGGAGTGGTTCAACACGCATCCTGGCATGGTGGTGCCATTCTCTCAGGAGCTCAACGCCTACGTCCTTGCTCTTCAGGACGAACTCGACCGGAACGGCCTGCCGCTGGTGGATCCCGGCTCGACGAAGAACCAAGGCGACCCCTTCGTCATTGCGCTGGCGCTCATGGTTGAAGGACGCGATGTCAACGAGCTCAGGACGCGGTCGGCGCGGACCTGTCACGTTGTGTCCTACGAAAGGCGTCGCAAGCCGGGCGCGCGCCTGGCGAAGGTGACTGACGTCTGCGATCACTACGGACTGCAGTGTCTACGGTGGTTGGGTGTGCTGGAGGTGGAGGACTGGTCGCTTTGACTGCGCGGGGCAGCAGGACCTGATATTGTGAAGCACGGTCCAGGCCGCTCTGAGTTGTGGTTGGCGCGTGTAGCTCCTGTCATATGGTCTGCCTGTTGGGCAGGAGCTTGCTCCTGCCATCGTGGGCGGTGACAGCAGGAAGCTGCTGTCGAACGGTAACAGGCGCTAGGGCTCTGGTTCGTCCTGGACCAACTGGAAACGGTCACCCCCTCACCTCCACCCCCCTCCACGTGCAGCCACGCGGTGGCGATGGGCGCACCCCCGCTCACTTCAGCACAGCCACCCCGTAGGGGCCGAGCTCTACTGTGTCGCCGAGCTTCTTCCCGCTGAGCAGGTCCTGCTTGCCAGCCGGCACGGCCACCGTCGGGCAGGGGAATCTGTGGTATACTCCCGGGCAGTGCTGGCCGGGGGAACCGGGATGAAGTCGAGGCTTGCCGCCGCAGCCGTGGCCGCGGGGCTGGCGCTGCTTGTCGCCAGTGGGGTGTGGGGGGATGCTATGGTCGTCGCCGGCCGGCGGGTCGAATCCCGGGTCCGCTTCGTGGCAGTCGGAGACGAGGTCCTTGCCCCTCTCCTGACCGCGCTCGATGCGCTGGGCGCGCGCTCCGAGGTCACGCCCGACGCCGTCAAGATCACCACCGCAGCCCGCGAGGAGATTCTCATCTCTCGCACCCGGCCCGAGGCGACGCGGGACGGGGCGTTGCGAGACATGCCCCGCCCACCCCTGTTCCGAGATGGCGCCTTGCTGTTGCCGGTAAAGGCGGTGGGATCGCTGCTGGGGTGCGCGGTGCGGTGGGACGAAGGGTCACGGACCCTGTTCCTTCACCCCTGGATACGCAAGTTCTCCCTGGAGACGCTTCCGGATCGCTACCGGCTGACCGTGGCGGCGGAAGGGCCGGTCGTTCAGCGCACGGGCCGGGTCGAGGAGGGCACGCCGCGGCTTTTCGTTGACCTGCTGGGGGCCGACCTGGCCAGCATCCCTTCTCAGGTGAAGGTGGAGGGCAGCTACCTCCTCGGGGCCAGGATCAGCCAGAAGAGCCTGGCGCCGGCCCCCGAGGGTGACGTGACCCGCGTGGTGGTGGAGATGGCGGAATGGCGGCCCTACCGGGTCCGGCTGAGCGCAGATCGGCGAACCCTCGAGATCGAGCTCCCGCTCCCGGGGTCAGCGGAGCTGCCTCCGGAAGCGCCACCGGTGGTGCTCTCCGGGCTCAGCTTCCGGCGGGTCTCGCCCCGGTTGGCGGTGGTGACAGTCGCCACCTCGGGGAAGGCGGTCTGCCGGTCGGAGACTAGCGATGATCCCCCGGCCGTGCAAGTGGAGGTGCTGAATGCGCAGAGCCAGATCGCGGCTCCGGAGCTGGAGGTGCGAGACCGGCTGGTCTCAAAGGTTTCGGCAGCGGAAGCTCAGGGAAAGCCGGGGACACAGCGGGTGACCATCGCGCTGACCGGACCGACCCCACATTTCGTGGTGAGCGAGGCGGGCGCGGTGCGGGTGCTGCTGGGTCAGACCGAGCTGACCGATCTCTGCGTGGTGGTTGACCCGGGGCACGGCGGTCCGGACACCGGGGCGATCGGGCGCACGGGGCTGATGGAGAAGGAGGTCAATCTCGACATCGCGTCGCGCGTGTGCCGAATGCTAGGGGAGATGGGTGCGAAGGTGTTGACCACTCGCCGTGACGATAGCGCGATGATCCCGTGGGCTCGCGGGAATCGCGAGGAGCACCGCCGGGAGCTGCAGGCGCGGTGCGCGCTGGCAAACGACGGGGGAGCTGATCTGTTCGTCTCGATCCACGCCAATGCGCGGGAGACCAACCCGGGCTCGGTGCGAGGCACGGAGACGTACTACCGGAAGGAAGACAGCCGGGCCTTCGCTGAGGTGATGCAGCAAGAGGTGGTGAAGGCCGCCGGATTGCCGGACGGGGGCGCGAAGTATCATCCCCAGCCGATCATCGTGCTCTACCAGACGACCGTGCCGGCGGTGCTGGTCGAGGTGGGCTACCTCAGCAATCGCGAGGACGAGCAGAAGCTGGCCGATCCCGAGTTCCGGGAGCAGGCCGCCCGCGGCATCGTCAATGGCATCAAGCGTTGGGTGGAGGACGGAGGCATCCTCTCGGACCTGGAGCGGCGCCAGGCCAGGGCGGTGGGGGCCGTGAGCAGGGCGGGGGAAGCACCCGGGATGTGACCGCCGACCAAGCCCAATCTTACGTTGACAGGCGACCGGCAACCGTGATACGGTAAGGGGGCCGGTGAAAGCCGCCCGCATTGGTCCGTCCAGGGCCAGCGGGCGTTCGCTTTGTGGCTGCGCGGGTTGCTGCGCAGCCCCGCGTGACGTAATGGCAGTCCCCCTTCTGTTTGCCATGCGGCCCCGCGTGTGATGACAAGAGACGCAGCCGACATTCGAGCAGTGATCCTCGACCTCGATGGGGTCCTCTATCGGGGGAAGACGGCCCTCCCCGGGGCGCATGAGGCCACCGAGTGGCTCCGCCAGCAGGGCTACCAGACCTACTACTTCACCAACAACTCGACGCGCACGCGGGAGAGCTATGTCGAGCTGCTGGCCGGGTTCCGCATTCACGCGGACCGCGAGCATATCGTCACCTCCGCCTCTCTCACCACGCAGTACTTCCGCGACCTGGGAGTGCTCAACCACCCGAAGGGCCGGCCCACCGTGCTCGTGGTCGGAGAAGGCGGATTGGCCTCGGAGCTGCGCGGCGCGGGGGTGAGAGTGGTCCGCCGGCCCGGCCTGCGGCAGGTTGATTATGTGGTAGTGGGGATGGACCGCCAGTTCACCTATCGCAAGCTCTACGAGGCCCAGCAGGCGGTGCGCGCGGGGGCGAAGCTGATCGCCACCAACCGGGATGCCACTTACCCGGTGGAAGACGGCAATGTCATCCCAGGGGGAGGGAGCATCGTCGCGGCGGTAGCGACCGCGGCCGAACAGGAGCCCCTGCTGATCGGCAAGCCCTCGGCGCGTGCGGGCGAGCTGATCCTGCACCACGCGGGAGTCTCGGCCGAACAGGCCGTGATCGTCGGGGATCGGCTGGAGACCGATATCGAGATGGGGCGGAGGGCCGGGCTGTGGACCTGCCTGGTGCTGAGCGGCATCAGCCGGGCCGAGGAAGCGGAAGCGCTGCCGCCAGAGCAACAGCCGCACTGGGTGATCGAGAGCATCGCGGATCTGCCCGCGCTATTGGAGAGGGTGAAGGCCGGAGCGCAGAGCAGACCACGCGGGGCTGCGCAGCAACCCGCGCAGCCGGGGTTGATAGCGCAAGGAGGCGAGAGACCGTGAGCCGTCCGGTCCCGGTGGCGCTGACCGTGGCGGGATCGGACTCCGGCGGCGGCGCCGGGATCGAGATGGACCTGAAGGTGTTCGCCACGCTCGGGGTGTACGGGACCTGCGCTATCACGGCTCTCACCGCGCAGAACAGCCGGGAGGTGAGGAGCACGTGGGAAGTCCCTGCGGGCGAGGTGGCGGCTCAGATGGCGGCGGTGCTCGATGACCTGCCGGTGGCGGCCGTGAAGACCGGGATGCTGTCCTCGGAAGCGATCGTGCGGGCGGTGGCCGGAGTGGTGAAGGAGCGGAGGCTGTCTCCGCTGGTAGTGGACCCGGTGATGGCTGCGAAGGACGGCAGCCGGCTGCTCTCGGAGGCGGGGGTTGCGGCCCTGCGGGATGTGCTGATCCCGCTGGCCAGCCTGGTTACGCCGAACGCGGCCGAGGCGGAGGTGCTGACCGGGGTGGCCGTCGGCTGTGAGGAGGAGGCCTGGGGCGCGGCGGAGAAGCTCCGGGCCTTGGGGTGTAAGTGGGTGCTGGTCAAGGGCGGACATCTGCGGGGCGGCGAGGCGCGCGATTTCCTCCTGGGCCCAGATGGAGCGCAGGTCCTTTCCTCACCCCGAATCCCCGGTGGCCCCTTCCACGGGACGGGGTGTGCACTGTCGGCCGCAATCACCGCGTACCTCGCACGCGGCGAGCCATTCCCTCAGGCCGCAAACCTAAGCCGCGCCTTCCTCCAGGAACTGCTGCGGACCGCGCAGCGTCTGGGCGCGGGCTCTCTTCTGCTTCATCCCAGCTCAAATGCACCCAAGGAACAGCAATCATGACCAAGTACATCTTCGTGACGGGCGGGGTGGTTTCATCAGTGGGCAAGGGCATCACCACGGCATGCCTCGGCAGGCTGCTCAAAGACCGGGGGCTGAAGGTCACCATCCAGAAGATTGATCCCTACCTGAACGTGGACGCGGGCACGATGAGCCCGTTCCAGCACGGCGAGGTGTTCGTCACCGACGACGGGGCCGAGACCGACCTGGACCTGGGACACTATGAGCGGTTCGTGGACCTCAGCCTCACCAGCCTGAGCAATGTCACCTCGGGCCAGGTCTATGGCGCGGTGATCCGCAAGGAGCGGGCGGGCGAGTATCTCGGGCAGACAGTGCAGGTAATCCCGCATCTCACGGATGAGATCAAGTCGCGGGTGCGCGCCATCGCGAAGGGGTCGTCGGCCGACGTGGTGATCACCGAGATCGGCGGGACGGTGGGCGACATCGAGGGGCAGCCCTTCCTGGAGGCGATCCGCCAGATGCGCCGGGAGCTGGGGGCCGATAATACGCTCTATCTTCACGTCACCCTGATCCCTTACGTCGGTCCCTCGGGGGAGAGCAAGACCAAGCCGACCCAGCACAGCGTGAGGGATCTGCGCAACATCGGCATCCAGCCCGACATTCTGCTCTGCCGCACCCGCCGGCCGCTCTCGAAGGAGATGAGGGAGAAGCTCAGCCTGTTTTGCGACGTGGCCCCGGAGGCAGTGATCGAGGGCCTCGATACCGAGTCCATCTACGAGCTCCCTCTGATCTTCGAGGAGCAGGGGCTCGGACCGCTGGTAGCCAGCCGCCTGGGACTGGACGGGAAGCCGGACCACACGGAATGGGAGAAAGTGGTGGCCCGTGTCCGCGAGCCGGCGCAGACCGTGCAGATCGCGATGGTGGGAAAGTACATGGCCCTCCAGGACGCTTACATCAGCGTGACCGAGGCGATCAAGCACGGGGGCATCGCCAACGGCGTGCGCGCCGAGGTGCGGCGGGTGGACTCCGAGCAGATCGAGAAGCACGGGCCGGAGAAGCTGCTGGAGGGGGTGCACGGGATGCTGGTGCCGGGCGGCTATGGCGACCGCGGGGTGGAGGGGAAGATCATGGCGATCCGGCACGCGCGGGAGCAGAAGATCCCGTTCCTGGGCCTCTGCCTGGGGATGCAGTGCGCGGTGATCGAGTTCGCGCGCAGCTTCTGCGGCTGGGAGGACGCCAACAGCACCGAGTTCAACCCGAAGACTCGTCACCCCGTGCTCGACCTGCTGCCGACCCAGGAGGGCGTGACCGACAAGGGCGCCACCCAGCGGCTGGGCGCTTACCCGATGCGGATCATGCCCGGCACCCAGGCGCGCAAGGTCTACGGCACGGCGCGGGCGAGCGAACGCCACCGCCACCGCTACGAGGTGAACAACAAGTTCCGCTCCGAGCTGGAGGATAAAGGGCTGGTGGTGGCCGGGATCAACCCGGACAGCGACCTGGTGGAGCTGATCGAGCTGCCCGACCATCCCTTCTTCCTGGCCAGCCAGTTCCACCCGGAATTCAAGTCGCGCCCCACCCGCGCCCACCCGCTGTTCCGGGAGTTCGTGAAAGCCGCGGTGAAGCAGGCGGGGTAGGGGCGGGCGAGCGCAGGCCGCGAACGAGTGAGATGAAGCAGACTGCGATCAACGGTCTCTTGGGAGTGTTCGCAATGCTAATGCTGAGCGCCGCGCTGTCTTCGGCCGGAGCCGCGGGAGCGAGGGGGCCGCTGCGGGTGTGCAAGCAGAACCCGCGGTACTTCGCGGACAGCAGCGGGAAGCCGGTCTACCTGACAGGGGCTCACACCTGGAGCAACCTCAAGGACATGGGCCCGACCGACCCGCCGGCGAAGTTCGACTATGCGGGTTACCTCGACTTCCTGGTGCAGCGACATCACAACTTTATCCGGCTCTGGACCTGGGAGCTGACCCGGTATGGGGATGGCGGCAGCGAGGGCACACTCTACGCGGCGCCGTTCCCCTGGCCCCGCACCGGCCCGGGCGAGGCGCTGGATGGGAAGCCCAGGTTCGATCTCAGCCGGTTCGATGAGGCCTACTTCCGCAGACTTCGGGAGCGGGTGGCGGCGGCCGGCGAGCGCGGCCTTTACGTCTCCATCATGCTGTTCGAGGGCTGGGGGCTCCAGTTCGCCAACGCGCCCTGGAGGTGGGACGGCCACCCGTTCAACCAGAACAACAACATCAATGGCATAGACGGCGATGCGAACGGGGATGGGAAGGGGCTGGAGATAGACACGCTGGAGATTCCGGCGGTGACGCGAATCCAGGAGGCTTACGTCAGCAAGGTGGTGGACGCGGTCAACGACCTGGACAACGTGCTCTACGAGATCTCGAACGAAGCGGGGCCGTACTCGACGGAGTGGCAGTACCACATGATCCGCTTCGTGAAGCAATGCGAGGCCAGCAAGCGCAAGCAGCATCCGGTGGGGATGACCTTCCAGTACGAAGGCGGCAGCAACCAGACACTGATGGAGAGCCCGGCCGACTGGGTCTCGCCCAATCCGTCCGCGGCTGACGGCTACGGCTACCAGGACAACCCGCCTCCGGCCGACGGCCGCAAGGTGATCCTGTCGGACACCGATCACCTGTGGGGCATCGGTGGCAACCAGGCCTGGGTGTGGAAGAGCTTCTGCCGCGGGCTGAATCCGCTGTTCATGGATCCCTATCTGCACGACACCTTCTATCGCGACTACGCGGGCAAGCTCAACCCGCAGTGGGACCCGATCCGCAACAGCCTGGGCTATGCCCGCAGATTCGCCGAGCGGATGGACCTGGCGAAGACCCGGCCGGCGGGCGAGCTGGCCTCGACGGGCTACTGCCTGGCCCAGCCGGGAGTGGAGTACGTGGTCTACTTACCCGAGGGGGGGTCGGCGAAGGTGGACCTCTCCGCGGCGAAGGGCGAGCTAGCCGTGGAGTGGTTCAACCCGAGCACCGGTGATGCGAGCCCCGCCCCGGCCGTGGCAGGAGGGGCGGAGCGCGAGCTCACCTCGCCCTTCGCCGGTGACGCGGTCCTCTACGTCCACCGGCGCTGAGCTACCCACAAAGCGAACCGGCGGGCCTTTGGGCCCGCCGGCGATCGCGTGAAGATCCGAGACCTATCAGAGGACCGCTTCCACCGCCGTCAGCTCGGGGACCATGTTCTTGAGCACACGCTCGATGCCGAGCTGGAGGGTGAACTGAGCCATCGGGCAGCCGTGGCAGGCGCCGGTCAGGCGCACCTTGGCCACGCCCTCCTCGGTGACTTCCACCAACTCGACATCGCCGCCATCGCGCTGCAAGAGAGGCCTGACCTCAGCCAGGGCGGTCTCGACTTTCTCTTTCACCAATCTGCCTCCATCACCGCGGCGGCTGCGCAGTCCGCCTCGGCGGACAGCCGTGGGTTCGCGCCCATCATGGGCTGCGCCCACCTCAGTCTACCCGTAGGGCGCGACGCTCGTGTCAGCGCGGGCCGTCAGGGTCAGGACTTCTGGGCGGGGCCCGACTTCGCCGGCTCGCGGACGAACTCCCACTTGTGGTAGATGGTCTGCACCTCGGGGGTCAAGAGGAAGTCGAGCAGGAGCTTGCCGGCCGCTGGATTCTTTGATCCCTTGACCACCGCGCCCTCGCACCAGAACTCGGGGTAAAGGTTCGACGGGATATGGCCCACCAACTTCAGGCTCTTGGGCAGAGTGGGAGGCGCGTCCTTGATATGCACCTCGACCGAGCAGGGGTAGTAAGCTACCGCCGCCTCCACCTTGCCGGCGATCGCCAGGTCCTTGCTGTCGGCGGCGAACTCGGGCTGGAGAACTTTCTTCTCAACCTGCAGCCAGATCCCGAGCTTCTCGAGTGCCTCCTTGGTATGGAGGCCGACCGCGTTCTTCTCCGGATTCGGGATGGCGATGCGCGTGACCGAAGGCTTCGCGAAGTCGGCGAGGCCGGTCACGCCGCCGGGGTTCGCCGCCGGGACGACGATGGCGAGCGAGTTCTCGGCGATCCTGCGCCTGGTACCGTCAACCAGCAGGCCGGCTTTGTCGAGCTGGTTCATCTCCAGGTCGCCCATGGAAAGGAAGGCATCGGGCTTCGCTTTGCCATCCAGCACCTTCTTGGTCATGGTCACGATGTTCTCTTGGTCCCACTCCAGCGAGACCTCAGGGTTGGCCTTCTCGAACAGCTTCGCGATCTGCGAGAAGGGGCCCACCTGGCCGCAGGGCACCAGCACGTAGATGGCGCCGGTGGCCGCCGCCGGCCGCCCGGCCTCGGGCTTGGCCGGCTGCGCCTGATAGGAAGGCCCTTTCCCGCACCCCGCCACCAGCCCCAGCGCCACCGCCAATGTCATCCAGTGCGCGATTCGTCTCACCTGATCCTCCTTGGGGTATCTTCCCCCGCAAGGCTACGCCACCAGTCTAGCCTTCTATGCTAGCACAAACGCGGGGGCTGCGGAGCAACCCCGCAGCCTCTAGATGTGAACGAAATGGGGCGGTTTCGGGAGGGCCGGCGAAGGTACGAAGGGACAGGCGCAAGCTCCTGTCTAGCGGAGGGGCCGCGCTGACCGCGCGCGAGGCGGCCCGCTACTCCACCCGGAAGGCCACCAACCGCCAGTCCCACTCGATGATCGTGCCGTGGTGGCGGTAGACGTGTCGGGTCACGCCCAGGTGCCTGAGCGAGACGAGAGTCATGCCGGATTCCCGCGGGCCACATGCCTCGCGACAAGCATGAGGCCCCATCGTGGCGCGGCTTGACAACCCGCGGCGGGGGTGGATATGATACCGTTGCGGCCGAGGTCTGACTGCGCCGGCGCTCCGGGCGAGTGGCGGAATTGGTATACGCGCAGGATTTAGGATCCTGTGGCGAAAGCCGTGGGAGTTCAAGTCTCCCCTCGCCCACCAGCGCTCCGGACGGCCGGCAGGGGATGAGCGGGAGTAGCTCAGTGGTAGAGCGTCACCTTGCCAAGGTGAGGGTCGAGGGTTCAAGTCCCTTCTCCCGCTCCACGTGAGCCACCGGACGGTCTTCGGCCGGGTGTGGGTGGACGATCAGGTCTGTTTTCAGGGCTCGCCTGAGAGATCGGCGAGCCCGAAGTTTGATCAGGGAGCATGGCTGTGTCTAGCTCAGAAGCGCGCGAACTGGAGGTAGAGGTTGAGACGACTCCGCTCGAGGGCGGACAGGTCGAGCTGAGTGTCCGCGTGCCGGCGGAGCCGGTGAACAAGGTGCGAGAGGAGGCGCTGAGGGCATTCTCGCGCCGGGTCAGCATTCCAGGATTTCGCAGGGGGAAAGCGCCGCGGGCGATGGTGGAGCGCCATGTGGACCAGCAGGCGCTGAAGGACCAGATCATCGAGTCGCTGGTGGGGGACGCCTATGGCGCGGCCCTGGAGAAGGCCGGGGTCAAGGACCTGGGCCAGCCTCGCATCAGCGAGGCCGACATCACCGGCGAAGGGGTCCTGAGCTTCAAGGCAGTGGTCACACTTCAACCCGAGATCACGCTGGGCGAGTACAAGGGGCTTCAGGCGACGCGGCACATCACGCCGGTGACCGAGGAGCAAGTCAACTCGGAGGTGGACCGCCTGCGCGCGCGCCAGGGGCGGTACGCGGGACTGCCCGAGGGGGCGGCGATCGAGAAGGGCGACCTGGCGGTGGTGGACTACGAGATGCTGGTGGAGGGTGAGAAGCGGGAGGAGGCCAGCGCCGCCGGGTACCCGCTGGAGGTGGGAGCGGACCAGCTCTTCCCGGAGCTGAACGAGGCGCTGGTCGGGGCGCGGCCCGGTGAGCTGCGAGAGCTCGATGTCACCTATCCCGAGGCGCACTCGGACAAGTCGCTCGCCGGGAAGACAGCGCACTTCCGCGTGACGGTCGCGCAGGCGCGGCGTCGCCAACTTCCGGAGGCGGATGATGAGTTCGCAAGGCAGGTCTCGGATCTGGCGGACATGGCCGCGTTGCGCGAGCGGATCCGCCAGAACCTGGAGGTGATCGGCCGGGCGATCGCGGATGAAGACGTTCGCAACCAGCTCCTTCGACAGCTCTCGGAGTCGGCCTCGTTGGACGTGCCGCAGACGATCGTTGACCGGGAGACGGATCGCCGCATAGACGAGATCACGGAGGAGCTGGAGCGGCGCGGCCTCACTCTCAATCAGCATCTGCGGCAGGCGAACCAGTCGTTCGACGACTGGCGGGCGGATCTGGAGGCCGACGCGCGCCAGGCGGCGCGCCAGGCGCTGATCCTCAACGAGATCGGGGAGCGGGAGAAGATCGAGGTTACGGAGGAGGAGTTGCACGCGGAGGTGCACCGCCTGGCGGAGGTCGAGAAGACGCCCGAAGAGCGCGTGCAGGAACGCCTGCGAGACGCCGCGGAACTCAGCCGCGTGATGAGCCGCCTCCGCCACCGCAAGATCCTCCGGTTCTTGGTGGACCAAGCCCAGGTCACCGAAGAGGTGGCGGAGCCCGGAGCCGAAGGACGTGAGGGGAACGGAGAGGCGGCCGCGACCGACAGCGAGTAGCCGTTCCTCCTCATCGATCCGCAGCGGGAGAGCGGAGGCATGTCATTCCGGAGCTATGACCCCGGCAGAGACAGGGAAGCGGTTCGCCGCATCTGGCACGAGGTGGGTTGGCTCGCCCCCGGACGCGAAGAGCCAATGCACTGGTGGTTGGAGGCGGGGCCGGCGTTCGTGGCCGAGCTAAATGGGGCCGCCGAGTGCCTGGTGCAGACGGCGCCGGGCTCGATCCGCTACCTGGAGGAAGAGCTTCCGTTCGTCTGCATCAGCGGGGTCAGCACCAGCCGGATCGCGCGCAGGCAAGGCCTCCCGAGGCGGCTGATCGCGGCCGCGCTGTCCGAGGCCGTGATGGAGCAGGGGGCGGTGCTGGCCGGGCTGGGCATCTTCGACCAGGGGTTCTACGACCAGCTCGGGTTCGGCAGCGGCTGCTACGAGCACTGGGTGGGATTCGATCCCAGCCAACTGACAGCGGGAATGAGGCCGCGCGTTCCTCGCCGCCTCGGCGGGGAGGACTGGCAGATGGTCCACCAGTCGCGGCTGGCGCGCCGGCGCGGACACGGCGCGTGCAATCTCCGGGCCGCGAGCTTCACGCGCGGGGACATGCTGCGCTCTCCGAAGGCGGCCTTTGGGCTGGGCTACTGCGACGGACCGAACGGCGAGCTCACCCACCACTTCTGGTGCACCCCCGACGATCTGGAGCAGGGCCCCTACCACGTCGGGTGGCTTACCTTCCAGAGCCGAGAGCAGTTCCTCGAGCTGATGGCGCTGCTCAGGTCTTTCGGCGACCAGGTCCACCTGGTGAGGATGCGCGAGCCGCAGGGGATCCAACTCCAGGATCTGCTGTCCCGTCCGTTCAAGCAACGGGCGGTGAGCGAAGGCCCTCGCTTCGGGGCGAACATGCACTCCTCGGCCTACTGGCAGATGCGCATCTGCGACCTGCCGGGATGCCTGGCGAGGACGCGTCTGCGCGGCGCGGAGGTGAGGTTCAACCTGAGGCTGAGCGATCCCATCGAGCGGTATCTGGACGGCAGGTCGCGCTGGCGGGGAGTGGGAGGGGAGTACGTCGTCACCGCCGGCACGTCCTCGGGAGCCGAGAACGGCATGGATAGCGCGCTGCCAACGGTCAGCGCTTCCGTGGGGGCCTTCACCCGGCTGTGGCTGGGCGTCCGTCCTGCCAGTGGGCTGGCCATCACCGACAGCATCTCTGCGCCCCAGCCCCTGCTCGAGGCGCTGGATTGGGCGTTCCTGCTGCCGCCACCGAAGCCGGACTGGGACTTCTGAAGGCCCGGCCAGGCGCGGCTCTCCAAGCATCGGACTAGGCGGGCCCACCTCGCGCCAGCGGCTTGTTCATGCTCCCTGTCCGGTAGCCCTCCAGGTCTAGCGTCACGTAGAGATAGCCCAGCTTCCGGAGTTCGGACACGATCCGCTCCCGGCTGCCGGGCTGGATGAGCTTCGTGAGGTCGTCCAGCCCGACCTCGATGCGGGCGATGTCGCCGTGATGGCGGACGCGGACCTGACGGATGCCGAGGTCGTGCAGCACCTGCTCGGCTGCTCCCACTCGCCCCAGGCTCTCCCGCGTGATGCGCTCGCCGTAGGGGAAGCGCGAGGCGAGGCAGGCGAAGGACGGCTTATCCCAGGTCGGCAGCCCCAGCTCTCGCGACAGCTCGCGGATGTCGGCCTTGGTGAAGCCCGCCTCTCGCAGCGGGCTCCGAACACCCAACTCCGAGGCCGCCCTCATGCCCGGCCGGTAGTCGCCGGTATCGTCCACGTTGCTGCCGTCGGCCACCATCGGGAGGCCCTCCTCACGGGCGATCTCCAGCAGCTTGCCGAACAGCTCCTGCTTGCAGTAGAAGCACCGCTCTGGGGGGTTGGTCGCGAACTGCTCCAGCTCCAGCTCGTCGGTGTGGATAGTGCGCAGGCGCGCGCCCAGCTCGCCCGCCAAGCAGACCGCCTCGTCCACTTCCTGAGACGGGTAGGTTTCGGAGGTGGCGACCACGCCGAGGGCGCGGTCACCGAGCTGCTCGACCGCCGCCTTCAGCAGGAGAGTGCTGTCCACGCCGCCGGAGTAGGCGACCAGCACCCCGCCACCCTCAGACAAGATGGCCTTCAGCCGGTCGTACTTAGCTTCCAGTTCCACCTGCACGTGCTCTCCTCAACTTCGACATCGCGCGTGGCGCGCGGCCCCCTGGGCCCAGCTATTGTACCACCGCCCGCCGCACGGTAGTCAGGTTCGTCAGAGCGGGAGGTCGCGCCCGGTCGCCATGACAGGAATGGCTGGCCCGGCCGTGGAAGCGTTGTGCAGAAAGGCGGTGCAGGTAGCCGCCCCGGTCTGCCTGAGGCGGGCCGCCGATCAGGAGGAGTCAAGATGGATCGCTGCCGCTGGTTGGGAGCCGTGCTCCCTGTTCTGGGCCTGGCGGCCTGTGCAGGTTGCGGCCGGCCCGTGTTGCCCGGCCAGCAGTTCAAGGGACCGAAGGCCAAGACGAGTTCGCTGGAGCCGGTGACCAGCGCCCTTCCGAAGCAGCCGTTCTTCGAGGCCGGGTCCAAGGAGGCGAAGGTGCGGATCGTCGCCTTCTTCGCGATAGATGATGGTCACAAGCCGCTGATGGACCTCCTCAAGAGCCTGGCCCAGCAATACCCGGGGAAGGTCTATGTCAAGTATATTGACTACCGCACCGAGCAGGGCGCGGCGGCATTCGCGAGCGCGAAGATGACAGTACCCGGGGTGATGATCAACCTGCAGAAGGAATACCGCATAGAGGCCAAGCCGCACCCCTATGACGTGGATTTCTCCCAGGACATGGGCCGGTACTGGACGGCTGATGATCTGAAGAAGGCCGTGGCCCAGGAGGTACAGAAGATCTACGCTCCGGGGGCGGGGAAGCGGTAGCAAGGCCAGACGAAATGCCGGGGGTGAGCTAGCGCGAGGAGACCGCGAGGGGCTGGGCCTGCCCGGTCGGAGAGAGGCAGGCGCGGTTCTTGCCGGTTCGCTTCGCCTCGTAGAGCGCCTGGTCGGCGCGAGCTAGCAGTTGCCCGGAGCGCAGCAGGCCATTCCCCCCGGAGGCGATCCCCACACTCAGGCCCAGTGAGGCCTTCATCTCCTGCCAGCTCCGCAGGGACTGGAGCTCCAGCCTGAACTCCTCGATCATGCGACTCGCGGCACAAGCGGCGGCCTCAGAGCTGGTTTCCGGCAGCACTACCAGAAACTCGTCCCCCCCCACGCGGCCCGCTCGGTCGGAGGTGCGCAGGCGGCTGGCGAGGACGCGACCGAGAGCACAGATGACCTGATCGCCGACCGCGTGACCGTAGCAGTCATTGGCATGCTTCAGGTCGTCTATATCGAGCATCATGACGGCGAGCGGGCGCTGATAGCGGCTGGCGCGGTCGGCCTCGAGGGCGAGATGGTGCTCGATCTCGCGGCGGTTGGCGAGACCGGTGAGATGGTCGGTGGAGGCAAGCCGGTTAAGTTGGGCTCGCAACTGCACGTTCTCGACCGCGGTGGCGGCCTCGGCACAGAGAGTCTCCAGAAACTCGGCAAGGGCCCGCGGCAACTTGCGCGAGGAACCCGAGTAGAGCGCGAGCACGCCAATGGGGCCGCCCGGGGTCAGCAGCGGCACGTAGACGAATCTCCCGGGCGCAGCCGTGGCGCCGCCCGCAACCGGGCGGTGCTCGGCCGGGCCGACCGTGGCGCGGCTGGCGATGGCCTCCAGGGCGAGCGGGGGATCCCAGTCCGCAGGGGCCTCCGCGCCTTCCGGCTTTGGGCCGAACACAGCCTTCACCGTGATCTGACCGTCGCCTTCCAGCAGCGCGATCACGCCGCGATCGGCCCCCGTGGCGTGAGCAGCCTGGCTGAGCAGGATAGAGAATACGGCGCCCAGGTCGGCGCCGACGTTCGCAGCATGGGCAACATCGTAGACCGCGGTCACCCGGCGAAGCGAGTGGTGAAGGTATTCGCGCAGGCTTTCGTAGGCATGGGCTTCTCGCTTGAGGAGGGCGAAGAATACCACCATGATGGCGGCCGATACCAGCACGCCCAACACGCGCAGCGGCGCGGTCGTGATCACCAGGCTGCCCCCGGGGTTGGCGATGACGACGAACACATAGAGCGCCGCCGCGAGCACGCCCGCGGCGATGCCGTCGCGAACCTGGAGCCGGACCGCGGCGTAGACGATCGGGCCGTAGTAGAGCAGATAGTACTCGCTGTGCGCGCCGCCGGTGACCCAGACGATGGCGGTGATGATCAGCAAGTCCACCACTGCCAGGGCCATGTGATGGGGGCAGTCCTCCTGGTCTGCGGCGCGCGCGATGGAGGGAACGAGGGCGGTGAGCGCGAGGTAGGTGCCGGCCCCGAAAACCAAAGCGGATCCGGCCCAGACCTGGCCCCGCAAGATCGCGCTGAGGCCAGCGCTGACCGTGGCCGTGAGCAGCACCACCCCTCGGATGAGCCGGACAAGGCCAGGGTCCAAGAGCCGCAGATCGGGCCGCAGTGCTGTTGCCTCCCGCCCAGGATAGTGCGGTCATGGGTGACCGCCCAGCGGCGAAGCACCGCCGCCGCCTAGTCTGCTTATTCCACAGAGGCAGGTGTGCTCGCCTCGACCGGGCAGAGGCGGCCTGAGCGGGGGCGGAGGCGAAGCGAGCCAGGACAGGGGACTGCTGGGCAGGAGCAAGCTCCTGCCTTCGAGCTGGCTCCCCGCAGGTCAGTTGGCGATGGTAACGGGGATCTCCAGGTCGAGCCCGGGCCCGCCGACGCGCTGGACCCCGTGCAGTTTCAGCCTATGAGGTCCGTTGGGGAGGCGCTGGGTGTTCAGGGACAGCGTGAAGGGCGGACCGCTGACGCTCCGGAGGGGCTGGCCGTCGAGGGAGAACTCCAGGCCTGTGATATTGCCCGCGCTGGTAGCCCGAAGCTCGACCCGGCCGGTGAGGGTGTCATCGGGGCGAGGCGCGAGCAGGGTGAGGGAGTTGTAGATGTCGAGCACCCGGTCTCCCGGCGGCCGGAAAGTGGGGTCCGCGCTCAGCACCACCGCGGCATAGCGAGGGGCGGCGCCGAGCGGGGCGCGTGGGCCCCGCTCAGAGATGAGCTGCACCCGGTGGCGGCCGGAGTCAAGGCGAACGCGACCCACCTGCTGCCACCCGTCGGGCTGGTCGGGGTCAATGGCTCGCGCCCGATTGCCGTCCACCATGAGGGTGATGCCCTGGCCCCGACCTCCCGCGAGAACCCACACCGTGTAGGTGCCACCGGTGAGGTTGGCGGCCGCGCTGTCTCGGAGGCCGGCCGCGGTGGCCGTGCGGCCCGCGTTGTCCCAGTCAGTGGATGATGACCACTCGCCGATGAACTCACGGGTGGCGAGCAGGGACACGGTCTCCCTGGCGCGCGCCCCAATCGGCAGGAAGGCGGGAGCGCTGTCCGCTTCGGCCCCCTCGCGGTCGCGGGCGCTGATCCACCACTCGAGCTCGTCACGGTTGTCCAGGCCCGGGATCGAGGCCTGATAGCGCTGCGACCCTCCCACCGGCGGCATGGGAACAGTGATCTCCCCGCGCCCGTTGATGCGGTAGGTGAGAGCGGCCTGGCCGATCCGCTTCGGGCTGAAGATCGCAGCGGAGATGACGATCTGCTGTTCGGGACCGGGATGGGCGGGGGAGAAGGCGATGCCTCCGATCGAGGGTGCGTCCGGAGGAGAGACGACTGCCAGGCTGCGGACGAGCAGCTCGCCCGTGGCATCGGGGGGGCAAGCTGCCCGGAGGAAAACTCCCCCGGGGTAGGCGCCGGCGAGAATGGGGCTGTGCCAACCCCCGGTGAGCTGGCCTGAGAACCGCTCGCCGGATTGAGCGGGGTCGGCCGAGAGGGCCAGGGCGGCGGTTCCCACCGCGTCGAGGGCCACCACCGCCGGGGCGCGGGTTGGGACCAGGGTCAGGGGTAGCCAGTAGAGGCAGCTCTGGCCGGGTCGCAGGTGTCTTCCCTCCAGGTCAGCAGTGGTCTCTCCAGGCTCTGGCAGATAGGGGAGGTCACTCGGGGGAGTGATGGGGCCGAGGTAGTTGGCTGGGATGCGATCGGGGCGCAAGGGCGTGGGGTCGGCCCCGTCGAGCAGGCCGTCGCCGTCGGTGTCCGGATTCTGCGGGTCGGTGAGTAGGAACTGCTCCTCCGCATCGCTGAGGCCATCGTCGTCGGAGTCAACGCGTGTGACCTGCATCGTCCAGGCCGGCGACCAGGAGGCGCGGCCGGCCGGGTCGAGCACGCGAATGCTGA
>Ga0315281_10004107_pt1 | contig 21233 bp, 15 predicted proteins | sample YL17G07_0_MG_FD_204540 | JGI IMG/M metagenome (GOLD analysis project Ga0315281, IMG submission 204540) | Sediment microbial communities from Yellowstone Lake, YNP, Wyoming, USA - YL17G07_0 | ecosystem: Environmental > Aquatic > Freshwater > Lake > Sediment | place: USA: Wyoming | collected...
CATTCATTGTGGCGGCTTCCCCGGGCAAAGTCAAGCCGCCCCCCCACCCCCACAATCCGGGGAAATCCAAGGGCTTGCCGAGAACCTTTTTTTCGCTTCGCCGTATGATCTGGTGTAGAATAGGACGCTGAAAACGATGGCCAAGCTGCAGATCAAGGAATCTTTCTCGATGGCCATGATCTCTCTCCGGGCCAACAAGCTCAGGACCTTTCTGACGCTCCTGGGCATCATCATAGGAGTCCTGACCATCATCGCCGTCGTTTCCGTCATCCAGGGCCTCAACAATTACGTCTACACGAAGATGTCCTTCTATGGAGCCAACGACTTTGCGGTCTCCAAGTTCTCCATGATCGGCACCTCCCTCAAGGACTTCAAAGAGCAAATGAAGCGCAAGGACATCACCCTGACCGAGATGCGGCTCCTTCGCGAACGCTGTGCCTCCTGCGAACTGATCGGGGCGAGCACGAGCACCTCGCGCACGGCGAAATACCGGAACCAGTCCCTGCAGGGCACCGAGGTCCGCGGCGTGACCTGCCTCGACCACAAGATCGGATCCGTCATCGAGCTGGAGGGCGGCCGCCACATCCAGAAGGACGACGAGGACCATTCTCGCTATGTCTGTGTCATCGGATCGGACATCACGGAGAAGCTCTTCGCCGGCGTCGACCCGGTGGACCGCTGGCTCAAGGTCGGAACGGACAACTTCCTCGTCATCGGGGCCGGCAAAAAAAAGGGAAAGATCCTCGGTTTCAGCCAGGATAACTACGTCCGAATCCCGATCACGACGTTCGCCAAGGCCTATGGCTCCCGGCGTTCCATCTCCATCAATATCCACACGAGCTCCCAGGAGCAGATGGCCCGGGCCCAGGAAGAGGTCCGGACGGTCCTCCGCTCGTGGCGGAAACGGGCCTACAAGGACCCGGATGACTTCTCCTTCCAGACCTCCGAGACCTTCATCCAGTTCTACAAGACGGCCACCTCGGGCATCTATTTCGCGATGATCGCCATCTCGTCCATCGCCCTCGTCGTCGGCGGCATCGTCATCATGAACATCATGCTCGTCTCGGTGACCGAGCGGACCAAGGAGATCGGGATCCGGATGGCTGTAGGCGCGAGGCGTAAGGACATCCTCTTCCAGTTTCTGATCGAATCGTCTTTCATGTCCGCCTGGGGAGGGATTATCGGGGTCGTCCTGGGGGTGGCGGTCGCCAGGATCATCACGGCGGCAACGTCCATGCCTTCGAGGGTGGAACCGGGGTCGGTGGTCCTGGCCATCCTCATGTCCACGTCAATCGGCCTGTTCTTCGGCCTCTACCCGGCCAACCGGGCGGCCAAGCTCGACCCCATCGAAGCCTTAAGGACGGAACAATGATCCGGGTCGGCATCCTCCGCGAGATCTCCCTCATGGCGATCGACTCGATCAAGACGCACAAGCTCCGCTCCTTTTTGACGGTGCTCGGTATCGTCATCGGCGTCATGACCGTCATCGGCATGGTCTCCGTAATCCAGGGGCTCAACAAATCCTTCATGAAGGAACTCGAAGCGACCGGCTCCGATCTCATCATGGTCCAGAAATACGACCCGGTCCAGATGGGCAGGCGCTCCGAAGAGGAAAGGCAGAGGAAGGACCTGACCTTCGAGGACGCCAAGGCCATCGAAAAGGACTGCCCGCTGGTCAAGGGGGTGGCCGTGAGCTTCAGCGTAAGCGTGTTCGATCAGGTCGACATCAAGTATCAGAACATTAAAAGCGACAGCTCTCAGATCATCGGGATCAACGAGAAGTTCCCCGTCGTTTACGCCCTCTATCTCCCCAAGGAAGGCCGATTCCTGACCGAATCGGAGATCACCCACAGCAGCCGATCCTGCGTCCTGGGGTTCGAGCTCGCCGAGATCCTCTTCCCCCACACGAGCGCTTTGGGCAAGGAGGTCCGCATCGGGCCCGAAAAGTTCACGGTCGTCGGCGTCCTGAGCAAGCGCGGGCAGATGTTCGGCCAGAGCCGGGACAACTTCATCGGGATCCCCATTACGGCCCTGATGAAATACTTCTCCTACGAGAAGGACTCGATCCAGATCGCCGCGACGCCCAAAGAGCACGGCCGGATGGAAGAAGCGATCCAGCAGATCACCGACTTCCTGCGCCAAAGGAGAAAGGTCAAGTATGGCCAGCCCAACGACTTCGCCATCCTCACCCAGGACAGCCTGCTCGATCTTTTCAACCAGCTGACCGGGGCGGCCTTCCTGGTCATGATCGTCATCTCGTCCATCGGGCTCATGGTCGGCGGGATCGGGGTCATGAACATCATGCTCGTTTCCGTCAAGGAGAGGACGCGCGAGATCGGGATCCGCAAGGCCCTCGGAGCGAAGGCCAGGGACATCCTCAAGCAGTTCCTCATCGAGGCCGTCGTCCTGACGGGGACGGGAGGGGTCCTGGGGATCCTGGTCGGCTTCGGGATCGCTTTCATCGTGAACGCCGCGACCCCTCTGCCGGCCACGGTATCCATCTGGTCCGTGATCGTGGGATTCGCCGTCTCGGTGTCCATCGGGCTCTTCTTCGGCATCTTCCCGGCCCAGAAGGCCGCCAAGATGGACCCCATCGTTTCGTTGAGATATGAATAGAGCCTTCATGACGGATACGGTTACGACACTCAGCCGGCTCTTCCTTCACCTCTGCCGCACCTACCATAAGCCCGACCAGATGCTCTCCAAGATCGAAGGCCTCTATCGACCCATCTCCGGCGCCGAGATCGAAACAAGGGTGCGGCGCCTCTCCCTGGGCTTCCGGGCGCTCGGGCTGCGGCCCGGCGACAAGGTGATCATCCTTTCCGAGAACCGTCCGGAATGGGTCATCACGGACTTCGCCGTCCTCTGCGCCGGCGCCGTCACCGTGCCCATCTACACCTCCCTGATGCCCGAACAGATTAAGTTCTTGATCAACGATTCTGAAGCCACGATCATCGTCTGCTCGAACCGGGACCTCTGGCTCAAGGTCGAGGCTGTCCGCGGCGGGCTCCCCCGCCTCCAGCACGCCGTCATGATCGACGAGGAGCCTCCCGAAGGACTCATGACCCTCTCCGAGGTCATGAGCCTCGGAGCGCCGGCCGGGGAATCCACCCTTGCCCTTTTTGATGCCGCCGCGGAGACGATCCGCCCCGATGACCTCGCCTCCATCATCTACACGTCGGGAACGACGGGCCGGTCCAAGGGAGTCATGCTGAGCCACGGCAATTTCGTCAGCAACATCAAGTCCCTGGACGCCGTCGTCCCGTTCACCCCTGCGGACACCGTTCTTTCCTTTCTTCCCCTATCGCACGTCCTGGAACGGACGGCGACTTTCCTCTCGCTCTACAACGGCTGTTCCATTGCTTACGCCGAGAGTGTCGAGTCGGTGGCCGTGAACCTCGTCGAAGTCCGGCCGACCATCATGGTCAGCGTCCCGCGGCTCTTCGAAAAGATCTACCAGAAGGTCATGGACCAGGTCCTTGAAAGCTCAGCCCTCAAGAAAGAGATATTTTTCTGGGCCATCAAGACAGGCAAAGCCTACGCCGCTAAAACGATCGCCAAAGAACGAGTCCCGGCGCGGCTGGCCTTTCGCCGCGCCGTTGCCCACAAGCTGGTTTTCACGAAGATCCAGGCCAAAACGGGGGGCCGGGTGAAATTTTTCGTCTGCGGCGGCGCTCCCATCTCTCCGGACATCGTCGAATTCTTCTACGCCCTGGGCCTCGTCATCCTCCCCGGCTACGGACTGACCGAGACCTCTCCGGTCCTCTCCGGAAACACGCTGGACGACTACCGTTTTGGGACCGTCGGAAAACCCATCCCCGGCGTCGAGATCAAGATCGCGGCTGACGGAGAGATCCTGGCCCGTGGCCCGAACGTCATGCTCGGCTATTACAAGAACGAGATCGAGACGAAGGAGGTCATGGAAGGCGGTTGGCTCCATACGGCCGATGTCGGCTATCTCGACAAAGACGGCTTCCTCGTCATCTCCGACCGCAAAAAAGACCTTATCGTGACATCCGGAGGAAAGAACGTCGCCCCCCAGCCCATCGAGAGCCTGCTCCTGATGAACCCCTATATCCGAAGCGCCGTCGTCCTGGGTGATCGCAGGAAGTTCGTCTCGGCCCTTATCGTCCCGAACTTTGAGAAACTCGAAGCCTACGCCCGAACGCACAAAATTCCTTTCAAGGACCGGCCCGAGCTCTATGGCCGGATGGAGGTCACGAGCTTCCTGCTGGCCGAAATCCAACGCGCCACCCCGGACCTGGCGTCCTACGAGCGGATAAAGAAGATCGCCGTCCTCGACAGGGATTTCGAAATCGATGCCGGAGAGGTCACGCCGACGCTCAAAGTCAAGCGCAACATCGTTGAAGAGAAATACAAGGACCTCATCGACACGCTCTACCGGGATTGAGTGTTATTCTAAGAATTTTCTTGCAGCCTCGAGCGCCGACCCGAGCTTGTCCTTTTCCTTCGTGACCAGCTCGACCAGGGACGGGCTTCCCCCTCCCTTGACCTGGACCACGGCGGAGACGGCGGGAATGAGCGTCCGGACGTCGAGCCCGAGCCCTTCCGCCGCCGCCAGGATGAGGTGGCTCTGGTTCTCACCGTGAGCGCCAAAGAGGACGATCCGCTCGGCACCATGGACGACCTGGACAGCCAGAAAACGGACCTCCTCCGGGCTCTTGTCCTCAAAGACCATCTGAATGACCTTGCCCTGGGCGCCATGGATGATCTCACGGGCCTCGTAGGAAGCGATTCGTTCCTCAAGTTTCCTCGCTTTCTTCATGAGGGTCTTGATCTCCGTCAGGGACTTCCCGACAGTGGCCGCGACATCCCGGTCAGCGACCGAGAAGAACGCGGCGGCCTGGCGGACGGTCCTATTTTTCTCCTGGTAGTCCCGGAGGGCCCGTCCCCCGCAGACAAACTCGAAACGAAGGTTGTTCCGGATCCTGTCCGCCTTCGTGACCTTGATCAAACCGATCTCGCCGGCCCTGCGGCAATGGGTGCCGCCGCAAGCTGAATAGTCGAACTTGGAGACCTCGACGACCCTGATCCGTCCTTCTTTCTTCGGCGGCTTCCGGAGCGGGATCGTTCCGATCCTGTCCTCCGGAACGAAATAGGTCTTGATCTCCCGGTCCTCGAAGAGGACGGCGTTGGCCCTGGCCTCGACCCTGTCCAGGTCCGCGTCACTGAGCTTCGGGACTCCGATCTCGACCGAGGAGACGTCCTCGCCGATGTGAAAGGACATGGTCACGCCCTTCACGACCTCATAAAAGGCCTGCGAGAGGATATGCTGGCCGGAGTGCTGCTGCATGCGGTCGAATCGCCGCGCCCAGTCGATCCTTCCATGAACGGAGTCTGCATCGATCGTTCTCTCGAGGACGTGGACGATCGCCTCTCCATCCTCGAGGACCTGGAGCACCGCGACCCCGTCGATCGTCCCCCGATCACAGGACTGGCCCCCGGCCTCGGGATAAAAAGCCGTTTGGTCCAGGATGAACGCAGGTTTGCCCTCAAATACCGTTCGTCCGACCACCCTGGCGTCAAAATCCGTGAGGTACGCGTCCTCGAAATAAAGCTTCTTCGTTTCGGCCATGACATCCTCCGTTCAGTCCGGCTCCATTTATCGGCCATCCGTGATCACTTGTCAAGGGAGCCGGAGGACATAGCCAGTTTCTCTTCATTTCGATGTATCAATATGAAGCCGTAATGGTAACAAGGGTTGGGATCGCCTTCCCAGGACTCGGGACACGGCGATGAAGGCCGCCCTGAAGCCCCCCGGTGCGGAGGGGGACCCCACCGTTCACGGCGGGGGGAACCGCCGGGACTGGCTCCCGGGGGTCGGGGGGAGAGGGGCGGCCTTCATCGCCACACCCTGAGCCCTGAGATGGAGATCCCTGGTCGCCTACAAAAGGATCCGGGAGATGATCAGCGCGATGAGCGCCGATAAAAAGACGACGGCCACGGGCAGGGCCAGGATCCTGTACACGTCCTTGAGTTCGGCCTTGAAATAATCGGCCGTCAGGGCCAGGCACAGGTGGGCCGGTGAAAGGAGGATGCCGACAAAGCCGCTGACGTAGGCGAAGGCCAGGAGGAACATGTCCGGACTCCCCGCACCGATGATAGGGACGAGGAGCGGAAAGGCGATGGCCACGAAGGCCTGGTTGACCCCGGTCAGGAGGCCGACGAGGAACGGCGCCGCAAAAAGCAAAGCATAAGCGGAGAAACCGTGCGGGGGAACGGCTCGGGCCACCGAATCCAGGGCCCCGGAGGCCTCGAGGATCCGCTTAAAGACCATCACGGCGGCGGTCAGGAGGGCGATTCTGAGGGAGAACCCCTCCGCGATGATTTTGAGCCTCGCCCGGAGGTCCATATTTGCGAACACCTGAGTCAGGACGCTCGCGATCCCCAGCGAAAGCAGCATCCCCAGCTTGAAGGCGAAAATGAGGACGACGGTCAGCAGGATGGGCCAGATGCTGAAGAAGACCTTGAAGACGTCCTTGAAAGTCCTCGGGTTGTTGTTATCCTTCGGAAGATAAGGAACACGCTTGAACAGGATGGCCAGGCCGACCGCCGCGGCGACGAGCGTGAAGGGGAACTGGACCATGCAGACCCGCTTGATCGGCACCCGGCAGATGGCTGCGACCAGGATCAGGTTGATATAAAGGGGCCAGCTGTATTCCCAGATATGCCGGAACCAGTAGTTGGTGAACGTCTTCCAAGCCGGCGGGAGGTCCCATTTCTTCCCCGCTTCCTCGACGATGGGCGCGCCCATCATGGCCCCGGCCGTCATGGGCAGGAGGCCGATGAACGCGGACGGGATGGCCAGGATCAGCCGCGGGTCGTGGACGAGGTTCTCGAGAGCATCCACCATCGTCAGGAAATGGCCTGCGCGCTGGAGGAAGCCGCCGAGGTAAAGGACGAGGATGACGACGCCGATGAGTTTGAGGGTTTCGCCGGCAATCAGGGCCTGGAACGCGTTCCTGAAGAAGGCCCCTGCGTTCATGCCGAACAGAGCCGCCGTAAGAAGCGTGTCCAGAAACAGGACGAGACCCAGGTCCCATTTGAGCCTGATAAGGAACAGGAGGGCAAAGACAACGAGGGCAATCTTGGCCAGAACGATCATGACGCCCCTATCCCAGGGGGAGCTTCGCGCCAGCGCGGTCCAGGACGCGCGCGGTCGTTTTGAAGTGCAGCTTGGCCGCCTTGCCCAGGGCTTCCGGCCCATCGCGCTCCACGAGCTTCACGGCTGCGTCCTCGACCATGGCCGACGCCCCTTTGGGAAGGTCGAGGCCGAAATCCTTCGACAGGAAGCTGAGCCGCTTCAGGAATTCGGCCCGGGCCAGGATGGAGGCGGCCGCGACGGCCATGTCTTCCTCAGCGCGCGGGTGTTGGACGAGCTCGATCGTCCGCCCTTTTTTCATAAGCGCGTTGAGGACCCAGACCTTGTCGCCGAACTGGTCCGTCACGGCCTGGACGCAGTCCACAACTTCCAGGATGTTCTCGATGGCCCGGGCGTGGCCCCAGGCCAGAAGCCGGTTAAGGTTCCGGAGCTTGTCGTAGAGCTCATTGTATTTTTCGGGACCGATGGCAATGACGGCGTGTGTGTAGCCCGCTTTCAGGACCTCGGCGATCTCCCGGCATCGGTTGTCCGAAGTCCTCTTTGAATCCTTAACCCCCAGCTCCTTGAGGACATCGGCCCGGCCGTCGGGGAGGAAGAACCCGGCGATGACCAGGGGCCCGAAATAGTCCCCCTTTCCGGACTCGTCAGTCCCGATATGCCCTTTGGCCGGAGGAAATAGCCTCTCTTGTTCCATGGTTACTTCTTCAAGTATCTATCGATCTCGGCGGCCGCCGTCCTCCCGTCCCCCATGGCCAGGATGACGGTGGCGCCCCCCCGGATGATATCGCCGCCCGCATAGACCCCGGGAAGGCTGGTGGCCATGGTGCTCCAGTCGACCTCGACGGTGCCCCATTTGCCGGCTTTGAGGTCAGGTGTCGTCTGGAGGATGAGCGGGTTGGGGCTCTGGCCGACGGCAACGACCACGAGGTCGACCTCCATCGTGAACTCGGAGCCCTCCAGCGGCACCGGCCGTCGGCGTCCAGAGGCATCCGGCTCGCCCAGTTCCATGCGGAGGCATTCCATGGCCCTGACCCGGCCCGCCTCATCTCCAAGATACCTGATGGGTGTCGTCAGGAAATGGAACTCGATCCCCTCCTCCTCCCCATGCTTGACCTCTTCGGTCCGGGCGGGCATTTCCGTTCTGGACCGCCGATAGATGATTATGGCCTTTTCAGCGCCCAGCCGCTTGGCCGTCCGGACCGAGTCCATGGCCACGTTGCCGCCGCCGATGACGACCGCCTTTTTTCCGAGGAAGACGGGGGTGTCAAACTCTGGAAACTCATAGGCCCGCATCAGGTTGACCCTCGTCAGGTATTCGTTGGCCGAGTACACGCCGACGAGGTTCTCACCGGGGACCTTCATGAAGTTGGGAAGGCCCGCGCCCGTCCCGATGAAGAAGGCTCCATAACCCTCGTTCCTCAGGTCGTCGAGCGTGGCCGTCTTCCCGACGACAAAGCTCGTCCGGAGCTCGACGCCGAGCTTCTTCACGTAATCCACTTCGGCCCGGAGGATCGACTTGGGGAGACGGAACTCCGGGATGCCGTAGACGAGGACACCCCCGGCAATGTGGAGGGCCTCGAAGATCGTGACCTTGTGGCCTTTTTTAGCCAGCTCGCCGGCCACGGTCAGTCCGGCCGGTCCCGCGCCGATGACCGCCACCTTGTTCCCCGTCAGAGGCGGGATATCGGGAACGAAGACCTCCCCTTCCAACCTTTCTCGGTCCGAGACGAAGCGCTCCAGGTTGCCGATGGCGACAGGCGTTCCCGCGACCTTGCCTAGGTTGCAGACCTCCTCGCACTGGGTTTCCTGGGGGCAGACACGGCCGCAGATGGCAGGCAGGGCGTTGGTCTCCTTGATTTTCCGGGCCGAGGCGATGAATTCGCCCTTCTCGACGAGTTTGACGAAGCTCGGGATGTCGATGGCGACCGGGCAGCCGGCAACGCACTGAGGGTTGGCGCAGTCGAGGCAGCGGCGGGCCTCCAAGACGGCGGCTTCCGGGCCGAGGCCGCGGTTGACCTCCCGGAAATCCTTGTTCCTTTCGTCTGCTTCCCGTTCGGGCATCTTCTGTCGCGGGACCTTCATCCTTTCCTTGACAGGAACGGACTTGCGCAGGTCCCGGCGCCAGTCCTTATCGAACTCGGACTTCAGACGCTCCTTGAGCTCGGCCGGGATCTCTTTCTTATCGGTCACGGGAATGTCCTTCCCTCCCAGTCGCAAAGCGATCTGATCTCATCGTCGAAATAGGATTTTCTTCTGGAGAAAAGCTCCTGCCAGTCCACGGCGTGGCCGTCGAAGTCGGGCCCGTCGACGCAGGCGAACTTCGTCTTTCCCCCGACTGTGACCCGGCAGGCGCCGCACATGCCCGTGCCGTCGACCATGATCGGGTTGAGACTGACCACGGTCGGGATGCCGAAGGGGCGCGTCGCCTCCGAACAGCTGGACATGAGGTAGGTGCAGCCGATGGCCACGACCCGGTCGATGCGGCCCTCCTCCCTGATGACCTCCACGAGCCTGCGCGAGATGTAGTCCTTCGTGGGAAACATGGGGTCCCGCGAGGAAACATAGTGGCGGTCGCTGAGGCCCCTGATCCTATCTTCCCAATACAAAAGATATCCGGCTTTGGCATCGAGCAGCGTCACCACCCGGTTTCCGGCCGCTTTGAGGGCCCGGACGATGGGATGAATGGCGGCGATCCCGAAGCAACCGCCCGCGCAGAGGACCGTCCCGAAGTTCCGGACCTCGGAGGGCTTTCCCAGCGGCCCGACGTAAACGGGCACCTCGTCTCCCGCGTTGAGGAGCGAGAGTTTCTGTGTCGAAGTTCCCACCACCATGAACACGGATACGACGGAGCCTCGCTCCCTGTCCCAATCGGCGATGCTGAGGGGGACCCTCTCCCCCTTGTCGTCCGGCATGAGAATGACGAACTGCCCCGGTCCGCATTTCTTCGCCACTTCGGGAGCATGGACCTCAATGAGGTGGACGTTGGGAACAAGGCGTTCGCGGCGGAGAATTCTGGCCATCAGCTCTTTCTCCTTATTCTCACGGGAAGAACCCCTGCCGTGAGAAACATCCATTGCCCCGGGCCTGAGGGCGTCAAGCCCATCTCCAGCCCCCCCGGGGAGACGCCGTCCGAAGTCCTGACCAGCCCCGTCATCAAGCCGCAGGCCGCTTCGACCTCGATCTCCTCGCCCTCCTCTAAACCGAGCCTCCGGACATCGTCCGCGTTCATGAAAACCCGGCCCGGATCCCGGATTTTTCCCAGCCCTTTGATCTCCAGGGCAAGGTCAATTCCCCGATACAGCGTTGACGGGGGAAACGTTTTGAGCAGGAAGGGATATTCTTCGGTTGGCGCCGCAGGAGCGAAGCCTCCATCCATGGCAATCGGGTCTTTCACGCCACGCCGCTTTTCTTTCAGGAACACGACGCTTCCGGAAGCCGGCGTGCCCATGAAGGCTTCCGCAAAGCCCGGACAGCGGTCCCGGATCTCTTTTTGGAGCTGGTCGCGCGAAGGGAAATAGAACCCGGGCCATCTCATTTTCCCCGCCAATTCGGACACGATCCTCCAATCCGGCTTTGAACCGCCTCTCATCTCCAAGACCGGCTCGAACGTCTGGATCCGGCCTTCCGCGTTGACGAACATGCCGCCGGATTCGACGAAGGTCGCGGCGGGCAGGACAACGTCGGCGATCCCCGCATTCCCGTCCATGAAGGGCGTCTGGGAGACAAGGAACTCGGGTCTCTCCCCGCCCAGCGCCGGGGCTGGACCGGCGAGATATAGGGCTCGGATCCTTTTCATCCGGATACCGTCCATGATCCGGTCCCAGGTCATGTCCGGCACGGAAAAAGATTCCCGGAACTCCAGGAGCGCGCGCTCGTTGATCGATTCGGCCAGCGGGAAGAGGCGCGCGCCCAGAGCGAGGGCCAGGTTCCAAAGGGCTTCCAGGTTTCTCCTCCCTCCCGGCTGCCTGATGAGTCCCGGCCCGGCAAGAATGGCCAAAGGTTTCTTCGCCTCCAACGCCCTCGCCAGGGACTCGAGATCTGCGGCAGTAATCCCTATCATGTCCGCGGCCGTTCCTGCCGGAACATACCTGGAGCTCCCGGCCAACGCCTTTCCGCCCTGGACGAGCCCGGAGAGCGCCGAGAGCAGAACTCCCTCCGAGCCCGGCCGGAGTCTGACGAGCGATGACGCGAGGCGGCCGAGAGCTATGGCCCCGGAGTGGGCGATATGGAGTTCCGCGCCTTTCCGCAGGGCGGCGAAGACCTCGAGCCAGAGCATCGGGTGACTGACAGGGAGGTTCGCTCCAAGGACAAAAAAGGCAGAGGCGTCGGCAAGCTCACGGAGGTCGAAGTTCAACGGGAGATCGATTCCGTTCCGGCGGGCCATGTCCCGGAAATTTTGAACGAGGGATGCTTCCCCCACGGGCCCGACCTCCGTGGTCTTAAGTCCCTCCCGGGCGAACTTATAAAGGAGGTAGAGGTCTTCCACCGCTGATTGAGGCGAAACGACCAAGGCCACCTCGTCCCCCTTGAATTCGGACAGCTTGGAGGCGGTGAATTCCATGGCCTTGTCCCAGGAAACGGGGCGATGCCCTTCCCCCGACTTGAGCAGAGGGCCAAGGATGCGCGCCCGGCCCATCACGATTTCCCTCACCGCGAATCGGCCTTTGACGCAGGCCTGACCGCGGTTGACCGGCCCTGTCTCCGAGGGGAGGGAAGCGAGGACACGTTTCCCCCTGATCTCGATATCGAGAGTGCACCCCATCCCGCAGAGGGGACAGATGACCGGCCCGGTCTTTTCCGGAAGCGTCTCGGGCCGGACCGCCCTTTCCGTCAGCGCGCCCGTGGGGCAAACATCGACGCAGGCCCCGCAGAACTGGCAGCCGGATTCAAGAAGCGTCCTGTCGAAAGGCGTTCCGATGACCGCTGAAGGACCCCGCGAGACAAAAGAGATGACCGAAGCGCCGCGGACCTCGTGACAGACCCTGACGCACCTCCCGCAAAGAATGCAGAGATTGTTGTTCCTGTCGAAGAACGGGTCGCTCCTTCGGATCTCGAGATTCCGGTAGACGGGCTGGAATTGCAGTTCTTCGAGCCCGACCGCCCGGACCACATCCTGGAGACGGCAGCGGCCGTTCTCTCCGCAATGGACACAGCCGGTAACCTCTCCCACCTTACGGATGGTCGATTTCAGGTCATCGCACTTGTCCTTCTCCGCACAGACCAGGCAGGCGCTGGGATGCTCGGAAAGGATCAAAGACAGGACATTCCTGCGAAGGGTCTGGAGTTCGGGAGTCGTCGTCATCACCTCCAAGCCTTCCTCGGCATAGGTGCTGCAGGCGGGAACAAAACCTCTCTTCCCTTTGACCTCGACGAGGCACATCCGGCAGCCCGCGAACGGGTCCAGCCGCGGGTGGTCGCAGAGGGACGGGATGTCCACCCCTTGTTCCCGTGCAGCCTCGAGGATGGTCTTCCGACCCTCCACCCGAACCTCGCAACCGTCGATCGTAAGTCTCATCGTTTCTCCGTCTCCCGGGCCGAAACGCGGACGACCGCCCTGATCTTCCGGGGGCAGACCTCGAAGCAAACCCCGCACTTGATGCAAAGCGCCTGATCCACGATATGGGTTTTCTTGAGTTCCCCGCGGATCGCTCCGACCGGGCAGTTCTTCCGGCAGAGCAGACAGCCGACGCACTTGTCCGGCTCGATGACATAAGCGATCAGGGCCTTGCAGACGTGGGCGGGGCAGTTTTTGGCATGGATGTGGGCCTCGTACTCGCTCCGGAAATAGCGGAGCGTCGTCAGGACCGGGTTTGGGGCCGTCTGGCCGAGCCCGCAGAGGGACCCCTGCTTGACCGTTTTGGCCAGCTTCTCGAGCCGCTCGATGTCCCCCTGCTCCCCTTTCCCTTCGGTAATCCGGGTGAGGATCTCCTCCATCTGCCGCGTGCCGACGCGGCACGGCACGCACTTCCCGCACGACTCCTCCTGGGTGAACCTCAGGAAGAAGCGGGCCACATCGACCATACAGGTGTCCTCGTCCATGACGATCATCCCGCCAGACCCCACGATGGAGCCGGCCCGGGCAAGCGTGTCGTAGTCGATCGGCAGGTCCATCATTTCCGCCGGGATGCATCCCCCCGACGGTCCGCCGGTCTGGACCGCCTTGAACCTCTTGCCGTCCTTGATGCCGCCGCCGATGTCAAAAACGATCTCGCGGAGGGAGATGCCCATGGGGACCTCGACGAGGCCCGTGTTGTTGATCTTGCCGACCAGGGAGAAGATTTTCGTCCCCTTGCTCTTCTCCGTCCCGGTCCTTGCGAACCAGTCCCGCCCCCTGTAGATGATGAGGGGAATGTTGGCCCAGGTCTCGACGTTGTTGATGTTCGTCGGTCTTCCCCACAGACCATGCTCCGTCGGGTACGGCGGCCTCTGCCTGGGGAAGGCGCGCCGCCCTTCGATGGAAGCCATGAGCGAAGTCTCTTCGCCGGAAACGAAAGCCCCTGCGCCCTGAACGATCCGGATGTCAAAGTCGAACCCCGTCCCGAGGATGTCCCCGCCCAGGAGCCCGGCTTCGCGGGCCGCGTCAAGGGCTATTCCCAAGTGCTTGACGGCAAGGGGGTATTCCTTCCGGACATAGATGAACCCCTGCGAGGTCCCCCCGATGGCGTAGGCCCCGATGATCATCCCCTCGATGACACTGTGAGGGTTCCCTTCGAGAAGGCTCCGGTCCATATAGGCGCCTGGATCGCCCTCGTCGGCGTTGCAGATGATGTGCTTGCGCTCGGACACGGAGGCCCGGCAGAGGGCCCACTTCGCGCCCGTCGGAAAGCCAGCCCCCCCCCGGCCCCTCAGGCCGGAGGCCTTGACCTCGGCGATGACATCCTCGGCGGTCATCCCGCCGAGGACCCTGGCCACGGCCCGGTAACCGTCCTGGGCGACATAATCCTCGATTGAGGTCGGATCGATCCGGAAGTTGCTTTCCGTGAGCCATCTCAGCTGCTTCCGGTAAAAAGGGATGTCTTTCTGGAAAGGATACTTGATCCCGTTCACGACATCCACGGGGACCAGGGCGGGGATAATCCGGTCCTCAAGCAGGGTCAGGTCGATGATCGAGGGAACCTGCCGCGGTTCGAGCTTCTTGTAAAAGATTCCGTCCGGGTAAATGATGATGTTGGGCTCGAGCTCGCAGAAACCGTGGCACCCGGTGACCTTGACGGAGATGACGTCCTTGAGGCCGCGTTTGGCGATCTCATCGGCGAAGGCCTCGATGATCCCGAGAGAGCCGCTGGCCTGGCCGCAGGTGCCGGATGAGATGACGACGGTCTTGCCATGGGGGGGACGGCCGGCCAAGATCCTCGTGTTCCATTCGTGGACCTGTGAAGGATGGGTCAGCCTGTCCATGCGCTCCTATTCGGGGTCCCGGCACTCCGCCAGGATGCCCTCGACCTTCTTGAGGGTCACCCGCGCGTGATAGGTCCCGTTAACCACGACCACCGGGCCGATGGCGCAGCAGCCAAGGCAATTGACGGTCGCCAGCGTAAACTTCCGGTCGGGAGTTGTGGCTCCGGCCTTGATCATGAGCCGCCTTTCCAACTCGGCGGCTATATTGGCCCCGCCGCGGACGTGGCAGGCCGTTCCCAGACAAACGGTGATCAGGAATTTCCCGTGCGGCTCGATGCTGAAACCTTTGTAGAAGGTCAACACGCCGAAGATCTCGCCTTCCGAAATTCGCAGGAACCGGGAGATCCCGGCAATCGCTTCCTTCGGGATATACCCATACTCAGCTTGGACGGCGTGGAGGATGGAGATGAGTTCTTTCTGGGCCGGGGCAAACCGGCTGAGGATCTTTTCCATCAGGTTTCGATCTGGACTTTCATTCAACTCCGGCAAATTACGGGTATCATATCAAACAGCATTAAGCCAGGCAAGGCCGTTGAACGGCCCGCCCCAAGGTCCCCGGCCCTACGACCGCCGGCCGGAAGGAGCAGGGCGGCCGTCATAGACGACCTTCCCGCCTACGATGGTCAGAACGACTTTGACATCCATGATCCGCTCGGCCCTGACCTTGAAGAGGTCCTTATCGAGGACGACGATATCGGCCAGCTTGCCTGGTTGGATGGTCCCCTTGTCTTTCTCGGCAAACTCCGCATAGGCGCCGCCCGTCGTATAGCCCTTGATGGCGTCCTCAAGAGAGATCTTCTCTTCCGGCACCCAGCCGCCCGGGTTCTTTCCGTCCGATGTCGCCCGGGTGACGGCCGCGTAGATTCCGGAGATCGGGTCGAGCGGCGCGACCGTCCAGTCCGAACCGAAGGCTAGGACCGCGCCGCCCTCGAGAAGGGACTTGAAGGGGTATGTGTACCGGGCCCGTTCTTTGCCGATCTTCTTTTCCGCCCAGCGGCCGTCGTCGTAGGCGTGATAGGGCTGGACGGAGGCAATGACACCGAGCTTTCCGAACCGCGCAATGTCCTGCGGCCTCAGGTGTTGAGCGTGCTCGATTCTCCACCTCCGGTCCCGGGGACCGTTCTGCGCGGCGGCTTTTTCATAAAGGTCCAGAAGGAGGCTGTTGGCCCTGTCGCCGATGGCATGGATGGCGACCTGGAGGCCGGCCTTGTCCGCCTCCAGGATCCTTTTTTCCATAGCCCCCTCCGGGAACATCTGGGGAGCGAGGAGACCGCAGGTCTTCGGGTCGTCCGAATACGGCTCGAAGAAGTAAGCGGTCGCCGAACCGAGCGAGCCGTCCACAAACCCCTTGAGGCCTCCGATCTTCAGGTCATCGTTGCCGAAGGGCGTTTTCAGCTTCAACCGGGCGTAGATGTCGACATCGTTGATGGGGATATAGACATAAAGCCGGGCCGTCATCTTGCCGTCCCTAATGAGCTGCTGGTAGACCTCGAAACTCGAGGCGTCGGCCATTTCGTGGACGGAGGTCACGCCGTGTTCGGCCGCCTGCTTCAGCGCGGCCTCGGCCGCCTTCAGCTTGTCCCTCCACGAGGGTTCGGGGATATGCCGGTAGACGAGATCCGCGGCCGCGTCCTTAAGAATTCCAGTGGGCTCCCCGGTCTTCGGGTCTTTGACGATCTCTCCCCCCGGAGGCACGGATGTGGATTTCGTGACCCCGGCGATCCTGAGCGCCGCGCTGTTGGCCAGGACCATGTGGCCGTCATACCGGTTGACGCAGACCGGATTGTCGGGCGAGACGGAATCGATCCATTCCCGGCGCGGAAGCTCCACCGGCGTGAACACCTCGTGGTCCCAGTCGCCGTTCTGCACCCACTCGCCCTTGTCGAGATCCTTGACCTTGGCCGCGACCCTGTCGGCGAACTCTTTCCTCGTCCGAACGTCCCGGAGCTGAATGCTGGACAGGGAGAACCCGCCGTTGAGGAAATGGGTGTGACTGTCAATGAACCCGGGCAGGACGAAACCGCCCGCAAGATCGATCGTTCGGGTCTTTTTACCGGCCAGCCCCCTGACCTCGGCCGCGGTGCCGACCTTGAAAATCCTTCCGTCACGGACCGCGATCGCCTCGGCCTGCGGCCGGGCGGGGTCGAGCGTATGGACCGTGCCGTTCGTGAGGATGAGGTTCGCCATATCTTTGCCTCCATCAGAACAAAAATTCGATACGAACAGGATGACCGTCATTGCGACGATCGACCGGAAAACCTTCATTCGCTCCTCCGTTTACCGATTGATTTGCCTCTATTATATAGAAAAATACCGCCCGGAAATCAACTTGGCCGCGTTATTTTGAAGGGCCGGAGTGGTGTCCATCGGCGATTTCAGGTAAAATGTCGATTTAAGAAAGAACCGTGACAATGACCAATCTCTGCATCTCGGCGCCCGGACGCATCTGCCTCTTTGGAGAGCACCAGGATTATCTCGGCCTGGACGTCATCGCGGCGGCCATCGACCTGAGGATCACCATCCGCGGCCGGAAGCGGGCCGACCGGAGGTTCGTCATCGACCTGCCGGACCTTGGCGCCACCGAGGAGATCATCCTGGAAGGCGAGCTGGCCTACGCCAACAAACGCGACTATCTTCGGAGCGTCCTCAACGTCCTGCGGAGGAAGGGGACTGCCATCCCCTCGGGCTGGGACGTCGTCGTCCGGGGGACGATCCCCATCAACGCCGGGACGTCGAGCTCTTCGGCCCTGGTCGTGGCTTGGAACAGGTTCCTCCTCCAAGCCGAGGGCGACCCGAGGGCCGAAAGTCCCGGGGAAATCGCCGAGCTGGGCTTCCTGACGGAGGTCGCCGAGTTTCGGGAGCCGGGCGGTAAGATGGACCACTACGCGGCCGCGTTCGGCGGGGTCATCTGGCTGGTCTTCGACGACCCCTTGAAAGTGACGAGGCTCGGTTCCTCCTTGAAAGAGTTCGTCCTAGGCAACTCCCTTGAAAAGAAGGACACTACCGGGACCCTGGGCTCGGTCAAGGACAGGGTCCTTCTGGGCGTCGGCGAGATCAGGAAGACCTTTCCCTCCTTCAGCCTCAACGGGCCGTCGACCCTCGAGGCCGGCCGGGAGATCGACAAACTCGGGCCTCTCGTCCGAAGGCCCCTCAAGGGGGCCTTTGTCAACCGGGACCTGACCAAGGAGGGCGTAAAGCTCTTCTCCGGGGTCTTCGATGACAAGGAGTTCGGAAGGCTCCTTACCCGCCAGCAGGACGTCCTCCGGGACGACTTGGGGATCTCGACCCCCAAGATCGACAGGATGATCGACGCGGCCCTGGCGGCCGGCGCCCTGGGCGCCAAGATCAACGGCTCGGGAGGTGGCGGGTGCATGTTCGCCTATGCGCCCGGCTGCGCCGGCCCGGTAGCCGAGGCCGTTGAAAAAGCCGGCGGCCGGGCGTATGTTGTCCGGGTTGATGATGGAGTTCGGGTCGAGCCCTGATACCCCAAAAGAAAGAATTCTCGTTGAAATAAAAAGCAGGACATTGGAGGTCACATGATAGACGCGACACAAATCCGCAGAGGCAGGATCATCGTCATGAACGGGCAGCTCTTCAGGGTCATGGAGATGCAGCTCATCACGCCGGGCCGATGGAAGGCCATGGTCCAGACCAAGCTCCGCAACATCAAAGACGGCTCCCAGATGGAATACAGGTTCCGGTCCGAGGAACGGGTCGATCAGGCTTACCTCGAAGAGGTCGAGATGGAATTCCTCTACCAGCAGGCTGGGGAATATTTTTTCATGAACCTGGAGACCTACGAGACCATCAGGCTCGAGGCCGAAGCCATCGGAGACGGTGTCGGCTTCCTCATGCCCAACATCGTCATCAAGGTCGAGATGTATGATGGCAAACCGGTCGGCGTCACCCTCCCCAACTCCGTCGACATGAGGGTCGTCACGACCGAGCCCAGCCTTCGGGGCGCAACCGTCTCCGCGGTCAACAAACCCGCCACCATGGAAACCGGGATCGTCATCTCCGTGCCCCAGTTCATCAAGGAGGGGGACGTCATCCGCGTGGACACGCGGGATAACAAGTACGTCGAGCGGGTCAAGGCCAAGTAGATGATGCGGGTGGTTCTCTTCCATTTTGTGTGGACTGGATTAATGGCTTAGACAGGACGGCCCGGGAAGGCTAAACCTTCAATGTCCGCTCAGCCCGTCCCGTCTAACCGCCTGCCCACATAAAACGCAAGAGAACCAAATAAGTTGATTGAGCTTTCCAATTGATCCGACCCGGGTCGTTAGTACGTCTGTTTGTAGACCCCGATGTTGCCGTAGCTGTCCTTCACCCGTATCGTGATCATGTTCTCGGCAACGGCGGGGAGCTTCACGGTGAACTTGAAGTTCTCGGTCCTCGAATCGCAGATCCCATCCACGGGGAACACGATATGCCACTCGTCCGGGCGGACAAGGACTTTGACCTCTTCGATATAAGAGGTGGAATCTTCCGCCTGGAAGGTCACGTCCAGGCCGGCCCCGCTCCTGACGGCCGAGAAGGACTTGACGACCGGCAGGGAATTGTCGATGACGAGGGGGGAACTCGTCTTCTCGCCCTTCAACTCCGTCCCCTGAGGATTGGATGGCATGTCCGAAGCCGTGACCTTGATGAAATACGTCCCGTCAGGGAACGAGAGCGTATCGAAGGCGAAGATCGATTCTTCCCACTTCGGCTGGAGGACGCGCCACTCCGTCTCTCCTTCCATCTTTATGGAAACGACGTAGGACAGAGCGTCCCCGTTCTCGTCCGAGGCCTCCCAGATGAGGGTCTGAAACCCCTTGCGTTCGACCTTCTTGGAGGAGAGGAGGTTCGCGGGAGGGTCCTTCTTCGAGGCTTGATCGGGGGAATTGCCGCCGACCCCCCAGATCACATCGTCCTCTTCCGGAAGCTTGATAAGGACGTCGTTCGGCTTGAGCAGCACGAGCCTGGAGACCACTGGAGCGATGTTGGTCTGCAGGTAGAAAACTCCGGTCTTCTGAAGCGAGGGGGAGAATTTTCCCGAGGCCGTCCTGAAGAGGGCCTTGAACTGCAGAAACCGGGCCTTCGGGCTCAGGACCTGTTCGCCCGGCTTCTGGCAGGGAGGAGACCAATCGCTCCACGTCTGGTTCGGCTCGTTGGAATTACCGCTCCGCGTCAAGACCTGAAGGGTCGTTCCGGTTCCGAGCTCGACCGTCCACTCGATCTTTCCCCAGCTGGAAACGGTCTTCGTGTCCAAGGTGGGGCTCAGATACGCCCCGGAGAACCGCTGCTCCGGAGAGAGGACGCCCAGGTAACAAGGGTTATTGGCCACGATATAGGTCTTCGATTCGAAGGGAACGAGCAGATAGGCCTGCTCGGAGTTCTCCTGAAGAACGAGGGACGTCCTCTCCTCCCGGTTGATGGAGTAGATCCGGCCCTTGCCCCCCGTCCCGAAGAGGACGGATTTTCCATCCTCCATCCAGGCCACGGAATAGATCATCTCATCCTCAGAGCTCCAGAGCATCTTGGCCACTCCGTCCAGGGCGATCCTGTAAAGGGCGCTCGGCTCCCTCGTCCCGGAGGATAAGGATGAAGCGGAGTCGGCCCCCGACCCGGAGGAAGCGCTGACCGTGAGGACGACATCCGCGTCGGCCTTGGTCCCGGGGGCCGCGGATTCATCCTTCCGCGTCTTGGTGGGAGTCCCCGAGGCGGAAGCATAAATATTCCCGTCCTTGTCCAGGGCCAGGCTCCGGACCTCCTCATACGGAGATTCGAAGAGGACGGAGACCCGGCCCTCCCGGGACAGCCGGTACACCATCCCGCCGCCGCCGCTGCCCGCGATGACGTCGCCTTGGAGGCCTTTCGTCAGGCACAGGATGTGGTTCTCCTCGGTCTTGAGCACCTGACGGCCCTCTCCCTGGGCGTTGACCTCATAGACCCCACCGCTCTCCCCGACCGCGGCCAACAAGGTCCCCGAGTCGGTAAACATCAGGTCCCAGATGTATTTTTCGGCGGGGTTAAAGAACTCCTCGCCTTTCCCCTTGCCCGTGATCCTGTAAATCTTTCCGTTGGGAGACGTCCCGGCGAAGAGGGCTCCCTTGGAATCCCGGACGAGGCAGGTCACGTCCATCTCCTGAGTCTGGAAGTAGAGATCGGCTTTGCCGTCCTTGCCGATCTGGTAGATCTTCCCCCCATGCCCCGTCCCCAGGAAAAGGGACCCGTCGGCAAGCGGGAGGAGCGACAGGTAGAACTCCTCGGTCGGGCCGACGACCCTGTCTTCATTGGGGGCCAGGGAAAGGGCGCCGTCGAACGACAGGGACACGCCGTCGAATTTGCCCCGTAAAAAATCCTCTTTGCTCCTGAGGGCCCACTTCTGGGGGACCACGGCCTCGAGGGATAGGCAGAGCACGGCCGCCATAAGGACACCAGGGACGGCGATCTTTTTCATTCCCGTTGTCTCCTATTTTCGGATTTTAATGGGGATCACGGCGCTTCCGCGAAACACGTAGGGGACGGGCATCTGGTACTCGCTCAGCGTGGACCGGGTAAGCTCCGTCGCGGAGGAAGCCGAGGCCCTGGGCGATGAGAACATGGACTTGAGCGTCAGCGGCAGGTTCGGCATCTCTTCACCCTTCAGGAACAGGCCGGGCTTCGCGGCCAGGACCTTGAAGTAGATGCGGTTATTCTTTCTGAGGTTGCCCAGCATCCGGACGAG
>Ga0315281_10004108_pt1 | contig 21231 bp, 21 predicted proteins | sample YL17G07_0_MG_FD_204540 | JGI IMG/M metagenome (GOLD analysis project Ga0315281, IMG submission 204540) | Sediment microbial communities from Yellowstone Lake, YNP, Wyoming, USA - YL17G07_0 | ecosystem: Environmental > Aquatic > Freshwater > Lake > Sediment | place: USA: Wyoming | collected...
TAAAAAAGGTGGTCAAACGTATAATGACGACGAAGATTTTCTTGGTCCGGTACTTGAGAAATTAAGATCCAAAGTCGGTCAAAAGAACGGTCCGATCGAACCATTCAAACATCCCCAATCACGTTTCAACATCTCACCCGAAGAATTGGAAAAGCCCGAAGTAATTGCCGCAATCGCACAAGCTTGCGGACTTAAACCCGAACAAATCTCCACTCAGCGAATGATAGAGTTTAATGTTCTGGGAAACATCCACCATCCCGAATGGGGCAAGCCACTTTTCAGCGTTAATGAATGGTTTTCCGACAAATACAAAGCCGGCCGGAAGCGTTTGCTCGGTGGCTACTCGGGCAGTGGCGGTCTTGCCAACGTCCTCTGGAGCGACCCTGACTCTCGGGATGCTCGCGTCGGTTTCCGGTCTCTCGGCCGTTTCTCTTGATTTTTTGTCGCGTTAAACGCGATTGGAACTCTGGTACGATAAGTTATAAACTACACAAGGCTAATGAAGCCGGATTTGTGTCCCGATGCGCAGAACAATAATTATGCGATCCCGCCAAAGGCGGACGCGCGGGATCCCGACACTATATAAATATTTTGGTCGTCGGGAGGCCCTGCTGGAAGAAATTCGGCGGTGTACTATGGGTCGTCAGGTTTGCCACAAACAAGAGAAACAAGAATCCGTTTATGCGGATTTCTTTATCCCATGAATTGACATGCCGATTTTTTCATGCTCAAATACGGCCAGTTCATTGATACCAAGTTTCTTTGTCGTTTACCGCAGACAAGGAGCAAGAATGTTTCAAGATCCGTTTAGACTTCCTGTCAGCCATCGCCATACGGCGTCAAGAGGCGGGGATAATATCCCGGGAGGTTTCAAGCCCAAGGCACCGGTGCTCAAGCGCAACACGTCCAGGTCATCGATCCTGGCGTCGGCCGCCATCCGGCAAGCCAAACAGCGCCGGCCGTTTCGACGTCCGACTGAGGAAATTCTTCAGCAGATCGCCCACGACGCTTTGGCTGTCTGGTTCGCTTGCGACTGTCCGTCCGGTTCCATGCGCTTGGCAAAGATTCTAAAAGCCGAAGCCGGACAAGATTGCGCATCCGCCGAGCAGGAAGTCTTGCTCGCGCTCAAGGCCAAAGTCGAGGAAATGTCCTCGGGCCCGTTCGTCAAGATCGCGACCCTGCGCAATATCCTGACCGAGACCGCCAGACAGGTCGTCGAAGCTATCGCCAGGAGATTGCCTTTCAGGCCTCCTTCATCGGATCTGGTGGATCAGGTTGCCGCTGTAGCCGCCAAAGCCCGGCGGCCTTCCAAATCCATCCAGCGTTTCGACCGCGTGTTGCTGACGTACTGTGCCGCCTGTCTCGGCTATTCTGGCCGCGACGTGCTGCAGCGCTATCTGCACGATCATTTGCGACGGAACGTGGAAACCCTGAAAGGCGGGACCTATGTCCGCACGACCGAGATGATCGAAATCATGGAACGCTGGGTACGGGAAGAGGTGAGCAGAATAGAAGATCTGCTTATCGACTATGCCAAGTACGGCAAGGCGCTGCCCAAGAACCAGTCGCCGCGCGGACTGGATGTGATCGAGATCGTGATCAGGCACGGGCGCACGCGCCGCTGCTACCTGATCGTGGAAAAACTGCCCATAGGCAAGCTGCGCATCAAGGCTCTCAAATCCTCGGGCAAATACAGGCGCAACCAGCGCAAACGGTTCAATCGCAATGCGCGCAGCTTCTGCAACCAGCCCAAGTCTAACCGTCATCACTAACTCCCAAACTCAGGGAGTTTTTTATTTTAACATTCCACTGCCTCCGCTTTGTCATTCCCGCGTAGGCGGGAATCTAGAATATGGCATAACGTCGCAATGGTTTTCGATCATGGATCTCAGAGCCGAACTCAGCCAGCTCAGCCGACCTCAGCTCGACGGGGCTTTTTTGTCTGCCGCGTAACTGGTATGATGAATGCATGGCTAAAAAATCCAAAGCTAAAAGTTCGAGCAAGAATCGGGCGGGTTTAAAGACTGCCGTAGCTTTGGCGGCAACTTTCTTGGTCGTGATCGGCGTGGCGGGAGTGGCTGTTCTTGCCAATCGTCCAACACCCAACGTCCGAGACTCAGCGTCCTCGGAACCGCAAGCGGCAAAGACCAGCGGACCGGAACAGGCCTTGCTCCAGGTGGCGGGCGCTGACGTCAAGCTTGTAAGTTTGGCGAACGAAAATCAGCGTGCAATTTCCTGGCCTGACGACGTGTCGAGATTGGGAACGGCTTTGTCTCTTTTGCAGGGTGCGGATGCCCGAAGCGGGCAAGTGATCTGGCTGGATCCGGGCTTTGTCCGCGCTTCGTCCACGGCCATCCGAGCTCCCGACGGGCGCCGCACGGCCTGGCTGGGTTCTGACAAGCGCGATGGCGGCACCACGGTGTTTGTCCAATACGGCCGCGAAGTCCGGACTTATACCTTGCGCCAATCCAATGGGAAAAAGATTTCCAATGTCCAGCTCATCGGCTGGACAGGGCCGCAAAATATCGCGTTCATGGGAGCGGCGACGTCTAGTAATGATATTTATCTGCTGGATACAGACGGTTCGATCGTCCATTTGGCCCAATTGCCGGATCAAGCCTGGATGTTCCGCGCCGGGTCCGATGCTGTCTGGTACGCGACGGCCGAAACAGGCGAGGGGATCGAATCCGCCCAAAAACCTCCGTCATCCATCTGGCGCGTGGGTGCTGACGCGAGAATTGATCGTGTGGTCTACGAACCGGAAAAAGTCATCACGTCGTTCGTGGTTGACCAGGACTCGGTAGCTTATGTTTTGGACGACAATACTTTGAAAACCGTTGCCGTCGGTCGCGAACCGCGCGAGTTGGGACACGGCACGCCGTTGCTTATCCGCCAGGACAAAGGCGTCCTGGTTAAACAACAAAATGAATTGGTTATGATCCGCGAAGACGGAATCACCGTCCGCAGGCCGCTGGCCGATCCTGACGCTGCCGTGTTTTATGTCGATTCTGCCAAAATGGACGATGCCGCATCGGCCAAGTAATATTTACAGATATGCCTGAACCCATTCTGCATTCGCGTTTTCCCTGGTACGGCTGGCTGGTCGCAGGCGTCGTATTTGTCGGACTGATTGCCGGCCTGGCATTTTTATTTACATTAAAAAAAGAAACCGCCAAACCATCGGTTCCAATCCAGGAACAAAAACGTCCGGGCTTGGGTGAGGAAGGCGCGACCTGCGGCGGCAAACTGCGTCTGCCTTGTCGCCCCGGCACTTTGTGCGTGGTCAATGATGATGCCGCGCAAACCGGAGTCTGCGTCAAAGTCTCGGACAATCCCGCGCCAGTCGTACCCGAAAAATAAACGAATCCATCAAGTCCGTGAGTCTCTAACTCACCCTGCCCTCTCTTACCACAAGAGAGGGTTCTGACGAACCAATAAACTACGTTCTCTCCTAAGGCAGGAGAGATGTCCTGAGTAAATCGAAGGACAGAGAGGTCTGAAAACATGCACGAATCCATTTCTCACACTGTCGGCATCCGCCTCCCGGACCTCAAACTCCAGGTCCAGTCTTATATTGCACAGCTTAAAAAGAGTTTGTTCGCCATTTACGCCAAGTACGAAGTCTCGGACCGCAAAGAGTTGGCAGTCAAAGTCCGCGAAGGCAAAGTAGATACACAGGATTCAGACAAGGCGATTGAATTATTGAAAGTGATAAACGCATGCGGCAGGCGCAACGAGATTGTCATTGACTTGGGAATGCTTGTGGAATCGGAACGCCAGAAGCTTGCTGAGTTTTTCGGCCGCGAGATCGAGGTGGCGCCATTGCCCGGATGGATAACGCCGGAACATCTGGAACTTTGGGAAAGTTGTAAAATGGATTTGCATTTTTTGCCTGCAGTGGATATGGAATCCGAAGGCCAAAACGCTCCGGGTTGGACCACTAAACTTGATCGGCAGAGATTAGACAGGGCGCGTTTTAGTCGCTTTAAAAATTGGAGCAAGTTGCCCGGCTCCTGGATTCTCATTGACGGCCGGGGCGGATCCACTGACTGCGGCGTGGAAGGCGAGGACGGCAGGTATCCGGAAGACGAGAATTTTTTAGAGCCACTGTTGGATAACATTATAATATATGATTCAGGCGGGATTTTCGGAGAGGTGACGACGGCCAAGTCGCGTTTCAGTCTTTATCTGAATGACATTGTCGGTTTCTCGTGCGTATTTATAAATAGTGTCGAGGAAAAGTTGAAAATTCCTAAATATTGTATGCGTTTGCCACGCGTGATTGAATACAGCGTGCTGACCAGTTTGTATTATCCCGAATGGAAAAGCATTGAACACGAAGAATGGGTCGCAGATTGGATTGAAGGCAAAATTCAATACGATACGCTGATGCCTGATAAGCATTTTAGCTATCAATTCAAATCTGAAAGTGGCCATCCTATTGTCCATGAACGAGAAGGTCGCCAAAGAAGCAATATGATCGGCTTCCGCCTGCTGGCCGTTTTGCCGCAAGAAATAAAATCGGAATAAATTCCCCGTGTCATCTCGAGCGCAGTTATACGGAGTCGAGAGATCTCGGAACTTAATTAACCGCAACGCTTCGTTTTATTGAAGTTTGATAGTTAAGGGATTTCTCCATTCCGTTCGTCTGACTCACTACAGTCGAAATGACAGAAGGGAGCGATGGTTTGTTTGTATTGGACTTTTTTTTGCTGGGTTAGTACTCTTATTTGATTATGGAAAGATTCATGAACCTCCAAACCGTATCCCATGTTGGCGAAACGGTACTCATCAAAGGCTGGATTCACTCGCGCCGCAACATGGGCAAGCTGGCTTTTTTGGACATGCGCGACCGCTCGGGCATCCTGCAAGTCGTGCTCGTGCCAGCGGAATTGTCTGACAAGGCGAGGGAAGAAATGGATAATTTGCGACCTGAGGATTGCATTGCTATTACCGGCATCGTCCAACAGCGCGGCGCCAAGCAGATCAATCCTGATATGCCCACGGGCACGGTCGAGATTCTGGCAAAAGATATCGAAGTCTACAATCACGCACAGACGCCGCCGTTTGAGTTGGACAAGGATACTTCCGTGGTGAACGAAGAGTTGCGTCTCAAATATCGTTACTTGGATTTGCGTACCGCTCGCATGCAAAAGAATTTGGAGATGCGCGCCAAGGTCGTCCGGTCATTTCGCGATCAGCTGACGGCCAAGGGCTTTTTGGAAGTCGAAACCCCGACCATGGTCAAAGGCACGCCCGAAGGTTCGCGCGAGTATCTCGTACCGTCGCGTTTGCATGCAGGGAAATTTTACGTCTTGCCCCAGTCGCCGCAGCAGTTCAAGCAATTGTTGATGGTGGGAGGTATAGAAAAGTATTTCCAAATCGCACGCTGCTACCGCGACGAAGATGCACGCGGCGACCGCCAGATGGAATTTACTCAGCTGGATCTCGAGATGTCTTTTGCCACGCAAGAGGATGTGTTGAACGTGGTCGAAGAAATCATGATCAAGATGGTACAGGAAGTTGCACCGCATAAAAAAATTACAAGCAAGCCATTTCCGCGCATCACGTATCAGGATTCGATGAACCAGTACGGCACCGATAAACCGGATCTGCGCCAGGATAAGAACGACAAGGACGAGCTGGCATTTGCCTGGATTGTGGACTTCCCCATGTTCGAAGTCGGCTCCGACGGTCACATGACAACGGCGCACCATCCGTTTTGCATGATCAATCCGGATGATGAGAAGTATATGGATTCGGAGCCGCTCAAAGTCCGCGCGGCCAGTTATGATTTGGTCATGAACGGCTACGAACTCTCATCCGGTTCCATCCGCATCCATAAACCCGAAATGCAGAAAAAGATTTTCGACATCCTGGGCATGACCGACGAACAGATCCAGGCCAAGTTCGGCCACATGATCGAAGCTTTTAAATTTGGCGCACCACCGCACGGCGGAGCTGCTCCTGGCATTGATCGTCTCGTGATGTTGTTGTGCGACGAACCTAACATCCGCGAAGTCACCGCATTCCCGAAGACCGGCGATGCGTGCGATCCGCTGATGGGCGCGCCATCGGAATTGCCGGCAGAACAAGTAGCTGAAGCGCACATAAAAATAATTAAGAATTAAGAATGATGAATTAAGAATGCCGGTATCCCTGCGGGATATTCGTAATATATTAAAGCCAAAGGCCTCCAGCATTCTTCATTGTTCGTTTGTTGCTATGCCCATCATTTACGACAACATCCTAAAGCCCATCTTCTTCGCCTTCGATGCCGAGGACATGCATCATTTTTTCAACGGCGTGGGCGAGGTTTTAGGGCGTTATTCGGCAACTCGCTGGGCCACTCGTGTCGCTTGCCGTCCTGTTTACGATCCGATTCTGGAAACCGAAATTGCAGGCATTAAACTCGCGCATCCGCTGGGTGTTGGCGCTGGTTTTGATAAGGAAGGCCACGAAGTTCCTATTCTCAAAGAGGTCGGGTTTGCTTTTGAGGAAATCGGTTCTGTTGCCGGACAGCCGAGTCCTGGCAATCCACGACCACGTCTTTGGCGTTTGCCCGAGGATCGCGCTTTGGTGGTCAACTATGGCCTCAAGTCTACGGGCGCTGACGCTGTCACGGCGCGGTTTGCGAGTTATCGCAAGCGAGAACGCTGGCAGATGCCTGTCGGCATTTCCGTAGCCAAATCAAACGTACCGGGTCTAAGCGGCGAAGCCGGACTTCAGGATCTGATGTCCGCATACCAAAAGCTCGAACCGTTTGCCGACTACATGACCGTCAATGTTTCGTGTCCCAATACGGGCGACGGCGTTCAATATTGCAAAGACCCGGCCATGTATCGCGAAGTCCTGAACAGGCTCAACGCTTTAAACCCCGTCAAACCCGTGTTTTTCAAAATCACACCTGACATCACAACCGATCAGCTTTTGCATCTGATGCAGGACACGGACGGCTATGCGTGGGCCAAAGGATTTGTTCTGACAAATTTGACGCATGATCGTACCGGATTGATCTCGAAAAATTTAGCAATTGCAAAAAGCGGCGGCGTATCCGGTCCGCGACTTAAATCGTTAGCCGAACAGTCTTTGACCGCGGCTTACAAAAACGGCAAGCACCGCTTCCAATTCATCGGCTGTGGCGGTATCGACAGCGTTGAGGATGCGTACCGTCGCATCCGTCTCGGTGCCACGGCTATTCAAATCGTCACCTCGCTCATCTACAACGGTCCGTTGTGGCCATCGCGCCTCATGCGAGGTTTAGCGCAACGTCTCAAGCAGGACGGTTTCAAGAACGTGAAGGAAGCGGTCGGCGTCGATGTCAAATAAAATTGTCATCCTCTCCGCAGGAGTCGCGACGGAGGAGCGAGACCCCGCCCTTCGCGAAGGGCGGGGTAAGGATCTTCAAATTGCAACTGCAAGCGTGATGTTAATCGGGTATTTTATTTATGGAAAAGATTAACAAATCTGAAACCAAGCACTCGCCCGTCAACTGTCCCGAGCGTCCGGAAGTCGCGCGCGAAGCTTTTGCGCAATTGAGTCGCGGCATGGCGAACCTGGGTTTTTCGACTTGTAAATTGCCCGAAGTCAAAATCGTTTTCAGTGAATCCACGGATAAAGACAGGCCGTTGTTGGGGCAGGTTCAAGTCAAAGGCGACAAAGTTTTTATTGTTTATGACAAAAGTTTTGCGACGCAAGATGGTGAAAAAGAATTGACCTCGGCTTTGCGGTCGCGTGGCAATGATTATCCTGGAATGTCGCACACTCTTTCTCACGAGTTGTCGCATATTGCCATGTGGTCAGTGACAGGCATGGAAAGACAGCCCGTCATTCGTTTGCTGGATGAAGGTTGGGCTACGCTCGTACCCATAGCAGGTGTGGAAGAAAAGTTCGATATAAAGAATCTCGCCGAACAAGTCAAAGGCAGGGTCGTGCAGGGTTTGCAGGAAGAGCCTGATGTTTACCGCCGCTGTCTTGATTTGTCCGATCCCGTGACCGAAAACGAAGGCGGTTTGAACGAGGCGGAATATAATGTCGGCGCGGCTTTGCTTTTGTGGGCGGCGCGCGGCAAAGGACCTAGTACTATCGCGGAACTTTTACGCAAATCTCCGCAAGCCACGGTGCATAATGACGAGCAAATGGAACCCGCGCATTTGGATCCGGCCATGCATTCCTTGTCCGCCGAGCACTCATCGCTCGTCCAGCGCGCCGGTCAAATGGACAAATCTGCTCTTGCACAAGAAGCCCGTTCCTGGGAGGCCAAACAATTTCAAGCGGCTTTGCTGGAGGTGACGGGCTATGCGACTATTCAGGAAGCGCAAAACGCCTTCCAAGAATGGCTTGGCGTTTAATTTAGTTTTTAACAGAAATTAAGCCATTATATTGGTATTTTTTGCTGTTTGAAATTTGTTGTTTGCTGTTTGGTTAGGGGTTGACAAAACCCTCTTTTTCTGCTAAACTACGCCACATCGTTCGTTTCTCAAATTGTTACACAAACCCCCATAATGGAGGCTGAATTGGATAACTGCGAAAACGCATCGGTTGTTACGCAGCTCTGGCTCGAAGGCTCACTCGATAACCCCGACCAAGAGGATCGCGACCGAGATTTCGATGACATCGGTCTCTGCGGTTGCTACTACGAGGATGAAGGCTGTGACTGCTACGACGAGGTCTACGGCCTGATCGACTTCGATCCCGAAATCGAAGAAGAGAGCCGTGCGTACTGGGAGAATATGGAGTTGCGGGAGCCCGCACCTCTTAAGCCCAGGGCAGAGCGTCGACGTGACAATGCGCGCATCGTCAGTACAAGGGGCGCCATGTTTCATAGATTCACTCCAGACAAGCGTCCTCGTCCAGCGGGCCAATATCGCAAGTACAACGGGGGTCCGGATTTCATGCCTCCCTGCTACCGCTACAACCGATACCAGGCCATGCGCCGCAACGATCTCGAGATCGGTCTCGGATTCGACGAGATGGCAGATGTGGCTGAGGAGCTTCGCCTCGAAGCAGAAGAGCGCGAGGCCATGGAAAAGCATCTGCTTGACGCCTACGAAGCCGGCTTCTGCGACTCGCTTGAAGGCGGCATCGATGACAGTCTCAGGCTCGTCCATGATGATCCGGATTATGATGAGATGGATGGATTCATGGACGATTCTGATGATCGCCCGGAAACGCTTCATCAACGTATGAGCCGCGAGTTGATGGAATCCATCGTCGCGGATGAAGAACGTCTGAACGAGGATTTCGAACGCGATCTTGTCATGAATGTCGGATCGAACGAGACATGCATTGATGACGACTTGCCCGCGGTGCTGGCGACAAGCATGCCCGCCCGGTCGCCCAAGAGTCCGGACGCCGAGGTCAGGAGGATCGAAGAGAACCTTCGCCTGGCCGACGAGCTCGATGCTGTGGGTCGTGAATACGACCGAATCTTCGGCATTCAGAGCATCGAAAAGGATCGGTTCGAGAACTGATCCGGGTACATTTCGGGGTTTCTTAACACAAAGCGGCTGAACTGGCCGCTTTTTCTTTATCCCTAGCCTTTTTTATCCGAATGCGATAATATTCTTTTCATGGCCTACACGGTCAATATTGAGCATTTCGAAGGTCCGTTAGACCTGCTTTTGCAACTCGTTGAAAAGAACGAGCTGGAGATTTCTAAAATCTCGCTGGCGGCCGTGGCCGAGCAGTTTGTCAATTACATGCGGAATTCGGTTGTTCCGCCCGAAGAGATGGCGGATTTTTTAGTTGTCGCCACCAGGTTGGTTTACATGAAGTCAAAACTTTTATTGCCGGGTCTCGAAGATGCTGAGATGGAAGAAGGTCCGGATCTGGAAGCACAGTTGCGTCAATATCAAATGTTCGTAGCCGCGGCGCGACAGATCGACGTCAAATGGAAAGAAGGCCAGTGTTCGTTTACGCGCAATCCTGTAGTGACTCGCCGACGCGAAGTGAAATTTGTTCCGCCGACCAACGCCAACGTTGACGTCATGGTTGAACTCATGCGCCGCGTCATTGCGCGTATCGAGCCAATCATTCGTTTGCCCAAAGCCGCAGTGCGCTGCGCTGTTTCGCTTCACGAACGCATTCGCGAACTGTTTGCGAGGATCAAGAAACATGCGACTTTATCCTTCAAAGCCATCTTATCATCGGCTACTCATAAGGAAGACGCGGTCGTAAGTTTTTTGGCGCTTCTCGAACTCATCAAGCAGCGGTTTGTAACTGTGAGTCAGGCGGATTTGTTCAACGACATCACCATTGCCGCGAGTCCTGAAGCGCCTGAGCATGACCCGCTGGCAGAATCGTTTATATGATAACTATCTGTCATCCCGAGCGGAGTCGGACGAAGTCGAGGGATCTGGTTTTTTTCAGAACAAGCCAGATCTTTCGACTTCATTCGCGAATCGCGTCTAACGCGACGGACTCATTTCGCTCAAGATGACAAATAGTGAAATTATGCAGTTAGACCAAACCATCGAAGCCGTGTTGTTCGCCGCCGCGCGTCCGATTGCCATCAGGCGATTGGCTGAATACGTGCAGGCAGATCCCAAGGACGTTAAGAACGCTTTGGCGGATTTGGCTGAGCGGCTTAAAGAGGGAAGTGGACTGATGTTGCAGGAATACGGCAATGAAGTCGAACTCGTGACTCATCCTGACGCTGTTCAGGCGGTAAAAAACGTGGTCAAAGACGATGAGCAAGGCGAATTGACACGTGCGTCATTGGAAGCGCTGACCATTCTTGCATACCGCGGTCCCATGACGCGTCCTGAGTTGGAACAAATCCGCGGCGTGCAGTCGTCTCTCATTTTGCGCAACCTCATGATCCGCGGCCTCGTCGAACAAAAAGAGGACGAGCGGTTGGGTCAGCCGACTTATGCCGTCACCTTCGATTTTCTCAAGCACCTGGGTTTGCGCAGCGTGTCCGATTTGCCGGATTACGAAGCATTGCGCGGCCACACGGCAATCACCGACATGTTAAACCAGCTCAATCCATCAAATGAAAATTCTAAATCCATCGAACAAACAAACGACATCAACGTGTAAAGAAATATGTTAGGAAACCTCCTTGGCCTCATGGCTGTAATGTCGCTCGGACCGGCGCCCGAGCCGGGCATCTCGCCGCTTTATGTCTACGGACAAAGCGTTCCCATCAACGTCAATCTTGTCATCCGCGAAACGCCTAAACCCGTGACAGTGGAAAAACCCGAACCGCCAAAAAAGAAAGACGCGGACAATCTTGGCTTGGTCACCAGCGGCAGGTCGGCTTTTGTGGCCGACGTGGCCAGCGGCGGCATCCTGTACGCCAAAGCGCCGCACGATGCCATGCCCATTGCCAGCATCACGAAAATCATGACTGCGCTCGTGGTTATGGAAAGCGACGCCAAGCTTCAGGGTGACCTGACTTTCGAGGCTAATGACTTTGACCACGAGGGCAAGCCCGTTTTCGTTGCCGGAGACACCATTTCGCGCAAAGACGCCATGCGTGCTTTGCTCGTCGGTTCGGTCAACGCGGCGGCCAACGCTTTTGCCAGAACCAGCGGCATGACTCGCGAAGCGTTCATCATCCGCATGAATGACAAGGCCAAGGAAATGCATCTTATGTCCATGAAGTTTGTGGATGCCAGCGGTCTGGATACGAACAACAAAGCATCAGCCGCCGATGTGGCTGCGTTGCTGACCATCGCCTTGCGCGATCCGGAAATACGCCAGATCATGAGCCTGCCGTCGGTCACTGTCGTCACCCGCGCCAACAAATCGTACGACGTCAAAACCACAAATTTGCTGCTGGATTCTTTCCTGAACAAAAATCCCTATAAAGTAATCGGCGCCAAAACCGGATCGCTCCCTGACTCGGGTTACAATCTCGCCCAGGTGACGCGCGATGGCAAAGGTCATGAAGTCGTGGCCGTGTTATTGGGCAGCGACAATCATTTTTCCCGTTACCGTGATGTCAAAGCCCTCACTTCGTGGGCATTCGACAGTTACGTCTGGCCAAACTAACAATCGTTCATAAAGTTAATAATGTTTGTAAGGTTTATAAAGAATTCCACGAAATGACTTTAAGAACCTTATGAACTTTACAAACCTTATAAACGAATTTCGGATGTTATGATCGTCGGTCTCGACCTCCGTTGCTTGCCCGTTGACGGCAGCGACGGCGCGGGCGTGGCACATGCGGCACGCCAGCTTTGCGCGCGCCTCGTCAACAGCGAGACGTTCCATTGGATTGTTTACTTGCCCGACGGAGCCCGTCCTCCCTGGACCGCACAGGAATTAGCCAGCATAGAAAAGCGGGAACATGGCAGCGTAACAGTCGTATTTTTAAAAGATGGATCCGGCGCGTCTTTGCGTCAGGCTTTGCATAAGAGTCCATGCGATTTGTTGTTCGTCCCAGGCGGCAGCGTCGCGCCGGGACTTCCCGTCCAGTGCGTGCCCTGGGTGCACGACGTGGCGATCTTCAAGCATCCTGAATGGTTTCCGCAATCCTGGTGGCGACGTTTGTTCACAACGCGGATGTTTTTAAAAGGCGTGGAAAAATCACCGGTTGTTTTTGCGGTTTCCGAATACGGTAAACAGTCTCTTGTCGCATTGGGTATCGAAGAAAACAAAATCCGCGTTACCGGCGAGGGGGGAGACGGCGTGCTGGCAGACATGGAAGAGGAAAAGTTAACCTTCGCAAAATCCTCTGCGCGGAGAATATGTCGCGAAAAATTTGGTTTGTCGCGTCAATTCGTGTTGGCTCTCGGCACGCTCGAACCGCGCAAGAATTTTGCCATGCTCATCAGGGCTTGGAAAAAAACAAAGGACATGGATCTGGTCTTGGCCGGACGCGACGGTTGGAGGTTTAATAACGTGAAACGGGAAATAGGCAGTCTTAAAGCGGAGGAGCGATCGCGTTTCCACCGTTTGGTAAATGTTTCAGACGAGCTAAGGCGCCAATTGCTGCTGGCCGCCTCGATCGCAACCGTTCCGTCTTTGGATGAAGGTTTTGGTTTAGTCGCGCTCGAGGCCATGCAAGCCGGAACGCCGGTCATGGTTGCCAATCGCGGAGCGTTGCCCGAAGTCGTGGGCAAAGCGGGTTTGCTTTTGGATCCTGAGAACGAGGAAGCCTGGACGCAGTCATTGAATCAAAGTATGAGCGTCGATCGACCCAAGGTCTTCAATTCTGTAGGTTTGGGCGCCGCGGTTCAAGCCATCAAAGGGGCTGCCGGTTCTTCTATCGTGACAGCAATCAGCAATCCTTCTAAAGTGAAAGAGTTGCGCGCCCAGGCCGCCAAATGGTCTTGGGACAAGGCTGCTCGCGTGGTGATAGACGGGTTTAAAGGTTTGTGATTTAAATTTTTTAATTAATTAAATGACCTGAATATTATGCACGAGTCTTTCCCGCCGCAGCAGAATGCTGAATGGCCATCTGATTTGGAGGGTATAGCTAAATTGTTTAAAAATAGGCTGGATGCGTTTGTCCAGGAGAAGTCGGAAGGTTTATTCGGAGGCATGATCAGGGACGAAGTACAAGAGATACTGCTAAAAATGATCAAAAGAAAAGGATTGGAAGATTTGGTCACAGACGATTTCTTTGAAGGTGCCTTGGATTATGAAGAAGAAAACAATCGTGTCTATTTTAACGGCATGGAAGGCGATAAAAAAGGCAAGATTTTGTTAATGGGCATACCGATTCTGGAGTACGGTATGAATCTGGACGGTTACAATGGCGCCATAGACGCCTGGCACGATGAAAATCTGAAACAAGCGCTTAAAAAATTTGTTCACGAGAAGCTGTAGTCCGTGACCCGCCGTTACGTATCAATGCTATTTTCATCTGGCGTGACAGGGATTTTATCGCCATTTCCGCTTTTCTTGCCGCGGATTCGTCTTTCATTTTTTTAAACCAGACAAGATTGACCGGTCTGCGCGATCGGGTATATTTGGACGCTTTGCCCGAAGAGTGGCGATCCAGTCTTTTGTTTATGTCAATCGTGATACCTGCATACAGAGAATCGTCCGAGCAGCGAAGTATGTAGACATGCCAGCGGCGCCTGTTTTTTTTAGGAGAAGCTTTGCCTTTTTTTTGAACCGTTGGCATATCTTTGGGCGCGTCCAGTATAACATCTAAAACCAAAAAGAGGCGCAAGCCTCTTTTTGTTGCGACGTCTAACGTCGCTTTCCTGTTAGTTTGTGTATCGAGCTGAGCTCGATGGTAGCGAGGGTGGGGATCGGACCCACGACCTCGGGCTTATGAGTCCCGCGCTCTAACCAACTGAGCTACCTCGCCTAAAACAATTTTCAATAATCAATAGTTAATATTCAATTAAGTCTGAGCTTTGACGAAGCAAAATATAGCGGATTTGCAGGGTGTTGGCAATAATACACATATTTTGCTTAATTTAGCCAATTTTCATCAGTAGTGTCATCCGGGCAACACCCCTTGACAAATACTGTTTTTTTGCTATATTGAAAGCAACGTCGCACTTGTGCGGCTAACAGAAGGATGACAAATGAATATCGTGCATCTGAGCGCGGTTTGGGTTGATAAACACGGCACGTTTCTGGGGATCATAACTCCCAGGGGACATCTCATGCTGGAGCATGACACCTTCGATGGTGCGGAACATACGAGATCCGTACCGTTGTCCACGGTGCTTCCAAAGTTCTTGATCCACGATCTGGAGAAGTGCTTGGTGATCTACCAGGCGCGTGGCGGCAGCGAGCTGCGGCGCGAACCTTTTACGTCATGGCTCAAGCGCAACATGGGTTTTGGTGACCATGTCGAATGCGCGGTCACGCTGGGAAAGTCTGCCGAAGGCGTGGGCAACATCACGCTCAATCCGGTGGTCATGGGACACTCGGTTCCCATGGAAACCCAGCAGATCATCATCCGTTACGAAGGCCGAGACATAGACGGCAAGCCTTACCAGAAAGTCCTCGCGTGCATCCCCATTAAACGGGACATGCGCATAGCGGTGCCGGAAGTCCGACGTCCAGCCCCAACCCTCAAGGGTGGAGGGCACTGATCCTTGAACAACAAACCTCATCTTCATACAGATTTTTTTTATTAATACCGGTTGAGGTTGGACGTGGGCCTTCTGCCGCAGTCATCATCCGTAACCCTTTCAAGACAGTTTCGACTGTCTTTTTCTTTTTCATTTGGCGGCGCCACGTGGAACCGCTGCTGTTTTGACTTAGCCCCGTAAAGCGCAAAACTAATTGTGCCTACGTACTATGGCGGCGCCACGTGAACCATGCCGTTCTTAAGTACTATGTCCCGTAAAGCGCTAAACAAATTATCTTACGCGCCACGGGACACGTAAAAACCATGCTTTGCGGCATGGTTTTTACGTGGTTGCGGGGGTGGGACTTGAACCCACGGCCTCCAGGTTATGGGCCTGGCGAGCTGCCAACTGCTCTACCCCGCGCTGTATCGATCGCGACTCAAAATAGCACGTTCTTGTTTAAACTGTCAATTATGCGTTATGGGCTTGGTTGGCATTGGGAGAATAAGGTTATCAAGTTATCAGGAAGGCGATCGGTTGACTTGATAACCTGATAACCTTATTCCTTTTTTCCTCTTGTGTTCTGGCTACAAGCCGCATAAAATACACGCGTTCCGTATGGCAAGGATTATCGGCATTGTTAACCAGAAGGGCGGGGTGGGCAAGACCACCACGGCCGTGAATTTAGGCGCTTATCTGGCCGAGATGGGCAAATTTGTTTTGATCGTGGATCTGGATCCGCAGACCAACGCCACGTCTGGCATCGGAGTCGACCAGAGCGCCATCGAACGCAGCATTTACGAAGCGATTCTGGGCAAGGCAAAGATAAGCGAGATCGTACAGCCGACCATGCACGAGACGCTGCGCATCGCTCCGGCGACATCGAACCTTGCCGGATTGAACGCCGAACTTCCAACCATGGAGCGCCGCGAATTCAGGTTGTATGACGCCTTGCTCGAAGTCAGAAATGATTACGATTATATTTTAATCGATTGTCCGCCAACGCTGGGCTACATCACGCTCAATGGTATTGTGGCTTCGGATGAAATTTTGATTCCGGTGCAAGCTGAATACTTTGCCCTCGAAGGTCTGGCCGGCTTATTGCAGACTTTGCAGCTGGTCAAGGAAAATCTCAGGCCAGAGATCCAGATTCTCGGCGCCGTGCTTACCATGTACGACAAACGCCTCAAGCTGTCGAATGACGTGCTGCAGGAACTTTACAAATATTTCCCTAACACGATTTTCCGTTCCGTGATTCCGCGCAGCGTCCGTTTGGCCGAAGCGCAGTCTTTCGGACGGTCCATTACGGCTTTTGATCCGGAGAACCAGGGCGCTAAAGCTTACGAAAGACTGGCGCGCGAGATTTTGGCTAACGAGAATTCACCACGCTTATGATGTTACGCAGACCGTCAGGTTTGGGACGCGGATTAGGCGCGCTCATTCCGCCAAAAGCAATGCCGTCAAACCAGGCTCCGCAAAATGAACCCGATCTCGAGTCGGTCGTGGAACCAGTGGAAAACAGGGTCGCGGAAAATCCGGTCGCCGCACCTGCGGTTGCGGAATGGTCTCCCGACGAAGCGCCGTCCATTAGGTTTATTCCGGTTGAAAACATCGTTCCAAACCCGCACCAGCCGCGAACTTATTTTGACCATCAGGGAATGGAGGACTTGGTTTCTTCCATCAAAGAGCATGGCATTTTGCAGCCCCTGGTAGCCTCGCCGCGCGGAGACGGGCGTTACGAACTCATTGCCGGAGAGCGTCGTTTGCGTGCAGCCATGATTTCGGAAATGCCGACAGTGCCCGTCATCGTACGCAGCGTAACAGAACAGCAGAAACTCGAACTGGCGTTAATCGAAAACGTGCAGCGCCGCAATTTAAATCCCATCGAAGAAGCCCGCGCCTACGTCCGACTGCGCGAGGAGTTTGACCTGACTCAGGATCAGGTGGGGGAGCGCGTGGGCAAGAGTCGCCCGCAGGTGGGCAACATCATCCGTTTGCTAGAACTCGAACCCGAGGTCCAGGATGCGGTGGCCAACGAAAAAATTTCGCAATCCAATGCGCGTACTTTGCTCTCCATTCCCGATCCGTCAGAAAGGCGCCAATTGTTCATGCGCATGCTCGAAGGCAACTTTACCGTCCGTCAGGCCGAAGCGCATATTCCTCAAGCAAGACGCCGCATGCGGATCGAAGACCCCAACGTATTGGACCTGGAAGCCCGGTTGCGAGCGTCTTTCGGACTTAAAGTACAAATAAAACGCCGTAGCGACGGCGAAGGCGAAGTACGCATCCAATTCCAAAACGACGAGGATTTGCAGCGCATAGCGCAAACTATCGAACCTAACCGAGAATAAGGTTATCAGGTTGCAGGTTATAAGGTCCAACCTGAGACCTGATAACCTGATAACCTTTTTCTCATTTTAAGATTTCCGTTTCCTAATCGCCGACGGTATAACCTCTTTGAGCCAGGTCGACAGCGTAGCTCTGGCATACTGACGTATTTTAGCTTTGGCGTGGCGGGTCTTGGCGAATTTAAGCCAGTCGGGATTCGGGCCTTTGCGGTTTTTGTCTATCACTATTTCCACGATATCGCCGCTGCGCAAAGGCTGGTCCAGCGGATGGATGGTGTCGTTGACCTTGGCGGCCGAACATTTGTTGCCGATGTCGGTGTGGATGGCATAAGCCAGATCGATGGGCGTCGATTCTTCGGGTAATTCGATGACGTCGCCTTTGGGTGTATACACGAATATGCGGTCCTGGAACACGTCTAATTTCAATTCTTCGAGCGAGTCCAAAAATTCTTTTTGCGTTTTGATCACGGACTGAGTCTTGGCCAGCTGGTCCATCCAGGCCAGATCCTGGTCCGACGAAACCATCTGCGCGAGGCGGGCTTTGGCCAGTTCGTGGCCTTTGTGTTCGTCATACGACCAGTGAGCGGCGATGCCGAATTCCGCGTCTTCGTGCATCTCTTTGGTTCTGAATTGGAACTCAACTATGGCTCCACGATCGTAAAAAACGGTGGTATGCAGGGATTGGTAGCCGTTGGGTTTGGGCTGTGCGATGTAATCCTTGATGCGTCCTTTGAGCGGCGTCCATTGCGCATGGATGACGCCGAGTGCGGCATAGCAGTCGGCCGTGGTTGGCGTGATGACGCGGATGGCAGTCACGTCGTGAATTTTTGCGATGTCCCTTTCGTACTTCAATAACTTGCGGTACAGCGAATACAAATGTTTGCGGCGGCCGTGCACATCGACAAATGCCACGCTGCTGCGAGTTAACTCAGAAATGGTGGTATCGATGACTTTTTGGATTTGCGGCCGGTTGAGTTGCGTTGATGCCGCTTCAAGTTCTTTTGTCCAGGAGTATTCTTTCGGCAATACATACCTGAAAGCAGCGTCTTCGAGTTTGCCTTTGATTTCTCCCATGCCCAGCCGGTTGGCGATAGGCGCGTAAATTTCCAAACTTTCGAGTGCGACACGGTAGGCTTTTTTTTGCGGGATGCTCTCCAGCGTTTCCAGGTTGTGCAAACGGTCCGCGAACTTGATGAAGATCACGCGCACGTCGCTGGCCATGGCCATGAACATTTTACGCAGGTTTTCGATGTAGCGTTCCACGCCGCGATATTTGATTTTGCCTACTTTGCAGATGCCGTTGACCATGCCCGCCACATCCTCGCCGAAAGCCGCCTTAATCTCGTCAAGCGTCACCGCCGTATCCTCGGCCACGTCATGCAACAAGCCAGCGACTATGATGTTGTCCGTAGCACGCATCTCTACCAAATTCATGGCCGTGTGCAGGGGGTGGATGATGTATGGTTCGCCTGACATGCGCAGCTGTCCTTTGTGTGCCGCGTCCGCAAACGCATAAGCGCGCTCAATGAGCGCGATGTCGGCCTCAGGACGCATTTCCCTTACGGCATGCACCAGGTCGGTCAGCGTGATATTCGGCGGAGGCATAGGTTTAACTAGAATAGTTAGTTGAGAGGAAAAAAGCAAGCGGAACCCTCTATCCGTCCCTCGCTATTAACTTATGCTCTGGACACCTTTCCCCCGTCTGACGAGGGAAAGGAGTGTATTGGTTATTTTGTAGAGACGTCCTCGGAGGGCGTCTCTACTTAAAAACCCACAACCGTCTTTCCCCCGTTGGACGGGGGAAAGATGCCCGCAGGGCAGAGAGAGGGTTTTTCCGTTGGACGCCCCCTGTTCGTCGCGTTATCATATCCATATATGACCGTCGTCGAAGCCCGTGAAATTGAACGCAAGACAGTCGAAGTCGTGCGTGCTGCCGATCCTTCGCGTACCGAACGTCCGGAACTGCCGGATCCTGACATGGTTTTGGGACGCATCGGCGTCACATACCTTTCGTCCGAACGCGCCAATGGCTACATCCGTTTATATCCCCAGGACTTTTTGGTCGAAGAGATAACCTCTCAGGGACAGATTGTACGCCTCGATTCGCGCAGCGATTTTGAAGATTCGGAAGACAAGCGCACGCTGTGGGCCGATCTTATAAAAGTCCAGATGTCCGGTCCCAATGCCTTGCAGGAAGTCCAGCACATGCTCAAGCTCGACGAAACCAAAGTCGCGGCCGCCGGCATAAAAGACGCGGTGGCGGTCACGGCACAGCGTTTGAGTTTGCGCGGCGTGACCAGGGAACAGGTTTTGGCCTCGTCTCATCCGCAAATGATTCTGCGCCCCGTGTCTTACGGCAGCGGCGCTCTTCAGCTCGGCGCGTTGCAGGGTAATCGCTTTACCATCGTCATCCGCGGCGATGTCGAAGCGTCGCGCGCCCTCATCCACCGCACCTTCTCGCATATCCAGACCAACGGCTTTTTGAATTTTTACGGACCGCAACGCTTCGGTTCGCGTCTAAACGTCCACCACCTCGGTCGTCGCTTGTTACAAGGCGATGTTCAAGGTGCGCTTCGAGCTTTCTTCGGCGAGCCAGGACCTTACGACGTGCCGCTGTTCCGCGAACTTCGTCAAGACATGGATGCGGCTTTCGGCGACTGGGACCGCATGCTCGCGCTGTGCGAACATTTTCCGTTCACTCTCCGCGACGAACAAAAAGTCCTCCAGGCATTAAAACAAGACGATCGCAAAACGCGACAGGCTTTGGCGCAGATCAAAGAACAAGTCAGGCTCTGGGTCTATGCTTACGGCTCATGGCTGGTTAACCGTGCCATCTCGAATGCCGTGAGCACGGGCCAGACTTTGCCGTCGCAATTGCCCATGCCATTTCATCCCAACGGCCCGTTGCCATTGTACAAAGAATTCATGGAAGCCGATAAAACATCCGACTTTGTAAGCGTATTGGCCAATTATCCTTACATCAACATGTCGGACAAGACGATCCCGACCGTCATGATGCCCAAAGGACTCGAAGCAAAGGAGATTCCAGAAGGCTGGATCGTGCGCTTCGAACTTGGCAAAGGCGCATACGCCACGTCTCTAATGTCGCACCTCATCCGCATGTACGAAGGCATGCCCATTCCCGACTGGGCGCCGCAAACGCCGGTCGACGCGCTCAAAGTCTACGGCGAAGGCAGTATCGAAAATTTACGCCCCGCGTTTGCGCCGTATCTGGTACGCAGGGATTTGATGGGACAGACGACGACTGAGGCTCCGGTGGATTGATGTCATTTCGAGCGCATGCCAGATATCGCTTGTCACACCAACCGTATACTCAATCGCTTCAGTTAAATTGCTTAACGTGTCATTTAGACAAGGGATTTCTCCCATTCGGTCGAAATGACAAACTAACTTACATGTCATATCGAACGCATGTGAGATATCGCTCGTCTTATAAACATACAAAACTAGACTTGCTTTAGTAATATGAAAAACGGTCAGTATTTTGTTTATCTGATGGCTTCGCCGACAGGGACTCTCTATGTCGGCATGACCAATAATTTGGAACGACGTGTCTTTGAACATAAAAATGGAATCATTGAAGGCTTTACGAAAAAATACGGTTGCACGAAACTAATTTATTTTGAAGAAACAAACGACGTATACGCAGCCATTTCAAGAGAAAAAGAAATCAAGAAATGGAGGCGTGAGAAAAAAGAATTGCTTATCAAGGACATGAATCCGGGCTGGCATGATCTTTCTGAGAAGTGGATTTAGTCGCGTGGTTTTTAAGACAAGGGATTTCTCCCATCCGGTCGAAATGACAGAGGGGAGCGGTCGAAATGACAAACTAATCCAGATGTCATATCGAACGCATGTGAGATATCGCTCGT
>Ga0315281_10004109_pt1 | contig 21221 bp, 15 predicted proteins | sample YL17G07_0_MG_FD_204540 | JGI IMG/M metagenome (GOLD analysis project Ga0315281, IMG submission 204540) | Sediment microbial communities from Yellowstone Lake, YNP, Wyoming, USA - YL17G07_0 | ecosystem: Environmental > Aquatic > Freshwater > Lake > Sediment | place: USA: Wyoming | collected...
TCGCCTCACTCGGCGGATATGCGAGCGCACCGGCCGCCGCGACGGTCGCCTCCGTCGGCTGGGAACTCGCCTACCTGGCGCTGCTTACGGTGGTGCTGGCGGTACTGTTCTGGAATATGGCCATCGGTTACCTCGGCGCGCTCAACGCCATGCTGCTCGGCAATCTGGTGCCGGTGGTGACCTTTGCCATCCGTATCCTGCAGGGACACCGCTTCGAGATGATAGAGCTCGCCGGTGCAGGGCTCGTGGTGGCGGCGTTGATCGCCAACAATCTCTATCTCCGAGGCAGGATAGCCGCGCCGGCGGGTTGACTATCTCGGCTGCAGCTTGAGCGTTCCCAGCGAATCGACGAGTGCATCGCTGCGTTTCATCGACATGGGAATGTACTCGGTCCGGGCCCAGCGTTCGGCGAAATTCTGGTACAGCGGCGACAGCAGGTTGCCCGACTGGCCGGTGGAGTGGATATACACCGACTGGTCCAGGTCGGCCAGATCGTAGATCGCCCGCAGCGAGGCAGCGTGGCGGTTGGCAAAAGGTTCGGACTCGTTGACAAGCGTATTGCGGCCGACGTCGATGGTGTAGGGATCGCCGGGGGAGGGCACGTTGACGTCGAAAAATTTAGCCAGTTGCGCCTGGCGGCCGAACGGACGATGCTCCGACAGGGCGAAATGCGCCTTGCCCCAGCGCCATTGTTTCCGCTCATCGCCATAGCGGCGCTTCAGATCGGCCAGCGCGAGATCGAGCGCTCTGGGCAGCAGATCGGCGCAGCTTTCTTTTGCGGGCGTGTTGATGTCGTCGCACCAGCGACCCTGTCCGTCGGTGTCCGCCAACACGCTGTACATGAACCTGGCGCGATGCGCCCAGGCGCCGTCGAACAGGTCGCCGAGTTCGTCGGCATAGATCAGCCGGCCCAGTTCGCGCAGCCAGGCGCTGACGATCAGCGGCTCCGCGCCCTCGACCGCCATATTCGCATCCCACTGGCCCAACTGCCTCAGCACCTGCTGCGCATCCGCGTCCGCGGTCGTGGTCTTGAGCAACAGGGGCAGGACCTGGCGCACCTGCAGCGACACGGTATCGGCCTGAATCCTGGCGAAACTTTGCAGCGTGTGCTTGGGTGTCGCCTGCAGCAGCTGATGGATGCGATCGGCGCGATAGGGCGGATTCCACTCGCTGGTAAGGTAGTGCGGGTAGTTCTCGGGCACGATCTTGTGGTTGGCGGTCATGACTTCGCCCGAGGCGGGATTGTAGCTTTGCGGCAGATCCTCGAAGGCGATGAAACCGTCCCAGTCGTATTTCGCGTCCCAACCGGGCGCCGGCGCCTGGCCCTTGAGATCGTTTTCGGGCTTGCGCAGCGGGATGCGGCCGGGCGCAATGAAACCAATGTTGCCTTCGGTGTCGGCGTAGACCATGTTCTGCTGCGGCGAATGAAAATCACGCGCCGCCGCCAGAAATTCGTTCCAATTTCCGGCGGTTGCGAATTTGCCCGCAGCCTGCATCGACAGGTCGTCCTCGCGCAGCGCGGTCCAGGCGAACGCCAGCGCATAGCCCTGAGGCAGCGCCTCCGCCGCCGGCTTGAACACATCGGAAATCAGCGGCCCGTGGCGCGATGCGCGCACAGTCAACGTTACGTCTGGCTGGCCTTTGACCTTGATGATTTCGCTGTGCGCGGCGAGCTTCTGCCAGCCCTGCGGCGCGAGCACCTGGCCGGCGGCGTCGACGCGCTCGACATACAGGTCCTGCACATCCGGGCCGGTGTTGGTGAAGCCCCAGGCCATGCGCTGGTTGCGGCCCAATACCACGCCGGGTACCCCCGGCAGCGTTGCCCCCATCACTTCGAAGCCCGGCGCAGAGAGATGGGCGAAATACCATATCGCAGGTGCGGCCAAGCCCAAGTGCGGATCGTTGGCAAGCAGGGGCTTGCCGCTCGCTGTGCGGCTGCCCGCGACCACCCAGTTGTTGGAGGCGCCATCCTCGGTCAGGCCGGGAAGCGCGAGCGCGGCGAGCTTGCTCGCGTCGAACTGGCGGTACAGCGCGCCGTAATCGGCAATCACGAGCGGCGCGTCGCCAGGATAAGGGGGCAGGAACTCGCCGATCTGCGCCGCCGACAGCTTCTTCGTCAGGCGCAGGCGCAGCAGTTCGGAGCGCCAGTTGCCGCCCAGGTCCCAGGCCATCATCTTGATCCAGGTGACAGAGTCCGCGCTTTGCCAGGGCTCGGGTTGGACCCCCGTCAGCAGGAATTCCGGCGGCAGGGGACCCGAGCGCTGCGCAAGGAAAGCGTTGACCCCGGCGGCATAGGCATCGAGCTGGCTGCGAGCCTCGACGCTCAATGCCTTCAGCGTGGCCTCGGCCACGCGGCGCACGCCCAGGGTGCGCAGGAATTTGTCGGCATCCAGCGTGGCCGCGCCGAGCGCCTCGGACAGGCGGCCGCTGCCGATGCGGCGGTTCATTTCCATCTGCCACAGCCGGTCCTGCGCGTGGACGAAGCCGAGCGCGAAGTAGGCATCGTCGATGCTGCCGGCATAAATGTGAGGCACGCCGTGACGGTCGCGCACGATTTCCACCGGCGCCTTGAGGCCGGACAGGGAGAGCGTCCCCTCGAGCTGCGGCAGCGACTGGCGCAGCCAGGCATAGCCGGCGGCGGCGCCGATCGCGGCGAGCAGCACAAGCGAGAGAAATATGCGAAATGCTATTTTCATGGGGTCGATGTTACGTCGGGATGGCCGCTGACGATGCGAGGCTATCATAACCTGCGCACAGGGAGCATTCGAACTTGCGCGGACGGCGGCCCGTCCGCGCGGATCGCCGATTGCGCGCGGATGAAAAGCGTATCCGCACGCAATCGACGATCTTGGATGACCCCCACGCCGAGTTTGGTGTTTGTATAAATTCGTCGCATGCGACGGTACTTGAGTAGCCGTAAATATATCGGACAGCGGATGGTGCATCCTGCCGCAGAATTTGGTATAAAGCCACAACGCTTTTTTTAACGGAGTGGTTAATTTGCTCTATACCCTGCATGAAATGAGTCACGCGGCTTTGGCGCCCTGGCAGATGTGGGCCAGCATGAACGCCAGCATGTTCACCCATCCGTTCAGCCCGCTCTCCTACTCTCCGCTCAGCCGCAAGATCGCCGCCGGCAACGAGCTCTTCGTTCGCGTCACCCAGCGTTACCATAAACCCCAGTTCGGAATCACTGAAATCCGCGTCGCCGGCAAGGCGGTCGCGGTAAGCGAACGCGTCGTCCTCGACAAGCCGTTCTGCCAGCTGCTGCACTTCGAGCGCGGGCCGGGCTTGCGCCGGGTTTCGCACAAGGGGCGCGCCGATCCGAAGGTGCTGCTGGTGGCGCCGCTGTCCGGTCACCACGCCACGCTGCTGCGCGATACGGTGCGCACGCTTCTGCCCGATCACGACGTGTACATCACCGATTGGGTGGACGCGCGCATGGTGTCGCTGTTCCACGGCGCGTTTCATCTCGACGACTATGTCGACTACGTGCGCGAGTTCATTTCTTTCCTCGGGCCGGAGGTTCACGTCATCTCGGTGTGCCAGCCGACCGTGCCGGTGCTGGCCGCTATCGCGCTCATGGCCGATGCGGATGCACCGGTCAAGCCGCGCACCATGATCATGATGGGCGGGCCGATCGACGCCCGGCGCAGCCCGACCGCGGTCAACAACCTCGCCACGCGCAAACCCCATTCCTGGTTCAAGAGCAACGTCATCGAGCGCGTGCCGGGGAAATACCCGGGTTTCATGCGCCAGGTCTACCCCGGCTTCCTGCAGCACCTGGGTTTCGTCGCCATGAACCCTGCGCGCCATGCCGATGCGCACCGGGATTTCTACAATCATCTGGTTGAGGGCGACGGCGACTCGGCGGAGGCGCACCGGCGTTTCTACGACGAGTACAACGCGGTGCTCGACATGCCCGCCGAGTACTATCTTGACACCATCAAGACGGTATTCCAGGAATTCTCCCTGCCCAAGGGACGCATGTTCGTGCGCGAGCAGCTGGTGCGGCCGCAGGCCATCAGCAAGACGGCACTGCTTACCATCGAAGGCGAGCTGGACGATATTTCGGGCAACGGTCAGACCGAGGCGGCGCACGCGCTTTGCACCGGCATTCCGGCAAAGAAGCGCGAACACTACCTCGCGCCCGGCGTCGGCCACTACGGCATTTTCAGCGGCCGGCGCTTCCGCGAATTGCTCTATCCGCGCATTCGCGACTTCATCCGGCTTCACGTGTAGAGGCTGATTCGTCCGGCCCTTATTTCGCCGGCGTGTACTTGGCGACCTGCTGCTCGATAGCGCCGAACGGGCTGTTGCCTTCCGCGTCGAACATCTCGATCCGGATGCGGTCACCGAAATTGAGGAACGGCGTCGAGGGCGTGCCCGCCTCGATGGTTTCCAGAGCGCGTTTCTCCGCGATACAGGCCGAGCCCGCACTGCGGTCTGCGTTCGACACCGTGCCCGAGCCGACGATGGTGCCGGCCGTGAGGGGCCGGGTTCTGGCTGCGTACGCGATCAGCCGCGGGAACTCGAACGTCATGTCCACGCCGGCATTGGGGCGTCCGAGCAGCTCGCCGTTGATTTGCACTGCCAGCGGCAGGTTAACCTTGCCGCCGTCCCAGGCGGTGCCGAGCTCGTCCGGCGTCAGCGCCACGGGAGAAAATGCGGAAGACGGCTTGCTCTGGAAAAAACCGAAGCCCTTGGCGATCTCCGCCGCCGCGAGCTTGCGCAGCGACACGTCGTTTACCAGCATCAGCAGGCGGATGTGCTCGCCTGCCTTCTTCGCCGTTATGCCCATGGGCACATCGCCCGTGATCACCGCAACTTCGCCTTCGACGTCTATGCCCCAGTCTTCGGACTCGAGCAGGATATCGTCGCAGGGGCCGAGGAAGGCGTCGGAACCGCCCTGGTACATGAGCGGATCGCTGCGGTAGCCCTTGGGCATTTCGGCGCCGCGCGCCTTGCGCAACAGTTCCGCGTGGCTGACATAGGCCGAACCGTCGGCCCATTGATATGCACGCGGCAGCGGCGAGGCGCATTGCTTCGGAGCGAAGTCGAAAGCGCGGCTGCCGGGAGCGCGGTTGAGCGCGTCGTAGCGGTCGAGCAGTTGCGGCGAAACATAACCCCAGTCGTCCAGCGCCGCCTGCAGCGTGGGCGCAATGTCGTCGGCCTTGATCGCGTGCTTGAGATCGCGCGACACCACGATCAGCGTGCCGTCGCGGGTTCCGTCCTTGAGAGTGGCCAGTTTCATGTCGGGCTCGATTATTCCGTGCAGGGGCATTTTAACCGTTTGTGCCGGTGCGGGCGGGGCGGGTTCCGTCGGCGCAAGTCCGGCTTTGGCGGTTCGGGTCCAAGACATTCCGCCTCGCTGCCGGAAATCCCGCTCGGGAAGCGCGCGGGCCAGGCTGTCGCGGATCATCGTGAGGGTGGCCAAATAAGCCCGAATTTCCTATGATTCATTTTTTTAGAATATAGTGCGCTCATGGAGGACTTCGCCATGAACAATCCGGATCTGCTGAAACGCATCACCGTGAATCCCGGAATCTTCGGCGGCAAGCCGATTATTCGGGGGATGCGCATTTCCGTCGAGCTGATCCTGAGTTTGCTGGCTCAGGGTGAGACCGAGGACGCCATTCTGGCTGATTACCCTGACCTCGCGCGCGAGGACCTTCGGGCCTGCCTTGCCTACGCGCACGCCGTCATTGCGCAGGATTCCCTGGACGCGGTTCAGGTTCAGTGAAATTCTTGATCGATCGCTGTGCGGGGCGGAGCCTCGCAGATTGGTTGCGCGATCAGGGGCATGACGTAGTCGAATCACGCGAGCGTGGTCCTGATCCCGGGGATCGAATTCTGCTTGAATGGGCAGCGTCGGAGCTACGTATCCTTGTGACCATGGACAAGGATTTCGGACAGATTATCTTTGTCGAGAATGCAGCGCATCGTGGCATCGTGCGGCTCCCCGATGTACCTGCGGCAAGGCGTATTGAACTCGTGGAGAGACTGCTCCGCGACCATACGCAGGAGCTTGCCGATGGGGCGATTCTGACGGTGCGTGGAGAACGGATTCGGATCTCCAGGCTTCCATAATCTTGTCTCTGAACAGTCAAACCAGCGAGCGATCTGCGACCGGTAGCGTCGTGCGATAAACGTAGCGACCTCGGCGATTCTCTACGTTCGTCGTCGAGCGTAAGCATGAATGCGGCAGCTGCGCCAACCAGAATGTCGCATCTTGTAACCAATGTCTTCTTCCTTGGCTGGCCGCGAATTATTCCTGTGCGGACATACGCTGCTGTGGGCGGCGAGTGCGCCGAAACGGCTTGCGGCCAAGGCGCGCGGCCTGTTGTTGGCGGCGGAGAATCAACTCATGTTCACCTCCACCAGTTTTTGGGAAATCAGCATCAAACCCAGTCTCGGACGCGCCGATTTTAACGTCGACCCGCGCCGCCTGTGGCGCATGCTGCTAGTCAACGGCTATCGGGAATTACCTATCACCCGCGAACACACCATCGCCGATAGATTCCGAAGACTTGCGTGGCCTATGTTGACCATGTAAGATGACCAATGTCAATTCGCAGAGAAGCAGACCATGTCCAAATTCAATATTGCCGAAGCCAAAACCCATTTCTCGCGGCTGGTTCAGAAAGCCATGCTGGGAGAGGAGGTCATTATTTCAAAGGATAACAAGCCGGTGCTCAAGCTGGTGCCTCTGGACCAGCCGAAGCGGCCGCGGAAGCCCGGCTCGGGCAAAGGGCAGATCCTCTACATTGCGCCGGATTTCGACGCCACGCCGGAAGCTTTCAAGGGTTACGTTTGATGCGCGTTCTCCTCGACACGCATGTCTTTCTGTGGTGGATCGAGGGAGATCGCGCTTTGCCGGCAAAAGCCTGCGCGGCCATTGCCGATCAGGAAAACGAGTGCCTGATTAGCCTGGTCAGTGCCTGGGAGTTGGCGATCAAGGCTGGTCTGGGCAAACTTAAGCTCGCACTCCCGGTGAACCGCTACATTGTCGAGCATGCCGCCGCCAACGGCTTCCGGATGCTGGATATCCGCATGGCGCATATCGGGCGCGTCGAAACCCTGGCCCCGCATCATGGCGACCCCTTTGATCGCCTGCTGATTGCGCAGGCCATCGAGGAGAAGCTGCCGGTGGTCACCGCCGACCCGGTATTCAGAAAGTACGGCGTGAAGCGCATCTGGTAACTCTTCATGCCGTGCGTTTCCGACTGGACAAAGGGGAGACGTATGATTCGCACTCGAAATCTTGCGCTTGGCGTCGGAATCGCGAGCGCGGCCATAGCGCTGTCTGGCAGCTATCAATTTGCCGAACCGGCCGCCGAAACTGCAACGAGTGCGCACCCGGCCGTCTTTCAGGATAGCCGGTCCCCGGTCGAGCCCCGCGCGGGCGCGCACGGCCTGTTGCCGGCGGAGAACGCGGGCAACGCATTCGGCACAACGCTACCTGTGGCGAATGCCGCCAATTCACGGATTGTCTTGGCAGCGTCCGCCATGCCAGTAAAGGCGTCGAAGAGACGCCTCGCCGGTCGAGGAGAAACTGCCGCCTCGAATCAGTCTCTCCGGATAGTCGAATCGGAATGCCCCAGGGCAGACGACGCAGTGAGACTCGCAGGCAGCGACCAACTAAGTAATGCCTGTGCAGTCGCCTACGTCGATCGGCTTTGTGAACAGAAAGAACCGGATTTCAAGGCAAAGCTTGCAGCCTATCTTGGCACCCATTCACTTAACGTCGACAAAGGCCTGGGCCGCTACAACATTCTCAGTCTTCAATCAGCGAGTTCTTGGTGCGAGTTGCCGGCGGAGGGGCGTCTGCAGGCGCTGGCGATCGCGCGCACGCCGAAAAAGGTTTCGGACACAACGAAGGCAGAGGCGAACCGCGAATACTTGATCTATTCGATGAGCGATGACGGCAGCGCCATTGATGCGGGGGGCTATTCTGCGGCCGTTGCGCAGCGCCGTCTGCTGCTGCCAGAAGGCGGAGCTTCGGTGCAGGGCCCGTTCAGTTCGGCGCTCTTGGGCGGCTTGCCGGACACGGCGGCCGGATGGAACAACCTGACCGGCTATGAACATCCGGTCGGGCGCATCAATGACCTGTTAATTGATTCGGGCGGGACGACCGCCACACGCACCATGTGGGCGGGCGCCGACGGCGGCGGTATTTGGAAGACCACGGATGGCGGCGCGTCGTGGACGCCGGTGAACGACTTCAACGGCTCACTGGCGATCGGCAAGCTTCTGCGCAGCCCGCGCAACAACCTGGAGATGTACGCTTCAACCAATCCTTATGGCAGCCACACTTACTCTCCGTTCGGCGTGCTGAAATCGAGCGATGGCGGCCTCACATGGGCACAACTGTCGCCGACCAACCCCAGCGGCAATTCCGACTGGGAGTACGTCACACATCTTGCGATTCACCCGGCCGGCGTCTCCGGCTTCGACGCGCTGTTGGCCGCCACCGGCAATGGGGTCTATGAATCAAACGACAGCGGTGCGACCTGGACCAAGATCACCGCCGGCACAACCGCCGCGTCGTTCGTAGGATTCCACCCTGCCGATGGCAACCGCCGCGCCTACGCACTCGACGACGGCAGCATCACCATCACCACCAACGGCAGCTGGGGCGCCTCCTCGACCTACACCCTGCTCGCCGGCACCACCGCCGCCTTCACCAAGTTCGCCTTCGCTGCGTCCGATACAAACGTGATGTATGCGTTGGCGAGCGACGCCAGCGGTAGCACCGCTTTCTTGCGCTCGGTCACCGGCGGCAGCACCTGGGGAGTGATGACGCCGCCTGCAGGATTCTTCTATGACGGCGGCATTCTCAGCTACACCGGTGCGTTGTGGGTGGATCCGACCAACGCCAACCGCATCGTGATTGCGGAAGGGTGGGTAGCTTCGACGCCCAATGCGAACACCGCCACGGCCTCGAGCGGGTGGCTGACATCCCCGGGCGGCTGGACGGATTTTCATGCGGTGGTCGCGGACCCGGGATTCAACGGTACCACCAACAAGATCGTATATACGATGGACGACGGAGGGCTGTACAGGTTCAACGATGTCGACACGTTCAGCGGCGGCGCGTACCTCGCAACGGGGATGACAATCACCGAGACCTACAGTATTGCCGGGCGTGGCGGCAACATCATCTTCGGCGCACAGGACGTGGCTCCTCGTGTCTATCGCAGTCTGCCGCCTTATGACGCAGCTCTCCGCTGGCGCCTTATTGGCAACCCGGCGCAGTGCAGTGGCTGCGCCTGGATCGGCGACGGAGCGACTACCGCCGCGGCCCGCGACAATAGCAGCGTCGTATACGGCTCGCGCCAGTATCTCGATCTATTTCGCTCCAGCGACGGTGGCGTAACCGGCTCGACGCTCTGCGGCACATCGCCCAGCAACATCACCGAAGGTCGCTGCGGCGGCAACTACAGCGCGCCATTTATCGCGCCATTCGTGCTCGACCCGAACAACTCGAACACGATGCTGGCCGGCGGTGCGTCGCTATGGCGATCCAACAATGTTGCCACGGGCACGCCGGTGTGGGGCGTGATCCGTTCCGGGACCGGTCCCTTCGGTCCGACGGTGGGCGCGATCGCCGTGGCTGCCGGCGATTCCAATACCATCTGGATCGCGTACACGGACGGCAGCGTGTACAAGACTGTCAACGGACTTGCTGCGTCGCCGACTTGGTCCAAAGTAACGACAGTCCCGTTTGGGAGCAAGCTAAAGATCTACATCGACCGGACCAACGCCAATGCGGTCTATCTGGGCCTGGCGGGCTTTAGCGGCGACAAGCTCTACGCCACCACCGATGGCGGCACTTCCTGGCGACCCGTTACCGGCCTGCCAGCCGCCAGCATCATGGCCATGGAGCAACATCCGGCCAATCCGGCATGGCTGTACGTGGGTACCGCAGTTGGGTTATTCGCAAGTCAAGACGGCGGTGTCACCTGGAGCGCGAGCAATGCGGGACCCGCCAACGTGCAAATCAGAGACCTGAACTGGTATTCGGAGTCGGGCAACAGCGCGGATCTCCTCGTCGCCACATTCGGGCGCGGCGTCTGGCGCGCGAGCCTTCAGACAGATACCCTCACCGCACCCGGCGCACCCGGAATCGGTACCGCCGTGCCCGGCGACAGTAGTGCCAGCATCGCCTTCACTGCACCAAGCAATAACGGCGGATCAGCCGTCACCGGCTACACGGCGACATCCAATCCCGGAGGTTTCAGCGCTACGGGCACAGCAAGTCCCATCACGGTTACCGGTCTCACAAACGGCACAACGTACACCTTCACCGTTACCGCAACAAACGCCGCGGGCACGGGCCCCGCCTCGTCGGCCAGCAATGCCGTGACACCGACGGCGTCGGTGACCACCACGACCACCACCACGAGTACGACTACAACAACAAGTAGCACGACCACGGCACTAGCGACGACCACGACTACTGCGGTGCTCCCGACAACCACGACCACGATTGCCAGCACAACCACCACTACTCAGGTGCCGGTGCCGTCGACGGTTACCCTCAATTTCGCCCAAGGCTGGAACCTCGTAGGCAACGGATCCGATGCCCCGATAGATGTGACCACTACGTTCTCGGACGCCGATCACTTTCTGACGATATGGAAATGGATCGCAGCGCAAAGCGCATGGGCCTTCCACGCACCCACTCTTGTCGCGCAGGGCGGAACGGCGTCGGCAGACTATGTAACATCGAAGGGGTACCAGTTGCTAACCGCGATAAACGGCGGCGAAGGTTTCTGGGTCAATGCCAAGACAGCGGGGAGCGTCAACGTAAGCAACGGCAATGCAATCAGCGTCACCGCGTTGGGGCCAACTTTAGTCAAGGGCTGGAATCTGGTCTCTGTGGGTGAAACGGCGACGCCGAAGCAGTTCTGTGATGCACAGAGCGGGGGGGTGACCACACTTTGGGCGTGGGATGCTACGGGAAATGCGTGGTACTTCTACGCCCCGAGCCTCGATGCCAGCGGTGGGCTTAGCACTTACATCACCGGCAAGGGATATCTGGATTTCACCACGGCGAGTAGAACGCTGGGGCCCGGAGCGGGGTTCTGGGTGAATCGGCCGTAGTGCGACACGAAGTCGCTTGTGTAAGTTGTTTCCACTGGAAAGGGGGAAACCGTCCGTGTCACCGGACTAATCTACGAGTCTGAATAGAGAGCGGCTCGGGCGTCCGCCTCTCGCTTGCAAATTCAAGCAGGCGCGATATAATAAATCATGCCTGATAAAAAAATCCACGATGACTATCATAAAATTTCAGCCAAGCGCGGCAATGGCCAGCTCCGCCGCGAGGTGTGGGTGGACAAGCACGGAAAGGTCACAAGATACAACTTGGCATTCATCAATCGCCGCTTGCACGAAGGCGACAATGGGCGCGTAGTCGGCTACGACAATCAGCACGGTTACCACCACAGGCATTATTTTGGCAAAGTTGAGCAGGTCGATTTCATCAGCTATGAAGACATCGAGGAGCGGTTTGAGCAAGACTGGATAGTATTGAGGAGCGACAAGTGAGCAAAGTAATTGTCAAGACAGGCGCAACAGAGGATTTCTTCAAGCGAGGGCGCAAAGTGGCGAAACTCGCCGACCGAGGTGCGCGGCTGGCCGAAGAGCAGATCATCAGCTTTGAAGATCCGGGAGAAATGCTGAGGCTGTTGACGACGGCGCGGCTAGCACTGTTTCGCACGATCAAGGAACGCCCTGGATCAATCACGGACGTGGCCGAGCGGTTGCACCGCGATCGCAGCGCGGTAAAACGTGACGTGGACGAGCTCGAAAGAGTTGGGCTGGTACGCGTGAATCCGAAAGTCTTGCCTGGCCACGGTTTGATGAAGGAAGTCAGCGTTACCGCGAGACAATTCCGGCTAGAAGCACAATTAGCGTAGCCATGGGTGGAACACGGTTCGCGATTGGGCTCGCGCTGAACGATGTGCAGCGGAACACCATTGAGTTGAATACGGGGGCGTCGTGGCGACCCCAATTATCCGAGACCGGAACGACGGCTCTCGGGGAGGACGATCACCGCATGGCGAAACACGACGAAAGGCGCATTGACTCCGGCAGATGCGCGTAGTCTAGAAACCTCAAACCGTCGCCACCGTGCGAGTGGCTGGCACGCTTGGACGCCGTGCAACAGGGAATCAAGGGAGGAGCATATAGCCTAAGCTCGCGGGCAAGTGAATGACGCCTGCAATCGGATCACCATGGAAAAAGTGCGCGTCTCCAAGCTGATGTCGCAACAAGGGCTGTGTTCGCGCCGGGAGGCGGACAGCTACATCGAGCGCGGCTGGGTATTCGTCGACGGCGAGCGGGTCACGGAGCTCGGCACGCGGATCGATCCGGCGAGCAAGATAACCTTGAACAAGGCGGCTCAGGCGAGCCAGCTCGCCCGAGTGACCATACTGCTGAACAAGCCGATCGGATACGTTTCGGCGCAGGCGGAGCCCGGCTACCGCCCGGCCGTGAGCCTGATCACCGCCGAATCGCGTTTCTCCGGCGACCGCTCGGACGAGCGCTTTTCGCCTGCCCATTTGAGAGGTCTGGCTCCGGCCGGGCGTCTCGATATCGATTCGCAGGGACTGCTGGTGCTGACCCAGGACGGGCGCGTCGCCAAGCAGTTGATCGGCGAGTACTCGGCGATAGAAAAGGAATATCTGGTGCGCGTGAAGGGCAGCCTGTCGAAGGCCGGCCTGGCGCTATTGAATCACGGCCTGTCCCTGGACGGGGAGGCGTTGCGCACGGCGCAGGTAGACTGGCTGAACCGGGATCAGCTCCGTTTCGTTCTGCGCCAAGGCAAGAAGCGGCAGATCCGGCGCATGTGCGAACTGGTCGGCCTGGAGGTGCTTGGGCTGAAGCGCATCCGCATCGGCAAGGTGATGCTGGGCGATCTGCCCCAAGGTCAATGGCGCTATCTGCGGGCGGACGAGAGCTTTTAGCCGCTGGCTCCGTGCAGGATCAGCGGCGCGCCTTCATCGCGTGCGCAAGATCGCACAACTCCTGCAGGTGGCGGTCCGCGATGCCGCACGCGCGTAGGGCTTCCGCGGTGTGCAGCAGATAGTCTATTCCCGGACCCATCCGGCCGTGGCAGGTCATCAATCGCTCGATGATGGTTTCCGCCGGCAGCCGGCCCGCATACGCCGGGCTGGCGCGGTTGATGGTAAAGGCGATGGCGCGGAACTGGGTCTCGCCGTCGCTCACCCGCACCCAGCGTGGCACATAGGCGCCCAGCATCATCTCGCGCCGCCAGACCAGGCGCAGTTCGTGCTCGACGTGATCCGGCGCAATGAGGTACGCGACGCCGCGGCAGCGTCCGCCACGGTCCAGTCCCAGCACCAGCCCCGGCCGGTCCGGCGTGCCGCGGCCGACGCGCGACCACAGGCAGAAACTGCGGTGGTAGCCGTGGGTGGTGACCACGCGCTTTTCCTCGAAATGGAACAGAGGATTCCAGACCAGGGAGCCGTAGCCGAAGACCCAGCACTCTTCGTCGGTCTCCCGCGCTTCCATGATCTGCCACAGCGATTCTTCCAGCTCGGCGTGGCTGAGCAGATGCGGGCCAAGCGGCGTCTGCTCCAGCTCCTGGCGGGTGCGGTCGCGTTCGAGGTCGGCGCGTGTAAGGCTCATACCGCTTAAGCCTCGTATAAGCCCAGAGCCGACAAGAATGGCGAAAACGCCGATAATTTGAGAGTGTGCATCCGCGGGGGATTTACAAGGGGGGCGCGCCCCCCTTGTTCGTACGATAAGTGCTTTTCCAAGGCCGGAGACACTTTGTTTGTTGCAAGTTTGTCTTATTTAGAGTCTACGCCGCTTTGGCAGCCTTCTCCACCGGGGCGTTGAATTTGGCCAGCAGCTCGGCGCGCTGCTTTTCCGCCTGCTTGAGGTGACGGATCTTGACATGGCCATAGCCGCGGATCGCCTCGGGGATGCTGGCGATTTCGACCGCAAGCGCGTGGTTCGCCGGCGTGAGCCCAGCCAGCAACTGCTCCACCGTGGACGCGTATTCGGCAATCAGCGCGCGCTCGGTGCGGCGCTCTTCGGTGCGGCCGAAGATGTCGAGCGCCGTCCCGCGCAGACCCTTGAATTGCGCCAGCAGCCGGAACGCGCGCAGCATCCACGGTCCGAAGGTGGATTTCTTCGCTTCGCCGGTCTTCGGGTCCGGTTTGTTCAGGATGGGCGGCGCAAGATGGAACACCACCTTGTAGTCCCCCTCGAACATGCCTTCGATCTTCTGCATGAACGCCGGGTCCGAGTGCAGCCGCGCCACCTCGTACTCGTCCTTGTAGGCCAGGAGCTTGGCGTAATAGCGCGCCACCGTTTCGGTGAGCTTGGTGCCGCCGGCTTTGTCGACCTCCGTCTGCCGCACTTTTCCGACGAAGTCCTTGTAGCGCGCCGCGTACGCGGCGTCCTGGTAGGCGGTGAGCAAGTCCACGCGGCGTGCCACCAGTTCGTCCAGATTACGCGACAGGTGCTGGCTGAGGGGGATGACCTCGGCCGGGGCGGCAATCTTTTCCACGCGCGCCAGATCGACCGCGGCGCGCCGGCCCCAGACGAAGCTCTTGACGTTGAACTCGACCGCCACGCCGTTCAGCTCGATCGCCTTCTCCACCGCTGCGCCGGATACCGGCACCCAGCCTTTTTGCAAAGCGTAGCCGAGCATGAACATATTGGTGGCGATGGAATCGCCCATCAGGCTGGTCGAAATGCTGCCGGCGGAAACGAAGTCGACGTTGCCTTTGCCGCAGTTTTCGGCGATGTCTTGCTGCAGTTCGCTTCCGGGAAGCTGCCAGTTCGGGTTGCGCACGAAATCCGCGGTCGGCGCCGTGGTGGCGTTGATCACGGCGTGCGTTCCGGGCTCGCTCATCTTCGCCAATGCGTCCGGGCTGGCCGCGACCACCAAGTCGCAGCCGATCACCAGGCTCGCATCGCCGGTGCCGATGCGCGCCGCGTGCAGGTCTTCGGGCTTGTTCGCGATGCGCACATGCGACATCACCGGACCGCCTTTCTGCGCCAGCCCCGACATGTCGAGCACGGTCACCCCCTTGCCCTCGATGTGCGCGGCAACCGCCAGAATCTGGCCGATGGTAACCACGCCAGTGCCGCCGATGCCGGTCACGAGCACGCCGTAAGCGCTGTCTATGGCCGCCGATGCCGGTTCGGGCAGGGCCGGGAAATCGTCGGCCGACTTCGCCGCGGCCGCCTTGCCTTTTTTCAGGGTACCGCCCTCGACCGTGACGAAGCTGGGGCAAAAGCCCTTGACGCAGGAATAATCCTTGTTGCAGGTGGACTGGTTGATCGTGCGTTTGCGCCCGTATTCGGTCTCCAGCGGCTCCACCGACAGGCAGTTGGATTTGTCGCTGCAGTCGCCGCAGCCCTCGCACACCATTTCGTTGATGACCACGCGCTTTGCCGGATCGGGAAAGGCGCCGCGTTTGCGCCGGCGACGTTTTTCCGAGGCGCAGGTCTGGTCGTAGATGATGGCCGAAACGCCCGGCATCTCGCGCAATTCGCGCTGCACCGCGTCCAGGTCGTCGCGATGGCGCACGGTCACCCCCGGCGCCCAGTTGATTCCCGCGGGATACTTTTCCGGTTCGTCGGTGACGATGACGACAGGGTTCACGCCTTCGGCCGCGATCTGGCGCGAGATTGCCGCCGGATCGAGCGGGCCATCGTGTTTCTGCCCGCCGGTCATCGCTACGGCGTCGTTATACAGGATCTTGTAGGTCATGCTGACCTTGGCCGCGCAGGCGGCGCGGATCGCCATCAGCCCGGAGTGGTAATAAGTGCCGTCGCCGAGGTTGGCAAAAATATGTTTGGTGTTCGAGAACGGCGCCTGGCCTATCCAGGGCGCGCCTTCGCCGCCCATGTGGGTGAAGGTCGAAGTGCTTCGGTCCATCCATACCGCCATGAAGTGGCAGCCGATTCCGGCGGTGGCGCGGCTGCCTTCAGGCACGCGCGTCGAGGTGTTATGCGGGCAGCCGGAGCAGAAGTAGGGCTGGCGCAGCGTCAGCGCATGCGGCCGGGCCAGCGCTTTCTCCTTGAACTCGAGAAAGGCGAGGCGCTCACGGTAGCGTCCGCCCAGCTGCTGGTCCATGCCGAGTTTGGCCAGCCGGCCGGCAATCGCCTTGGCGATGAGCGCCGGTGAAAGTTCGTAACTTGCCGGCAGCAGCCAGGTTCCGGCGGGCTGACCCGCCGCATGGCTCCATTCACCGTTGTCGTCGAACTTGCCCACCACGCGCGGCGGCCGCTGGTCGCTCCGCCATTCGTACAACTCTTCCTTGATCTGGTACTCGATCAGCTGGCGCTTTTCTTCCACCACCAGGATCTCTTCCAGGCCCTGGGCAAATTTGCGCGCGCCCTGCGGCTCCAGAGGCCAGCTCATGGCGACCTTGTACAGACGGATGCCGAGGTCGCGCGCGGCGTTTTCGTCTATGCCCAGATCGCTGAGCGCCTGCATGGTGTCGCCGTAGGACTTGCCGGTGGTAACGATGCCCAGCCGGGCGCGCGGGGAGTCCCAAACGATGCGGTCGAGGCCGTTGGCGCGCACATAGGCAAGCGCGGCGTAGACCTTGTAGTCGAGCAGTCGCGCCTCCTGTTCCAGGATGCCGTCGGGCCAGCGGATGCCGAGACCGCCTGGTGGCAGCACGAAATCCGTAGGAATCTTCACCTGTACGCGATGCGGATCGATGTAAACCGAGGCGCCGGATTCGACCACGTCGGTGACGCACTTGAATCCGACCCACAGGCTGGCGTAGCGCGACATGGCGAAGCCGTGCAGGCCGTAGTCGAGATACTCCTGGACGTTCGCCGGATTCAGCACCGGGATGCAGCAGGCCTTGAGGATGTGTTCGCTCTGATGCGCCAGCGTCGAGGATTTTGCGGCATGATCGTCGCCGGCGAGCACCAGCACGCCGCCGTATTTCGAGGTGCCGGCGGCGTTGCCGTGCTTGAACACGTCGCCGCAGCGGTCCACGCCTGGGCCCTTGCCGTACCAGATGGAGAACACGCCGTCATACTTGGCGTCGTTGAACAGGTTAAGCTGCTGCGTGCCCCAGATGGCGGTCGCGGCCAGGTCTTCGTTCACGCCGGGCTGAAATTTGATGTGGTGGGCATCGAGGTGTTTCTTCGCCCCCAGCATCGACTGGTCGATTCCGCCCAGCGGCGATCCGCGATAGCCGGAAACGAACCCCGCCGTGTTCAGGCCGGCGGCAAGGTCGCTCTGGCGTTGCAGCATGGGCAGACGCACCAGGGCCTGGGTGCCGGTGAGGAAGACGCGGCCGGAGTCCAGCGTGTACTTGTCTTCCAGCGTGACATCTTTGAGGGTGGCTGGGGCGTTCATGGGTGATCTCCTTGCCGATGAACCGGTCGCCGCAGAATGCGGAGCGCCGCTTCTTTTTTTGACCGCTAGTATATGCCGCGGGTTCGGAAATATCTTGCCTTTATGTGCCTCGATAGTGGACGATCCCAGGTTGCAAGTAATGGCTTCGATGATTCACTTATCTGCTATCGGAAAGAATTCTGCATGAACACCTCCCAGGTCATGATCCAGTACCTTGCTGCCGCTGGCATCCGTCATATCTTCGGCTACCCGGGCGACCCCTCCGTAGAATTTCTGGAGGCGGCGCGCCGGGAAGGCATGAGCTTCGTCCTCGGCTCGCGCGAAGGCACCGCCGGACTGATGGCCGAGGCCTATGGCCAGCTCACGGGCCGTCCCGGTGTCTGCCTGTCGACGCTCGGGCCAGGCTCGACCAACCTCGTCAACGCCGTGGCGAACGCTTATCTCGATCGCGTCCCGATGCTGGCGATCTCCGGCCAGATCGAGCGCAAGCGCGAGCCCTATTTCACCCATCAGGTGATCGATCACAACCGCTTGTTTGCGCCAATCAGCAAATGGACGACGGCGGTGCAGCCGAACACGGTCGCTACAGTCATGCGCAAGGCGCTGAGGATCGCCTGCGCCGAGCGACCCGGGCCGGTCCACCTTACCACCGCGGCCGATGTGGTCGGGGCCGAAGCGACGGACAGCGAGCTCAAGCTGCCGCCGATGCGCGCGCGGCGCACAGCGCAGTTTTTTTCTGCAAGCGGTGCGGAATCCGACGCGGTCAAACTGCTCAAGTCGGCGCACCGGCCGGTGATTCTCGCGGGCATTTCGGCCGTGTGGAGCGGCGCGACCGAGGCGCTCGTGCGTCTGGCCGAGGCGATCGGCGCGCCGGTCGTCGTAGCCCCGATGTCCAAGGGCGTGATGCCCGAGGACCACCCGTTGTTTGCCGGCACGCTCGATATGGCGTGCAACAAATTCGTCTGGGATTTCCTCAAAAGCGCCGAACTGCTGCTTGCGGTCGGCTTCGATGCGGTCGAGTTGATCAAACCATGGCCCCTGAGCGCGCCGACGATTCATATCGATACCGTCCCGAACACCGACCAGATCTACCGGGCGGACCTGGAAATCGTCGGCGACATCCCGGGCATACTGGATTCGATTGCCGCCGCGTGTGGCGGTCTCGCGCGCTGGAGCGAGGCCGAAGTCGCCGCGCACCGGGGAAAGCTGAAGGAACGCTATTACGCCGGGCGGGTGCAGGATCATCTGAACCCGACCGACGTGGTCGACGTCGTGCGCGCCCTGATGCCGCGCGACACCGTGGTTTCGACTGATGTCGGATCGCACAAGCTGCTCGTCGGTCAGGGCTGGACAACCTACAGTCCGCGCTCCCTGCTGATGACCAACGGCCTGTCCTCGATGGGGTTTTCGCTGCCCGCTGCGATCGCCGCCAAACTGGTGCATCCGGAGAAGCAGGTGGTGTGCTTTGTCGGCGACGGCGGTCTGGCGATGGTCCAGGCCGAACTTCGGGTCGCAGCCAGCCTGAAAATCGACCCCATCGTCGTCGTTTTTTGCGACAACAGCCTGAACCGCATCGAGCTGAAGCAGACGGCGCGTCAATATCCGAGCTGGGGAACGGTGATCGATCCGACCGACATCGACATGCTGGCCCGCTCCATGGGCTGCGACGGCGTCGAGGTCGATAGTGTCCAGGCGCTCGAACGCGCCCTGGCCGGTCCCCGCGCCAAGGATCGCCCTCTGGTGATCGGCGCGAAGATCGATCCGGCGCAATATGCGGCACAGTTCTGATCGCCTTGGTTTTCAACGCAGCGCGGCGCTCCGACCAGCGTTGAACCGGATGGACAACGCAGGTGCGGCGCCTCCGTATTTCACGCGTCCGCTAGGCGCTTAACCAGCGGCGCAAGGCCGAATTCACTTCTGCCGTTCTTTCCAGGGTGGTGAGGTGGCCGCAGTCTTCGATGATTTCGAGCCGCGCGCCCTTGATGCCGCGGGCCATTTCCTCGTGCCGCGCAAGGGGTGTCAGCGCATCCTGCCGCCCGCACAGCACCAGCGTAGGGCAGTCTATGGAGGAAAGCAGCCCCAGGCTATCGGCGCGGCTCATGATGGCGTGTTGCTGGCGCACGAAAGCGTCCTTGCCGATATTGTTTGCCATGGACCTTATGCTGTCGGTGAGCGCACGCTCGGTCAGCCGCGCGGGGTGGACCAGCAGAGGCAGCAGCGTCTCGGTCACACGCGCGAATTCGCCGCTTTCGGCCCAGGCGATGAAGTCCATGCGCCGTTGCGTCTGCTGCGACAGTTCGGCGGTCGCGGCGGTATCGAGCAGCGCGATCCTGGCGACCCTGTGCGGAGCCTGGCGCATGATCTCGAGCGCAATGTAGCCGCCCATCGACAGCCCGGCGAGGGCGAAACTGGCGAAGGGCGCGTCGGCGAGGACGTCGCGGGCGACCTCGTCCATGGTGTTGGAACGGGTGTGGTCGGCGATCCAGATATCGGCGATATCGGCCAGGCCCTCGACCTGGAACCGCCAGAGCTGGGCATCGCAGAGCAGGCCGGGGATCAAAACCAAGGGGAATGTTTTCATGGGGATAGGTCCGAAAACGCTGAGTCGCCGGGTTCAGGGATTGGCTAGCAGCTCATTGTCATTTGCGGGACGGCGCGCAGGTGGGCCGCCCGCCCGGCAAGCGGGAGCGGAGGGAATCTTAGCATCGGCCGGCCAGGCCCGCGGCGGGCTGTATGCCGGTCGAGAGGCGCGCCGGGAGGCTTTTCGCGGTTGGTTTGACTGTGAAAGGGAAAAAGCGCATAATCTTCCGTTTCGTTCGGAGGGGTGCCCGAGTGGTTAAAGGGGGCAGACTGTAAATCTGTTGGCCTTGCGCCTACGTTGGTTCGAATCCAACCTCCTCCACCATGTTTTTTGCGGCGCGGGTTGGCAGTTTACAACGGGTAACGGAAAGGGTTCGGTCGTGAAACGCGGGTGTAGCTCAATGGTAGAGCAGAAGCCTTCCAAGCTTACGACGAGGGTTCGATTCCCTTCACCCGCTCCAGCGGAGCTGGCCCTGGGCCAATCGACTTTGAGTCGGCGATTTCGAATCGGCGGTTTTAAGTCAGAATCGGCCGTTGTAGCTCAGTGGTAGAGCACTCCCTTGGTAAGGGAGAGGTCGCGCGTTCAATCCGCGCCAACGGCACCATGGGTAGTGAGCAATTTGATCATCGATAAAGAAGGACAATCATCATGTCAAAAGCTAAATTTGAGCGCACGAAGCCGCACGTGAACGTAGGGACGATAGGTCACGTGGACCATGGGAAGACGACGCTGACGGCGGCGATCACGCTGGTGATGAGCCGGAAATTTGGTGGTGAAGCGAAGGCCTACGACCAGATTGACTCGGCGCCGGAGGAGAAGGCGCGGGGGATCACGATCAACACGGCGCACGTGGAGTACGAGACGGCGAACCGGCACTATGCGCACGTGGACTGTCCGGGGCATGCCGATTACATCAAGAACATGATTACGGGTGCGGCGCAGATGGACGGGGCGATACTGGTGGTATCGGCGGCTGACGGTCCGATGCCGCAGACGCGGGAGCACATACTGCTGGCGCGGCAGGTGGGGGTGCCCTACATCATTGTTTACATGAATAAAGCGGATCTGGTGGACGATGCGGAGCTGCTTGAGCTGGTGGAGCTGGAGGTGCGCGAGCTGCTCTCGAAGTACGAGTTTCCCGGGGACAAGACGCCGATCATCATCGGCTCGGCGCTGAAGGCGCTCGAAGGCGACAAGGGGGACATGGGGGAGGGTTCGATCTACAAGCTTTGTGATGCGCTCGATAGCTACATTCCGCTGCCGAAGAGG
>Ga0315281_10004110_pt1 | contig 21216 bp, 16 predicted proteins | sample YL17G07_0_MG_FD_204540 | JGI IMG/M metagenome (GOLD analysis project Ga0315281, IMG submission 204540) | Sediment microbial communities from Yellowstone Lake, YNP, Wyoming, USA - YL17G07_0 | ecosystem: Environmental > Aquatic > Freshwater > Lake > Sediment | place: USA: Wyoming | collected...
AATATGGATGTCATAGCATCGAGCCGCAACGTTGACCGTGTGAAGAGGGGAATCAAGGACCTGAAGGTCAACCCCAACAAGGTTACCGCCATCGAACTGGACGCCAACGATCCGAAGAAGCTCGACCAGGTTATGAAGAAGGAGAAGGTGGACTGCGTGGCGAACTGCGCATGGTACCAGACCAACCTGGGCGTGATGGATGTCGCCATGAAGAACGGTGTGCATTATACGGACCTGGGCGGATTCTTCGACACCTGCTTGAAGCAGCTCGAGCTGAACAAGAAATGGATCGATTCCGGGGCTAACGCGACCATCGGGCTCGGAAGCACGCCTGGCATGACAAATGTCGCCGGCGCGGCTGGCGCGAAGAAGCTCGACAAAGTCGATACTATCGACATATACTGCTCATGGGGGAACACGCTCCCTGTCAAGGAGGCCGGATGGCCCGGATACTCCGTCAGGACGGTAATAGATGAGTTCACCCAGCAGCCGGTCGCATGGCTCAACGGGAAGCACCAGGCGCAGCCGATACTCTCCGGAGAAAAGGAGGTAATCATGCCTGAGCCGATCGGAAAGGTGAAGTCGTATTACATCAAGCACTCGGAGCCGGCCACGATGGGCAAGGCGCTGAAGGCGAAGAATGTCACTTTCAGGATCGGGTTCCCGGAAACGGACCTTAATACATTCAAGACGCTCGTACAGCTCGGATTCGCCAGCACGAAGGCATTGAAGGCCGGCAGCAGCACGGTGTCGCCTCTCGACTACCTGACTGCGATGTACCAGAACGCCATCACCTCAGGCAGGGAGGTCCCGCCGAACGAGCCGTACGAATTCGACATGTTCAGGATCGACTGCTTCGGAGTGAAGGACGGCATGCCGTCGACGGCGACCTACTTCATCGAGACCTGGAACGACCCGAAGAGGAACGCCAGCTCGGCGAGGGACACCGCGGTTCCGCCTGCAATCGTGACTTACTGGCAGGCCATGAAGAAGATAAAGGAACCGGGAGTCTATCCGGCCGAAGTGACCGTCGAACCGATCGCCTTCTTCAAGGAGCTCGGCAAGAGGGGCATCAACGTGACAGAGCACTTCGACAAGGTAACGAAGTTCTTCTGAGAAAACCGTTAGGAGGGGTCATTCCCCTCCATTGTTACATTTTTCTTTGATGGCGGATACGCCGCCAGTCAAAATATGAAAATCGAGAAGGGGTTTAATTCCTGCTGTCCTAACAGGTGCTCTTCTTCATTTCCTTCATGCAACTGTCCGCGACGTTGAGTATCTGCTGGATGTTCTCCTCTGTGTGCGCCTTCGTGAGGAAGAACCTCTCGTCCGGGTGCGGTATGCCGAAGTATACGCCCCTCGCGAGGCCGCCGTAGAACAGCTGGTTCCACTTGTGCTCGCTCAGGCTGAAAGTCTCCCGCCAGGTCTTCGCGCTTGGGCAGTCGAAGTATACTTGCCCAAGGGGGCCGACGTAGTTCACGGTCCCGCAGAGCTTGTTGTCGGCGAGCAGGTCCTTCAGACCGTCGAACAGCATCTTGGATATCTTTTCCAGGTATTCGTAGGTGCCCGCCCTGCCAAGGATCTCGATGGTCTTCATGCCCGCCGCGAGGCTCGTCGGCTGCCCGTTGTAAGTTCCGACTTGCACTGCGTTGGTCATGCCCGCAGATACCTCTGCCGCGGTCCCCTGGGCCTTAGGCACAATGACATCCATGATCTCGCGCTTGCCGCCGATGCAGGCCATCTGGAATCCTCCGCCAGCAATCTTCGAAAGTGCCGTCAGATCCGCCTTGACGTCGAATCTCTCCTGCCCTCCGCCGTATGCGATCCTGAACCCGGTAAGGACCTCGTCGAAGATCAGGACTATGCCGAGCTTCTCGGTGATCTTCCTTACCTTCTTCAGGTAGTCGTCTCTCGGGATGATTAGGCCGCCCCCACCCATGACTGGCTCTATGATGACCGCGGCGAGGTTGTCCTGGTTTTTCTCTAGGATCTCGGCCGTCGCCTCAGCGTCATTGTAGGGGAAGACCTTGATCAGGTTCTCGGTGATGTATTTCGGGATGCCTGAGCCATAGGGCAGGCATGGCGGGTGCTTCGGGTCGCTGTTCATCTCCTTCTCAGTCAGGTGAAGCGCGTGGAGCGCGTAGTCGTGTCCGCCGTGATAGGCGCCCTCCGCCTTTGCGATACAGTCTTTCTTGGTGTATGCACGGGCAATCCTGAGCAGGTTCATCGTCGCCTCAGTGCCTGAGTTGCTGAACCTGCAGAGTTCCATGCTCGGGAAGGCTTTCTGGACCTTTTCGACGTAGTCGAGGGCTAGCTCGGTCGGGCATCCCAGGACGTCGCCGCCCTTGGTGACCCGCTCTATGACCGCTGCACGAACCTCGGGGTCATTGTGACCGAGTATGATACAGCCCATGCCGCAGATGCAATCGAGGTACTCGTTCCCATCCACATCGTAGATGTATTGCCCACGCCCGTGCGTGAGATACAGAGGGTACGGTGGAAAAAGGCGAATATTGCTCTCGGCGCCGCCTGCCAACTTCTTGCAGGCGCGTTCATAAATCTGCAACGATTTCGGGGTTTTCTTCATGTACTCTACGATGTGTTGGTCATCGGGCATTGGTACCGACCTCATTCCCGGTCCATGGAGCAAATAAACGGAAGCATGCCGGAGATCCTCCGACCGCTCGACTCAGTTGTGTCGCCTCATCATCTGAGGTGTCCAAACCGGGCAATTTCCCTCAAGACCCCCAATGTATAATAATCCTTCCTTTTTCAGATACTGGGTGGTTGTGAAATGTACGAAGAAGCATGAGCCGTTTCATCTTGGATTTCCCCTGCTTATATATCAAGGCTTTTTTTCTACGAAAAGCAGATTAAGGTGTCGAATGTGGTGCCTCGGACCATGTTTGGATTCATTTGTTGATTTCTCCACTCTTCCGATGCCCATCCGAGGGTTAGTTTTGCGAATATCGTATTGTTGAATGGCAAAGGGCCCATTGGGGGTGATATCGTTGAAATTCTAGATCCAAAATGGAAATACTTCGGCTACGGGATATCGAATTCGACGATGGATCGCGGTTGATCCTGATTTCGGCAATTGTCTATAGAAAAATATTTCGAAGAAGCGTTGGACGCCTCTTCGAAATGGTAGTTCGCCATACTGGCTCGGCTCAGTAGTTCTCGCCGAGCAATTCGAAGTAAGTCTGCGGGTGCAGGCAGGCCGGACACAACTTCGGGGCATCCTTCCCCTCGTGTACGTATCCGCAGTTCCTGCATTTCCATTTCACTGGCGCATCCCTCTTGAACACCTTTCCGCATTCGATGTTGTTAAGAAGCGCGCGGTATCGCTTCTCGTGACTCCTTTCTGCTATCGCGATCATCTTGAACGCGGCGGCAACTTCCTTGAATCCTTCTCCTTCGGCAGTGCATGCGAACTCTGGATACAGTTTCGTGTGCTCGAAGTTCTCCCCATCGGCTGCCTCCTTAAGATTCTCCAAAGTAGTGCCTATTACGCCTGCTGGATAGGTTGCTGTGATCTCTGCCGTCCCCCCTTCTAGGAACTTGAAGAATCGCTTGGCGTGCTCCTTCTCGTTGTCGGCAGTGTCGAGGAATACGGCGGAAATCTGCTCGAAACCCTCGTCCCTCGCCTTGGAGGCGAAATAGCTATACCGGTTCCTTGCCTGAGATTCTCCAGCGAATGCGGCTAGTAAATTCTTCTCAGTCTTGCTCCCTTTAAGTTTTCCCATGTTTTCACTCCTTTACAATAACGGTTTGAACAGCCATACCACGCACGGAAGGCAAAAACGCTCATTCGACCTTCTCGAATTGATCCTTGGATGCCCCGCAAACCGGGCATACCCAATCGTCCGGCAGCGATTCGAATGCCGTTCCAGGCGCCAGTCCGTTGTCAGGATCCCCTTCTGCAGGATCGTAAACATATCCGCAAACGATACATCTCCATTTGTCCATATCAAACGCCCTCTCCTTCAAAGTGTCCGATGACACCGTTTTCCAATAGGCTTTTGGCGTATTTCAGATTATCTGAGTCTGACTCTTGTCGAACACGATGACATGCAGCCGAACATGGTGGTGAAGAGCACAACCTTTGAGACGGCTTTCCCCTCTCACTTACTTGTATGAGGAATAGTCGCTGGCACCTAACAGCGCAAGGTTGTATTGCTGCACATGTTCGGAGCATAACTGCCTTGGAAAATTGAAAATACAGCGAGCGGGATAACCAGGAGCAGAGGGATGGGATATGAGCAAGAGCGCCGCCTCGGATAAGTGGTACTACTGCTATCTCCCTAACGGGATTGCAAACGGCGCCACGTCCCTGCTCATACCGCTTTTCGCGAAAGAGCTCGGAGCGTCGATCGGCCAGATAGGCATCATCGCCGCAATATCCTCTCTAGCGAGCATACCCGCATTCATGTTCTGGGGGCACCTTTCAGACAGGATCAAGAGGCGCAAGCCGTTCGTGGTCATCGGATTCCTCGGCCTGGCGCTGACGCTGATGCTGATGGGCATCAGCACCGGGGTCGAAGAATATTATTTGGCAAACCTGCTTTTCGGATTCCTTGTATCGGCGAGTGTGCCGGTTGCGACTGTTCTGATGATAGAGACCGTTTCGAAAGATCAATGGGCGAAACGGATAGCCGTCTTCAGCAAGATCGGCGGCATAGGATGGGTCAGCGGGCTCGTACTCGGGGCAATATGGCTCCAGATAGACTTCAACGAACTGTCAGTGGGCGGTGAGATGCGCACCCTGTTCGCGATAGGCGCGGCGCTCGCACTGGTATCGGCCATTGTTGCTTGGAGGATGATCAAGGAGCCGAAGAGCAGGCTGGAAGGAAAGCCCGGCCACATCTCCGAGCACCATTACATCACAATCGAGAAACTGAAGTACATGCCGATGAGGATGCTGCATGTAATCGAGTTCCGGAACCGCAAGAGGGAGGCGGGGGGATTCAGCAGAGAGCTGAAGATCTATCTCGTTTGCATATTCCTGTTGTTCGCGGGCTTCACGGCATTCTATGCGTTCTTCCCCATATTCCTGGTGGATGATCTCGGCATGCAGAGCTCGTCGATTTTCCTGGTGTACGTCGCATCCCAGGCCACGTCCGTGGCGTTCTACATGCGCGTCGGAAGGTGGGTGAAGGAGAAGGGCGGCAGGAAGATGCAGCTGATCGGTTCCGGCGCAAGAACGATACTCGTCCCCTCTTTCCTCGCTGTCGCGATTTTCGACGTGAATCCGTTGCTCGCTCTGACATTGGTATTGATATTGCACTCGCTGATGGGGCTGTGCTGGGCAATGATCAACGTGTCCGGATCGATGATCGTTTCTAGTCTGGCAAAGAGCGAAGGTCAGGGCGAAGCTTTCGGCGCTTACAATGCGGTGCAGGGGTTCGGCGCAATAGCCGGGCCGATCGCCGGGGGACTGATCTGCCAGTTCTTCGGCTACACCGCCGGTTTCTTCTCGGCATCCTTGTTCATTGTGTTAGGGATCATCGTCCTGCTCAGGCTCAGGGCGGACGCTAAATGACCGCGATATTGCAGTTTTTCTTATAAAACATAATGAACCATAGAAAGGATTATAATCCAATAGTTGGGTTAAAGTCGACTAAGGTAGTGAGATCGCGAAGAGTGTGCCTTATAGAGATGGAGAGTGCTTGAGCGTGCTGCCGCTCATGATATACCGAGCTCAGGGCGGTAGAAGACTCACGATGGAAGAGACGATAGCGTTTGTAGCACAGTATAAGGAGCACTGCGATTCATTGAAGAACGCCCCTATGGATAGGATTTTCGAATACACTGATGCCGCAAGCAGGCTGAGCTTAAAGAGCGAGGAAGTGTCGCCTCCTGAGATGGAACCGGAAGAGAGGAGGCAGCACGTTGCCAAGATTTTTGAGAGAATCGCCCGCGAAATCCGATCATGAATGATCGTCGGATGCGGCCTTGGCTTCATCCGTAGGCTGTTTCGGGCGCAATATTGCCCTGGATGACATCAACGCCAGAGTGATCGCGACTGCGGCAAGGGCCACTGCAGGGGCGATGAATACGAACCATGGCAGAGTATCCTGTGATCCGACGGCTTGATCCTCCCAGTCTGTCGCCTGTTGCGAATCTTTGCCGGTCGCCGGGCCAAAGTTGTAATCCCCGCCGACTGATGCCAGGCTCGCCAAGACAAGGAACACTATCAATATGGATAGGATCCAGGAAGAGGAGAGCATGACGATCACCCTGGTGTTCTCGTTGGGGGAGATCAGGTCGCGCGCTTTCCACGAGAGCCCGTAATACACGAAACCGTGCTCCTCGTACCTCTTGACGAGCCCGCCCTCCTCGAGCTTCTTCAGATGCCTGTGCACGGCTGCCTTGTCGATATTGAGACTCTCCGCTAGCTGCGTCACGGTCCTCCTCATGGGCTGCAGCGACCTCAGTATGTCCAGCCGTGTGTCAGAGGCCAGTGCGAACAACGACTTCTTATCTAGCTCGACGCGCATCCTAGGTGCTCCGATGCGTGGGATAAGTGCCTCCTTGAACATTAATATCGCCTCACGAAACCGCGCCTCATCCCGCCAGTGCCTCGGCTCCGGCCACCGATCCGTATTCCCAGAAGTAGTAAGGCTGCTCACAGTAGACCAGTTCGCTGACCTCGGAGAGGTCCGATATCAGATTCGTCTTGACTGTTGTATCAGAAACAGTGTAGAGGTAGTTGCCGATGTACAGCGCCCTGTCGGAATCAGACCGGTAATACCCGGAGTTATTGTGGGCGATTATCCCCCTGAGAGATATGCCTGATTCGACCGAGACCTTGAAGACATAGAACCCTGAGGATGAATTCCAGTGTTCATAGTCATAGACGGACATAGGTATGACTAGGAGCTCCTTCTCGGCGTCGAACAAGACTGCTTTGTGCTCCCAGCCGGCGGTCGAATAGGAATTGTTGCCGACCAGGTAGGTACTGACTTCGCTCGGGGCGGTTGGATCCGAGACATCATAAAGAGATATCTTCGCGCTGCTTCCCTCGCTCCCGATGCCCATGATATGACCGGAATCGACCGGGTGGAGGTATGTAGAGAAACCAGGGACCGTCAGTTCGCCTAATATCTTGGGAGCATCTGGGATGCTGAGGTCGATCACGAAAAGCGGGTCGACCTGCCGGAAGGTAACGAGGTAAAGCGCGTCTCCGACGAAGCGCGATGACTGGATCGTCTCGTTCACTGCGATGTCCTCGATGGAACCGACCATAGTGAGGTTTGAATCGAGCACATAGACAGCGTTCCTCCGGTCCAGCCAGTCTCCGCTGCTGGTGGCGACTCGGAGATATCCGTTCCTCTCGTCCATCGAGAACTGGTCGAGGAGCAGCCCCTTGACGCTGCCCTTTGCGGATATATGCATAGACAGCCCGTCCACGTCGACCTTGTATATCTTGGTGGTCGGAGTGTTGTCTTCACCGGCCATCGTCCGAGATGCAGCGTCGGTGAAGAGGATGGCCGGCATCTCAGGCCATTTGACCATGGTCAGGAAAAGGGAGTCCGGAGACATGTATATCGTCGAAGCCCAGCCGGCGACTATTGACTTGGATTTCGACTTAAGCTCGTGCACATCTACGGAAAGTATGTTCAGGAAATACCCTGCATCCTCCGTCTCCGGGTCATAATGTATCTCCCCTGCAGGAATCGCGCGCATCTCGCTTCCATCCGATGTCTCAGGCACGCCGTATCCTCCATCCGCATCCTTCTGGATGTAGAACTGGGATATCGAGTAGATCACGCCGTCCTGCATTCTGGAAGTGAGGGGGTATCCGGAGATGCTGAACGTTTTTATCGGTGAAGGGGAGACGACCTTACTGACATCGTAAACGATCATCATCGTCTGCTCGGCGCTGTTCACGGCGGATATGCTGAGAGTCGTGTATCCTCCGTCATAATAGCTCGACCAGAGGTAGAAGTAGCAGATGACGATCAGCTTGTCTTGAAGCAGATAAAGGCCGTTAATCGAGATATCCATGTAAGAAGCGTTGGCGCGTTTTACGGTCGCATTCGCTTGACCCATAAGGTCGCTAGCTTCGATTGTGGCGACAACTGACATGTTGTTCGGCGGATATGCCCTTATGATCGATATCGAATTGTGCGAGGCCGAATAGATGAATTCACCATCGGTCTTCACTAGGTCCGCTTCGTCTATCCCTTCGACCTGGACGTTCGTCTTGGAATAATCGGGTGCGAGCGCGGAGGTTTCGTCCTGCTGACCTGTGCCGCCCTTCATGAGTTCTCCTCCGTAGAAGAGCGAATCTTGGCCGTTCGAGGCTCTTTCTAGGAAGGAGGATAGCTCGTTATAGCTGGAGAATGCGGGCATCTTCTCCTGGCTCTGATTGCCAAGCATAAGAGTGGCCGATATTCCGGCCGTCACACCGGCCATGGCCAGTATCAATCCGACGAGTATGGCTGATTTACCGTGCATGTTTTCACTCTTTTAATCACCGGGATGGTATATGAACGCCTTTTTCCCGTTGACATAAAAATCAACAGGCACCTGCTGGCATAGAAAAAGGAAGAGCCACTGGAGGGAATCGAACCCTCGACCTACGCCTTACCAAGGCGTCGCTATATGGCGGGCGGGGGCGAATGCGCCCCCGGCCTACCGCTAAGCCACAGTGGCACGGCCAGTTGGCATCAATGAATCATATACTATAAGGTTTTCCTATCTCGGAGACGAAGACAATAGCATGGGGCGGTAAACTCACCTATGTTTTATAATTCGCCTTGGCGATAAGTCGCGCATGAAGAGGTCCCTCAGCGGGCTTGATCTCATTCCTGTCGTAAAGGAGCTGCAGGCCATCGTCGAGTCCCGCATAGACAAGGTCTACCAGCCTAGGAAGGACGAGATCGAGATGTCCATATCCACGAGGGGCGAGGGCAAATCCAGGCTCAGGGTAAAGCTGACTGGATGGATTTGGCTCGGAAAGCCAACGGCAGAGATGCCGATGTCCCCCTCTTCGTTCGCCAGCCAGCTCAGGAAATACATATCGAACGCCAGGATAACGGCAGTCGCTCAGCACGGGTGCGACAGGATAGTTGAGCTGTCGCTGAGGAAGGATGTCGAAAGCACCCTAACATTCGAGCTGTTCGGAGACGGGAATGTCGTCCTGTCTTCCGCCGGCGAGATAATCGCTCTTCTGCGGCGCAAGAAGATGAAGCACAGGGAGCTGAAAGCAAAAATCGCCTACCAATACCCACCTGAGGCATTCGATCCAAGATCCGCTGACATGGAGGGGTTCCGCACCATTCTCGCGTCCTCCAGCGCGGACATCGTCCGCACGCTCGCGACCAAGGTCAACCTCGGAGGCGACTACGCGGAGGAGATCTGCCAGAATGCCGGCGTCCCGAAGGACGCTAAGGCGGCTGGAATCGAATCTGCGCTTGTTGACAGGATATGGGAGGAGATCGGGAAACTGATTGGAAGGCTTGAGTCGGATCCTTCGCCGCGAATCGCCTATGAGAACGGCAAGCCGGTTAGCGCACATCCCATTGAGCTGCTTTCAGACGGCAATAGGGAAGCCAAGCGATTCTCGAGTTTCTCCGAGGCAATCGATGAGTACGTCGCGAATATGCCAGAGGAGGAGCCGGAGGTTGAGGCGGAGAGCGGGGAGAGAGGCAAGCTCGAAAGGACCCTGTCCTCCCAGAAAGAGGCCATCGGAAAGCTAAAACCCGATATCGAGGCAGCACAGAGGGCCGCGGACTTCCTGTTTGCCAACTACGGGCAGGTAGAGGGAATGCTCAACAGGGTAAAGGAAGGGATCGGCGCTGGCGAGATCCCGCCCGGCATAGAGATAATAGACAGGGCCAGGAGCAGATTCAGGATATCCATTGGCGATATCACTTTGATACTGAATTGGAAGAAGAATGTGACCGAGAATGCGCAGGAATTCTATGATGGCGTTAAGAAGATGCGGGGTAAGCTGGAAGGCGTTGATTCCGCCATAAAGGACACCCTCGACAAGATCGAGCGGCTCAAGAGGGAAACGCTTTCAAAGAAGGCCGAGAAGAAGATCCGCGCCACCAAGTCTGGCGGGGAATGGTACGAGCGCTACAGGTGGTTCGTTTCATCTGAAGGGGCAATAGTTGTCGCCGGCAAGGATGCGAAGGGCAACGACCAGCTCGTAAAGAAGCATCTGCAAACGGGCGATAGGTATGTCCACGCAGACATTCACGGAGCCCCCAGCGTGGTTGTCAAGCAGAAAGAAGGGATGACGGAAGCGACCTTGAGAGAGGCCGCGATATTCTCCCTGACCATGTCCAAGGCCTGGAACGCCGGGATAGGCAGCGGGTCGGGCTATTGGGTCACTCCGGAACAGGTCAGCAAGACGCCGGAGAGTGGGGAGTCCCTCGCCAAGGGGGCATGGATCATAAGGGGGAAGAGGAACTACTTCGAGAGACTGGAGCTGAGGCTCGCCGTCGGCATATGCGACTTCGGTAAAGGGAGTCAACCTATGTGCGCCCCGGTTTCCGCAATGGCCAAACACTGCAGAGGATACATCGAGATATCCCCAGGAGATATACCCAAGGAGACCGCCGCAAAGGAGCTCGCGAAAAGGCTCTCTTTGGGTGTAGATGAGCTCAGGCCGATAATGCCGCCTGGCGGCATTGCGTTCATCGATGTGAGACAGTCTTGAGCGCCCGAGCCGGGATTCGAACCCGGGTCTGAGGCTTCGCAGGCCCCTAGGATATCCAAGCTACCCCACTCGGGCGCGTTCGAGAGCATGGGTTGCTCGTTGAAATAGGTTGTCGTATGTCATAAATGTCACACTGGAGAAGTGAACCGTGGGCGTTTTTTGATGTGCGGACCGAATTCTACGCTTCGGTGTTCTTCACGACGGTCCTTGTCACGTAGCCTGCGATCCTGTTGCGCATCTTCTTAGTGGTTACGTCGGCTAGTTCGACGACTACTTTCTTGTTTGTCTCAAAATCGAGGGTGAATCGGTCCGGGAATTTCCTGACTAGTTCCTCTGCGATTCTCTTGATGTAGGTCGGCCTTATTTTTCCCAACAGATCACCGTGCATCCTTGGCCAAGAGTAACCCCATATATATGGATTATGGAAAATCTGCTTCCATTCCTGGCAGGCAACAAAGCGATTGCAGTTCAAGAAAATATATAAAATTGGGTTTTGAGCCGCGCGCCCTTTTGACGCGCGGCTCCTCAAAGGTTTTCCGATTACTGGACCCAGTACTCGATCAGTGGCGCGCTCGCCTTGTGTAGCCAGGTCAATCCCGGTTCCGTGTAGTATTCCACCATAGGAACGAATGGCCCGACCATGACCAGATCACCGGTGCCCTTGTCGACTACGGAAGTCCCTGGGTAGCAACCTAGCGGGTGTACTGTCGCATTGCCCCACTTCTCATTTATCAGTATCCATTTGTCATAGCCTGAGGCGGTGCGGTCGTTAAGTTTAGTTGCGTCGCCAACGAACCCGACGGGCGCTATTCCGGATACGACGGTTCTGGGCCGCTCTATTATCAGGCTCTCACCGACATCGAGATAGACGATATTCGGGGACTGGTCTGCTGCATAGCCTAGTCTGGGCCAGGAAATGCCTGCAGGATCCCATGAATCGAAGGTTGCGCCATTGTCATACCAAAGATCCATTTCTGACCTGTTGCAGGTGCCTACTCCGGTCGTTTGGGCGTAGTCGATGCGGAGCTGTTCCCATCTCCAAGCTGCCGTATTTGCAGGGACATTCGGGTCAGCCGACTTCTGCGCACGCCAAGCATATGGGCTGCCAGCATCGAAAGTGATGTCCGCGCTCACGTCGTCTATGTTGCCGCTCATGGAGAATCGATCATAGTAGGGCTCCCATGGGACGATGCCCTGCGGAGTGCCGTTCGGGTAGTTCCAGCCGCTTGACACGCCGCCCCAATAGAGCCACCGGGCCAACAGGGTATCTTCACCATAGCCGACGCGTTCGATGGTCATGGTGATAGTCCCGTCGTAGTTGTTTCGCAGCTTGTACATCGAGCCGAAATGGCCCATGGACCAAGAATAGGTGTCATCGCAGGATTTGATGTCCAATCTGCCTGCTATGCTCTCGCTGCCGCCTTCGTCGACCATGAAGCCTTCTGTCTCCCATAGGCTCATGACGGTCTGATTCTTAGCCTTGTATTCAGTCCAGTTTATCCATTGCCACCAATCTATTGGATCGGTGGTGAAGTTGTAACTAGGCATGCCGATCATCTGCCATGCGGCAGACTCGTCCATTGTGATGTCTATCGTCGTCCAACTCTCCCAGCCATCATATGCAGACCTAGCTGCAGAGTACATAGAGAATTGCGTCGGCAGGCCCCAAGTATCTATATCATATGTGCTGAACTGTAAGTTGTTCTGAGGATATTTAGGACTACCACTTAGTTGGTTGTTCCACCACCAGAATTCGCTGAGATTCATATAGTAGTATTCCCAAGTGAATGATACCTGCCCGCCTGTGCCTGTGTTCAACCTCGGGAAGAACATCATACTCGCCATATTGACTTCCGAAAGGTTCCTAGCCTCCACATGCATGTAGTCAGTTGTATCAATATTGCCGCCTATCTTGGGACCGACCGATAGGTATTCATGCAGCGCCATTGCCTCGAACCTCAATGGATAGTCGCCCCACTTCCCTCTGATTGAGACGTCCCCACTCCAGTAAACATCATCCATGTTGGGGTAGATGTAAACGTCTTCGTCAGACCCTAGTGGCATCTCCCCTAGGCCGTAGACCGTAATCTCGACCGTGCGATCCGCCACTGTCGCATGTTCATACCACTTGATTGATGGATCTCCTTGGACTTCGGCGGATATGTTGTGATTAGTCTTATTCGTGCAGGAAATGACAATGCTCGCCTTACCGCCTATCAGGGAGACTGTAGCAGGCAGACCGGTCCAGCCGCCCTTGTCGGCAGTTACCTCGATTGTGCTGGTGCAACTTGACACCAGGGCGCCCGCGCCATCCACAGCTGAGATCTTAAGCGTGGTAGTCTCTCCTGGGAACAGCGAGTGTCTCCCAAGTTCGAGAGATAGACTTGAAACTCCAGTAGCCGATATGTATATCCTAGAGGTAGACACAGGGCTCGTATAGCCCTTATCATCCTGTGCCCTGAGTTCTACATCGTAGGATCCAGGTGCGGCCCATGAATGCGTTACTTGTGCGCCGCTTTCCGGTGGAGAACCGTCATCGAAGTTCCACGTATAGTTTACAATCGTCCTCAGCGGGTCGGTGTGGTATGATGCCCCCCGAGTCTTGTAAACTGGATTGCCACTTGCGTCCTTGCAGACTTCCATTTCGACTCCAATAGCGGACAGGGCAACGACCTTGCCTACCGTCGACTGGTCAGGCATTATGATCTTTGCAGATATATTCGTCTGCACCGCCGTTATCTGGCTGACCTCTGCGGACCAAAGGCCGTCGGCATCACGCACGCTGAGTGTCACGTAGTAGTTGTCCATTGTCGCGTATTGGTGAGTTGTAATACTTTGCCCCACTCCCAATGTGGCAGTATTGCCATCTCCGAAGTTCCATTGGTACACTGCAATCGGGTCATCGTCGTATGAAGCGCTAGCATCGAACACCGTTGGTTCGGTAATCATTGTGAACCTCTTCAAGGTGAAGCTAGCCGTCGGGGCTGAGTTGGGCCAATATGTCGCGCCATAACCATTCCCCGTAAGGTCGCTTGAACTGATGTTGACAAAACTGCATACGAGGGATCGTACCCCCCACCATGAATTACCAGTCGATACAACGTCGGTGACGGTCGGGTCTATGCAGACTCCTTCAAATATTCCATCCCCGCCGTTATTTGATGTACTTGTGCCGCCGTAGACCAATAGGTCTCTGCAAGCAGCGGCATAGATACCAGTCATGCTGTTGTAATCGGCAGTTGCACCGTCGATTGTCGCTGGCGAGCTGTCCCTCAAGTAGATGCCGTTCCAGAGGTTGGTAGACATCGAGCCACCGATTATGGCCGCATTCGGTACCGCCACGAGGTGTACTCCATTCTGCCCGTTGCTATCGGCGGTAACAGAGGAGATGGTAATCGAGTTTGTAGTGACAAGTAGGAATAGGCCGTTCAGACCGTTCGATGAGACGTCGATGTCATTCAATATGAGATTCTGAACGCGTGAAGAATATATGCCGTTCCCACCAAAGTTGCCGGTGAATGTGCTGGCATCAACACTGATATTCTTGCCGCTTTTGATGTACATACCGTTGCCGTCATTGGTTGTAGCAGCGCAACTGGACATCATGACGTCATCGCATTTTTCCAGAATGAAGCCGGTTGATGCATAGAGGTTGCCAATAGACCGATCATTAATGAGTGTAGCAAACGTGCAATATCTTAGTGTGATGCCGGCCCGGAAGGCTCCGTTGGCTGAGGCTTGGCTGTTAAGGATTTGGGGGTTATCACATAGTACCAAGGATACGCCGCTTCTGAGGTTGCTAAAGAACTCCCCTCCGGACAAGGTCAGGTTCGAGCAACGGGTGGCGGATATGCCATCATATCTATTGCTTTGTGCCTGCAACGTGGATGGAGTGGCGTCAGTTCCAGACACATATGCATTTGGATCACCATAAAGAGAGATGCCGTAATATTTGTTGTTGTTTGCAATCGTATCTGTTATCTGTACACCGATTGAGTTTCTCACATTTATGCCGATATTTAAATTGTAATTCGCAATGACGTTATTGATAGTTACATCCTGGCAATCACTGACGTATATCCCGGTTTTGGCCGACGAAATGTCGCAGTCGGCTAGCGAAATGTTCCTTGAGTTAGTGATATGCATTCCGAAGGTGTTGACGTAAGCTATTAGTGCTTCTGTATTTAGCACGCCTGTGATATCGATGTTGTCGCAGTCTTGGATCAAAAGGCCAAGCACTACGTTGTCAGTAAAGTCAGCCATGCCATACAGTGGCTCGTATGCTCCACCCTGAATAGCCATGTTACTGCATGACGTCAACATGACGCCGTTCCAATTACCTTGGCTGACAACGCCAGTTATCAAACCATTCGAAACATTGGTCAGTTCCATCCCATCGTATAAGTAATAGAAGGATAGGGCGAGGTTCACGCTGCTAATAACAAAGTAGACATCCGTGTTGGCGATGGTTATTCCGACCTCAGCTGAGGTGTCAATGTCGTAATCCGCGATTATATACGGGTTACCAAAGCTGCCGTCCCCGGCCCATCCCTCCCCCGATGCCTGGGCTGCGAAATCAGCATTCCCATCGATGTGGATCGGCGCATGCGCCACGCCGAACGCGGCGGCATTCCCTGCAACAATCGATAGTGGTATGATTCCCGAAACTACCATCAAACACGCGATTAGCAACGATTTACCTAGCTTTCTTGTCTCTCTCATGAGAACCCCCCGAGAGGTTATCGAGATGGGCATTCACCCATATATAAGTTATACCGTGCGCGCGAGAATTCAAGGTTATTCCGGCAACATCTCAAGGAAGGCCGATTTGCCGAGTCCGTTGGTGCAATCCGAGGAGAATGTGTCCGCGGGATAATGCAGATTTTTTGACGAAATGCGGATGCCGGGATTTGAACCCGAGTTTGAAGCTTGGGAAGCTTCAGTCCTAACCAGCTAGACTACATCCGCATCTGAACGAAGGGCGCGCCGAGGTCACTTTATCGTCTCGAGCTGGCTGATGATGTTCCAGATGAGCGTCCTGGCATGAATAGGGATGTTGGGATCGTTCGCCAGTTCGTCCAGAATGAAGATCGCACTCGCGCACCTGACATCCAAGGCATCGGTCTGCCTTAGCAGGCGCTCCTTGGAGTCCGCGGCCCCGCGCCTTATGTTTCGTGGGACTGAAGTGTCCTCGGAAAGCTGGTCTAGTATGTCGACAACCTGTCTTGTCCTTGTTTCTGAATCCATCGCTCTCACCGCCAGCCAATTCCGGTCTAAACCCCTGCTGAGCTCTGTCAAGGCCGATGAAGCAGGGGGCTTTTAGCTCTTTTGTTCATCGCTCCGGAGCTTGCCCCGCTCCTTGAATGTCGTCACGACCATAAGCGTACTTGTGTCCCTTACCCCGTCGATCTTGGAAAGCCTTTCGACGATGAAGCTCTTGAGAGAGTCATAGTTCTCGAAGCTTGCCTTCGCGATGAGGTCGGCGTCCCCGGTCACGAGGAAGAGATCCTCGATCTCTGGCAGAGCGGCGACCCTCTCGGCGATGATGTCGGCCTCCTTCGTCTCGACTTTCATCTGGATGATGCTCTTGACCTTATCGTCACCGTAGTACCGGGAGATGACTCCCTCGTAATCGCTATTTTCCCCGCCCATACCACTGCCTCCTATCGGCCAGCAAACAATGTCGGCGCCTGACACCTCGTATGTTATTGCGTCTTATAATGCATGCGCTCTGCTAGAAAGGTAGATGAGGTAGCGCGGTCAAAGCTGGGCGGATTCGAACTCCTCTTGCAGGTCGATGATCACCTGCTCGAGTATCTCCTCGAGGCTGGAGCTGCGGTACTCCCTCAGACCCCCGAGCTCGCTCTGCACACGTGCTATGTAATTCGCATCGCTCTTCAAGAATTCGACATTGCAGAGTAACTCTTCCATCCCGTCTTCACCCCGACTGGGCGCGGCCATCGTGGGATTCTTTGCCATCCTATTTGGCGCAATGCATGAGTTGTATTAATGATTTATGGCTGGGGGCGAAGTCTCATTTCTCCAGCGCCGCGCAGATATCGCAATAGAGCTTGGTGGCTTCGGCCACCTCCCGTAAATCCACCTTCTCATCCGCCCTGTGCGCCATTGTAGGATCCCCTGGCCCGATCGCAAGGAGCGCGCCATTGCTCTCGCTGTACTTGACAAGCTCGGTCGCATAGGCTATGTCGATCATCCCTATGCCCGGGCGAAGCTCCCTGACCTTCCTTAGGACTGCCGAGCCTTCCGACACGACTATGGACTTCAGTTGGTGGGTGATCTGAACATCCAGCTCCGTGCCGGCTAGCCTGCTGCTCACGATCTTGAATGCGTCCATCGGTTGGATCTCCGGCGGAGTCCTGATGTCTATCTCTGCGACGCAGTGATCCGGGATCACGTTGACCTTCTCGCCCCCCCTCATGACGCTGATGCTGAGGGTCATGTTGCCTATCGGATCGTCCGGCAGCTTGGTCATTGGGATCAGATTCCCGAGGGCGGACAGCATCTTATGGACAGCGTTGTCCCCCTCTTTGGGCATCGCGGCGTGTGCCGATCTGCCGGTCGCTATGAGCCTGATCTGCAGCAATCCCTTCTGCCGCGCCCCTATCTTGTTGAGGGTTGGCTCGCAGACTATCACGGCCGGAGCGGCGGAGACGGCCTCGTGCTTGGCGATGCGGTCTGCCCCCTTCATGCCCGTCTCCTCGTCCGTTGTGAAAGCTAGCGAGAGCGGCACCTCCGTGCCGGAGAGCTCCTCTGCCGCGAGGAGCATCGCCGAACAGCCCCCTTTCATGTCGGCCGCCCCTCTGCCGTATAGCGTGGTGCCGCGCAGCTCGCCCTGCTTGGCCGTCCACCCCTCACCGAGAGGCACGGTGTCCAGATGGCCTGATAGTAGTACTCCGCCTGAGCCTTTGGTGGCCAATATGGCGGGGTGTCCGCTCTCCCCCATGACCTCACACGCGAAGCCCCATCCCTCTAAAGACCTGAGCACCTGCTCGGTTATCTCCCTCTTGTCGTCGTGCGGTCCGCTCGGGATCAAAATGAGCTTCCTCAGAAGCTCCGCGACCTTTCCCTCTGAAACGCCGTGATTCGTATCCAATTCATCACCGCCTGTGCTGTACTTTCAGCCCTTGCCCGAGCTCAGCTGTCGCGCCAATTCCACGACCAGCTTGATTGCATCATTGATGTCTTTCAGGCTGACCGCTTCCGTTGTAGAATGGGTGTTCCTCATGCCGACCCCGATCGGGATGACTGCCGAACCGGATTCCTGGACTGCGGTGGCGTCGGTCGTTCCCCCGGCGACGACCTCCTGGAACGGTATCCTTTTCGCCTTCGCCGCCTTGGATGCCATATCCCGCAACGCCGGGGAGGCTATTGACATTGAATCGAACAGCCTTATCACTGCCCCGCCGCCCAGAATTGCGGGCTGCAGGTGCCCCTCATCAACGCCGGGAGAGTCTCCCGACGAGCAGGTGTCGACGACGATCACATAGTCCGGCCGGAGAGTGTTCGCAATGACCTTGGCGCCCCTCAGCCCCATCTCCTCCTGGACGCTCCAAACGAATGTCAGGCGCCCGGCGCCATTCCGCCCCCTGAGTTGCTCGAACGCCTCAATCAGGATCGCACAGCCTACCCTGTCGTCGAGCGCCCTTCCCGCAACCATGTCCTTGCCGATTCGGACCATGCCCTTCTCGAAAGTCACCGGGTCGGATACCTTTATGCCGAGCGCCTCTGACTCCCTCTTCGACCGCGTCCCGATATCGATGCGCAGCTTGTCGAACGGGGTGGTCTTCTTCGCCTCGTCCGGATCGACCATCAGATGCGGTGGCTTTATCCCGATAAGGCCGTTGACGGGACCCTTGGCCGAGTGTACAGTGACTTTCCTTGAAACAAGGATCCTGTCATCAACTCCGCCGACCTTCCTGAACCTCAGCGAGCCATCGCCTTCGATCTTCGAAACCAGAAGTCCGACCTCATCCATATGGGCGACGAGCGCGACATGGGGGTGCCCTCCGCCGATTTCTGCGATGAGGTTTCCTATATTGTCTATAGTACGTTCCTTTCCCAATTGCAGCCTCGAGATTATGTAGTCCCTCACCGGCACCTCGTTGCCCGATACGCCGGGCAGCCCGGTCAGATCGCTCAGTAGCTCGAACATTTCATCACACCATCTTATTTCTTCAGGAATGGTTTTTCGACGACTCTCGCCTCGACGTTACGCGTACCTACCTCGTAGAATATCTTAGTGCCGGGGGCCGAGTGTCTGGCCGGCAGGTAGCCCATGCCGATGCCGAGGTTCAGGGAAGGGGACATCGTGCCGCTTGTCGAACGGCCTAGCTCCTCGCCGGCACCGGAGAGCAGGCGATACCCTTCCCGCGGGATGCCTTTGCCAACGGATTCGAATGCTGCCAGCCTCGAATAGTCCTCCACTTTTTGAACATCGAGCGATCCCTTTCCGATGAAATCGTGATCCCAATCCACCGCGAACTCTGCGCCCGCCTGCAGCGGGGTCTGCGTCCCGTCGAAGTCATGCCCAGAGAGCAGGTAGCACATCTCCAGCCGGAGGGTGTCCCGCGCCCCAAGGCCGGCCGGTTTGACCGAGAATATCTCGCCTGTCCTCAAAAGCTCGTCCCATACGAATCCGGCGTCTGCGGCCGAGGTGAACAGCTCGAACCCGTCCTCCCCCGTGTATCCGGTCCGGGTGACTACCGCAGCTATGCCGTTCGAATCGTCCTCTGTCACCTGCGAGATCGGCTTGCTCCAATCGAACAGAGTCTTGTCGCCCCTGCGGCCGTGCGGGAACCTGAGCATTGTGAAAGCACCATGATACCTGCCGAGGGTCGTTGCCGAGGGATCGACAATCTTATCAATCAGCGCCGAAGCTTTTGGCCCCTGCACGGCGATGCAGCTATACTCGGATGTCAAGTCGACAAGCTCCAGCGAACCGGCCTTCTCGGCCATCCAGCGAAGGACTTTCGTCCGCATTGAAGCGTTGCAGACCACGAAGTGACAGTCCTGCGAGACCTTGAGGGTGATCAGGTCATCGATGATGCGCCCGCCGTCGTCCAGCAGCAGCGCATAGATGCATTTTCCGGAAGAACGCTTCACGACGGATCGCGTCAGGAGCTTCTCGAGATCGGCGCCGGCTCCTCTCACCAGGATCTTGCCCATATGCGAGACGTCGAAGAGTCCGACGGAACTCCTGACCGCGAGATGCTCGTCCTTTATGGACGAGTACCAGAGCGGCATCTCCCATCCTCCGAACTCGAACATCCTCGCGCCGGCCGCGGTATGCCTGTCGTAGAGAGGTGTGCGGGCTGCCATCGTTGGTAGAGAGGCCTCCGCCCCTAAAAGAAGTTCCCCGGCATCAGCGGTATCTGTCGATGAGTTCGTTCATGTCGTTGTCTACGACCTTCGGCTGCAGGGATGTGCTCTCCAGACTCTCGACGTTCCTCTCCAGCAGCGCCATCTCCTTGTCGCTCAAGGTATTCTGACTTATGGGTATGAGGATCAGCGATTCGCTCTGCATGACTTGCTCGTTGATCAGCTCGGTGAACTTGAGGACCTGCTGGAAGCCGTTGTTGATCACAAGATACTCGATCCCGTCGATCAGGCTTATCGACTTCTTGTGCTTCTCGATGAAGGAGGATATCAGCGTTGCGAGCGCCCCGATGTCCGTCGGGTTGTGGTTGCCCTTCCCAGGCGTCTGGCTCAGCCATATCATCTTTGTATTCGGCAGGTCGATCGTCTCCTTGACGCGGTTCGGGTGCTGCCTGGTGATGCAAAGACCGGGGAGGCCCATGCCTACTGCCTTTTCGAATAGCTTGAGGGAGACTGCGGGCTTGCGCTCCTTCACGAGGTAGATCGATCCCGCCTTGAGGCGGACCGACTTGGTGCGACCTTCATCCTTACTCAATTTCCTCGACCGACCCGAAGTTATAGATGGTTCAGGGTCTAAATTATCTTTCGTACCAAGCCCATGTGGTCAGCATACTGGCTCTGCGGCTTCGTGTCGCTCACGGAGTATCGTCGCCGATCAGCTGCATCAGCTTCTCCTCGAGGATTTTGACTGGCATATCCGGTATCGTTATTATCGACGTCTTGCCGGGTACGCCCTCTCCCGACTTGTGAGCGGATATCATGCCGGCGTCGTCAAGGTCTTTCATGTAGCCCCAGAAAGCCGTATGCGCCCGAGGCTTCTCGCCGAACTCCTCGCAGGCTATCTTGTATGCCTCCTCGGCCTCCCCTGTCGTCGTGTACGCCTTCCCCCTCAGGCTCCTGCATATGCCGAGCAGGACGAGCTTCAGATGGGGATCTAGCGAGACGAGATTGGACTCCGTTATCGAGCTCATCGCCTCCGCCTTTGCCGCCCTTATGTGCTCTGGAGTGACGACCTCTGAGCCGTCCTCGTCGGCGAGCATGCCGGACTTATCGAGTATCTCTATGGCGAAGCGCGCGTCCCCGTAATCCGATGAGGCGTCTGCGATCAGCCTCAAGGAGTCATCGTCGATCGTCCCTTTGTGAAG